>ENA-ORUQ01001582-ORUQ01001582.1-human-gut-metagenome-genome-assembly--contig:-NODE-1582-length-20950-cov-5.051831_pt1 | contig 20950 bp, 16 predicted proteins | sample MGYA00242081_ERZ509211 | MGnify/ENA primary metagenome ERZ509211 (study PRJEB26280, sample SAMEA2338785) | human gut metagenome | biome: human gut; feature: human-associated habitat; material: faeces...
AATTGGGTGGTGTTCCAGGACGTCCATGAGGCGATCATCGAGCGTGCTGTGTATGCGCAGGTGCAGCAGAAGCGGGGCAAAATCCGTAAGCGCCGCACCAACAATGGAGAACACAATATGTTTTCCGGCCTGTTGGTCTGCGCCGATTGCGGCAGTAACCTTCACTTTCACTTCAATCAGGGCAATCCGGAGATCAAGTATTTCAACTGCTCCAACTACAAGGGCAATCGCGGCACCTGCACCTCTACCCATTATGTCCGCGTAGACTTCCTGGAGGAAGTAGTGCTGGGAGAGATACGGCGCTTAATGAAATTCGCCAGCCTCTATGAGGACGAATTTGTAAAAGCTGTGATCGGTCATTCCAAGCAGGCGGAACAGACAGACCGCAAGCTGAAGGAAAAAGAGCTAAGAACGCTCCTTGCCCGTGATGAAGAATTGGATGGCCTTTTTGAGCGCATCTATGAGGACAATGTTTCCGGCAAGCTCTCCGATGACCGCTTCGCAAAAATGTCCCGGCGGTATGAGGACGAGCAAAAGGAACTGTCGGAGAAAATAAAAAAGCTCCGCTCCGAAATAGAGAAGCAGAGCAGCCGTTCCATGACAACGGATATGTTTATCGGTCTTGTCCGCAAGTACACCAGAGCGAGAAAACTGACGCCCAGGATGCTGAATGAACTGATTGAGAAGATTGAAGTATTCAATGCTGAGAAGATCGACGGCGTATGGGAGCAGCGGCTTCGCATCCACTATAACTGCGTCGGAACGATTGAGATTCCAACGGTGCTGCCCCTGCCGATCCCGGAAGTGTCCGTAAATACAAGAAAAGGCGTAGTCGTCAACTACGCCCCCTGTGAACTCGCTGTATAAAAAGCGAGTGTTCTTACAGCCTTTCAAATGCTATAAGAACACTCGCCATGGTGCGGATGGGGGGACTTGAACCCCCACGTCCTTGCGAACACTAGCACCTGAAGATACTTTTTCTGTATATGGAATAGACTGTAAAAACAACATGTTCTGTCTTTAGTGATGAAAATGTGCCGAATCTATTTGCAAAACCCAACAGAAAAGCATCATTTGCTATATAAAATGTTCAAAAATTCTTCTGGGTAATTTTCTCAAAAACGAGATAATTCTGCTCAGGAATGCAATCTATTAGACAAGTATTAGACAGCAGCGAGTCTATATGGGCAATGGAGATCACTCGATACTTTAGAAAAAACACATAGAATATGTGACAATAGAGTAGATGGGTTTTACTGTCCCTTCGTAGAAAGCGATTGCCCAGTCGGGGGAATAGTTTCTGACCGGAGTAGGAATAAGGAATCCTCTCGGCAGCTTTGCGTAAACGCATACTTTATCGGCATTATTCAAGCCCTCAGCGAATTGGAGTTCTACACTTTTTTCAGCGTAACCGTCGGTAAACACATAATTCTGAATGTGTCTGCTTACCCTGAATGCCTTATCAATACTTGCGTTCGCCTTCTCAACAGTGAATATAGTACGGTCATATGCACCCTCGATTTAGTCATATGGAATGTAATAATGCAGTGGAATAAGTGAAAGCGCAGCAACTGAGAACTCCCAATAGAGGAATTGAAAGAAAACAGATGAGATAACTCGTCCATTTTTCTATATAGAGTAAAAGACCGTACAAAAATGTACGGTCTCCAATAGCTGGTGGACGATAAGAGATTCAAACTTTCGACCTCTGCGATGCGAACGCAGCGCTCTCCCAATGGGTACAGAAAGCAGAACCTCCGAATGCTTATTTTAGAAACTGCATCAGCGAGTTGCAAGAATCTTGCGTGTTGATAACTTCATATTGGACTGTGTGATTGCTGATTGCTGCGAAATGTGCTCGTGCGCAGGCGATTTTAGCGGCTTCCACGCCGCGCAGCTGCATGGAATCATCACTGCCCTTGGTTTCAGCAATGAAGTAAATATGCTTCACGGTGCCCTCATTGAATGCGATTGCCCAATCCGGATTATACTTACCGACCGGCGTAGAGATAAAGAAGCTGCCAGGGAGTTTGACATAAACCGCCACTTCGGAGTGTATATCAAGTTCCTGTGCGAAATCGCGCTCGCCGTTGGAATCGTAAATCAGATAATCATATAGGCCCTTGATGGAAGGCACAGCATTAGTGCCGACCTTGCCGCGCAGATTGGCGCCGGTGAAAATATCGGTGTCATATGCAGCATCGAGTTTGTTATAGGTTATATGCTCAATAATCTGCGATGCTTTTTGATCGTTGATGAGTTTTCCTGTTTTCAGAATAAATTCCTCCGGATTGCGGCGGTACATACCGAAAACGACCGGTTCAATGCCTTGCAATATGGCAGTAATGGTGGCACGGCGCAGACCGGTTTCCTCGACGAGCTTGCCAATCAGATCATACCGGACGGAACCCAGAGCAGCGGTATCCGTGACCGTTTGACTGACGTTTTTTCGTTTGAAGCCCTGACCCTGTTCCAACTGCTCACGGGATTTCAAATGGTTTTCTTGCTCACCGTATTCGGTTTTAACCATGATCTGCGACACGTTCAAGTGCTGGTTGAGCGAATTAACAGCATGACGAATCAGTGAATCACTATCGAACGAAACGGTATAGAACGACTTGTGATTGATACGCTTCCACAGCTCGAGGAATTCTTTCTGATGGAGTTTTTGGGGGTCAGGATGCGCCTGCACATTGTTGCTTGCAGCATTTTCCGGCTGAAGAGAATGACTGTCGTAAATCGTATTGAGAATCTGCACAACGGATGCAGCGCAGTCCTTGACTTCGTCAGCAACCTGTACTTTGCCATCTGCACGGTCAGCATAGAATTTATCGGTCAGTTCACCGCGTTTGACATAACCATTGCCAATCAAGTCCTCGTAAATGGCAGAAGCAAGATCAGGTGTTACCTTTACTGCTTCACCATTGGCATTTGTCAACACACGATCGGTAAACAGCTGTGCATCCACTTTTTTCGGTCGGTCAGACAGGTCATCGGCCAGACCGGCCTGCAAAGCCTCGGCAAACTTGCCGAACTCCATATCCGTGATCAGAGTCAGCTTGTTCAGCTCCTGCACATCACGGCCGAGCACACTTTCATCCATGCGTTCACCCTGCTGATTGACACACAGACGCAGTCCGCGTCCAATCTCCTGACGGCTTCGAATTTCAGATTCACTCTGCGGCTTCAGTGTACAGATTTGGAACACATTCGGGTTATCCCAGCCCTCACGCAGCGCAGAGTGTGAGAAAATGAACCGCACCGGCTCGTCCATGCTGAGCAGGCGTTCTTTATCTTTCATAATCAGGTCGTATGCATCTGCATCGTCTGACAGTTTCGTTTTACGGTCAACCTTGCTCTCGACAAACCGCGCTTTACGGCCTTTCTTTTTGTCGATGGAGAAATATCCTTGATGGGTGGTGTGTACATTAATGCTGTCCAAATACTGCATATACGCTTCATCGCCGATGGAGCGCTGCATATTCTCCAGCACCGAAGTGTACTCCTCCTCGAACATTTTCGCATACTCACCGTTGCGGCCGTCATCGCTGTCATTGTCGTACAGACGGTATTTGGCTACTTCGTCGATGAAAAACAGGCTGAGTACCTTGATGCCCTTCCCGTACAGTTCACGCTCCCGCTCGATATGGGTGCGGATGGTTTCGCGTATTTGGATGCGCCGCTGCAATGCAGTCATCTGTGTACTGCCGTGAATCTGGCCGGCGTATAGCTTTAATCCGTTCAAAAACGCAACCGAGTTATCGCGACCGTCAATACCGTCCGGCAGAATGACAAACCGGTCGCGGTACTCGTCCAGTCCGCCGGAAAGTGCGAATAAATCATCACCGCCGCTCATTTTGCGTACGACTGTCCGCGTGCCGGAAGCGCCCTTGACTTCAAAGCCAAGCCGAGCGGTCGGCGCCTTGTTTTTGTACAGGTCGATACCCTCCACATACACATAGCTGTTAGTCGCGGTGGAGCCCTGCAAAGTCACACCGAGCGCGGCGATTTTCTTCACAAGATGCTGATTGTAAGCGTCCATTGCATCCAGACGATACACCATATCGTACTTTTCCTTGTGGGTTGCGGAGTAGCGCAGCGTGAACAAGGCGTTGAACTTTTTCAGGCTCTCCTTGGTCTGCTTGCCCTCAACGCTCTGCGGTTCGTCGATAATCAAAATCGGGTTGGTCTTAGCGATAATGTCAATCGGACGACGGCTGCGGAATGTATCGAGCGGCTTGTCGATAATCTTCTTGTTCTTGCTGGAATTGAACGCCTGCATATTGATGATCATTACGTTGATGGCGCTGTCCGATGCAAAGTGATCAACGTTTGTCAGTCCGCCGGGACTGGAATCATAGATAAAGAAGCGAATCTTCTTGCCGTACTCATTGGCAAAGTGCTCCTGCGTGGTCTGGAGGGACTTGTAAACGCCCTCACGGATAGCGACCGACGGCACAACGATGATAAACTTGCTCCAGCCGTAGCGCTTATTAAGCTCGTACATGGTCTTGACATAGGTATAGGTTTTGCCGGTGCCGGTTTCCATTTCAATCGTCAGATTGATGCCCGGGCCAGCAAGCGACTCTGACGGTTTCAGACCATTGCGGCGCTGCACGGCAAACAGGTTTTCGAGGATTCTGCTGTGGGTCAATTCAGGGACGAGCGGGTGATTGCGGAAACCAATTTCGGACATATCGAGCGACTGCTGTACGTTATCCAGATTGCCCAAATCCAGCCTGTAGGTGGTTGTGCGGTACGGCTGGCCGTTAAACACATCGCAGACAGCGGCTGCGGCCTCGGCCTGAAACGGCTGGTGCTTGAATTGCAGTTTCATCAGATCACCTTAACCTTTGTATCGGGAGAAACATTTTTGAAGATCTCGGTGACGTTGATCTTGCTGTCGTCCGAGGCGAACGAGCTGTCGCGGAACACGGCACGGAGCGGCTGCAATTCGGCCATGTGGTGAATGACCGACTCAGGCACATTCTCGTCAAAGCAGGCTACCAGCGCACCATCGTCCACGTTATGTACGGTACAGCCGTCAATGACTTCGGCGGTGTGCGGCAGGTTTATCTCAACACCCCAGTCCAGCAGGCAGGCGTAGAGCAGGTCGAGGTCGGTGCGGTCGGGCTTGATATTGGAAACCATGCCGCCCAGCATGGTTTGGGTCAGCTCCTCAGGATGGTAGTAAACGTCCTCCATGTTGCTTTCAGACACGCGAAATACCCGAAATCCTGTGTCAATTTTGGCGTTCGGGTGTTCGGATTGAATTTTGTCACCGGCACGGCGGATGCGTTCCTTGCCAATCTCGCAGATGTTTTTGTAACCGGCTTTGTAAGCCTCGGATTTTTCATCGCAAGGTTCGGGCAACTGCACCATGATGAACTTGCGGTGTCCGCCGTCCTCGGCGTTGAGCTGCATGACAGCGTGAGCGGTGGTGGCAGAGCCGGAGAAGAAATCGAGAACGGTTGCAGTATAATTAAATTTTGCGACCATATTTATTAAATATTTGATTAGAGAGATTGGCTTAGGAAAATCAAAGCATTTGAAAAAACGTAATTCTTCTAATTCTTTAATAGCACTCTCATTTGTACCAATACCATTACTTTTGTTAAGTTCGATATTCAGAAAATTGTTGGGTGTTTTAAAACTGCTCTCATCATAGGGACGCTGAAAGCGTATAGAAAGTTTATTTGTTTTGATAATAAAATAAGTGCCAGTGGAAACTTCGGTATTGAGCATAGTCTGTCCCCATTTAAATTCCGCTTTCATCCGAAACTCATTTGTGTTGACACTATCTACAACTGTAATATTGTCTAATAATTCCACTTTTTCATATAATCCGGAATATATGGTCCCGTTCTCTATGTAATTAAAATGAACACTGCCTATTGGGAAAACAAGTTCTTTAATAGGATTACCAGTATTGAGAAGTGGGGCATCTCCACCGGCTAAAAGAGAACCAAAATAACGAGTATTGTTAATGTTCTTTTCATAGCATAAGAGATACTCTACAGTTTTTCTACATTTATGAGATAAAGAAGGTGGGGTAGCCGTTTTAGTCCAAATAAACTGTGCGGCAAAGTTCTGCATACCGAATACTTCATCGCAAATTTTTTTGAGATTTTCTTGTTCGCTATCATCAATGCTGATGAAAATAACACCATCTTCGGATAATAGATTACGCGCAAGCGAAAGCCGCGAATAAATCATGCTACACCAGTCGGAATGAAACCTGCCATTTGTGTCCATGTTCTTAAACAGGTGATTATCCTCTTCGTCAAACATACCCATCTGTTCGTTCTCTTCTGATTGGGTACGCTCCAAATTATCACGATAGATAAAATCACTGCCCGTATTATACGGCGGATCAATATAAATCATTTTGACCTTGCCAAGGTAGCTTTCCTGCAAAATTTTGAGCGCTTCCTGATTATCGCCCTCAATATAGAGGTTCTCGGTCGTGTCCCAGTTGCGGCTGTCCTCCTTGACCGGGCGCAGCGTTTTCGTGATCGGGCGTGCTGCCTCAGCGATCGCCTGTTTTTTGCCCACCCATGTGAACTCGTAGCGTTCGTCGCCGTCTACCATATCGCGGCTGAGCAGCTGTTTAAGCACCTCGAAGTTGATGCCGCGCTTGATTTTTCCATCTTCGTCGCGCATTTCCGTCACCGCAGACGGGAACAGCGCCGCAATTTTCTCAATGTTGCCGGAAACAAGGTCCGGCGTGTGCATATTCAGTTTTTCCATGATTTATCACCTGTTATTCAGTTGCTTTTCCAGCTGTTTGATTTGCCGCCGCAGCTCCATCTGACGACTGAGCTGTTTCTCTTTTTTCATGTGGCTTTTCAGCTGTTCGAGCTGCCGCCGGAGGTTCTCCTGTGCCTGTGTCTGCTCGATAGCAGTTTTCAGGTTTTCGTCCGGCGCAGCAGTCAGGGCATCACCCGCAACGAAGCGGACAATGCTCTCGTACAGGCTGTCCATATCCAGTGCGTTGACAGGCAGGGACAGCTCGTTTATGTTTTGCCAGTCGGTGGCGTAGCTTTTCTGCAAGCGAAAGGCATTCTCACCGGCCTGCGCGGCTTCCTTGTAGCGGATGACAAGCTGCACCATGCCGTCCGGCCGTTCCAGCACGAACAGAATGTGATAGGGAATCTGCTTGTCCATCTGCTCGGTCACACGCGGGTCGAGCGTGTCGCCGAGCAGCTTGATATGGAATACTTCGATTTCCTGCACAGCCTGTCCGTCTGCAAGGTTCATCGTCTGCGCGGACAGCTTGTGCGCCCATGTGATGAGCCGTATCTGGTCTATAAACAGCCGTTTCACTTCGGGAGATACGTCTATGTTGTCGTAGAATTTCTGTTTGGGTATCCGGCGGCCAAATGCTGTGGTTGATGGTAAATTCAGCATAAGCTACTCCTTTTCCCGCACAACGAGGAAGCATATCAGCTGGAAATCATCCAGGCCGGATACTTCGCTCAGCAGTGCGCTTGTGCCGCCGGCTTTGAACAGACTGTCGAGGTCACTGTCCTCCTTGGCATCTACGATGGACAATACGGCATCTTCCAGCAGACTGGAATATACCTGCATATTGCGGCCGTCTTCGGTTTCTGCGTTGAACGCCTGATACAGTCCCTCGATGGGCTGCTCTCTGCCGCGGCACAGCTGACGCATGGCATCCAGTGTATCCTTAGGCGACAGGTGATCGTGAATTGTTACACCTTCCTCGCTCAGATACACCAGATAATATGGGTGCAGTCGATTGCGATTGTCTACATTTACTTCGTTGTGTACGTTTTTGAGCACGAATACAACACCGGGCGGCGCATCCGGAGAGGCTTGTGCCACTGCGCTGATACCGCCGGGACAGTTTTCTAGTTCTGGATGAGTTTTGGCGTATTCCATCAGTTCCATGCGGAATTCGTTCAGGCCAAGGTCAGTGATGGAAACGCCGGTACCCATTTCCTCCAGATCAACGACTTCACTTTGCAGCCGCTGCAGCTGCTGACGGCGGTATTCCAGATCGCCCTGTTCCTCGGGTGAAAGCAGGTTATCGTCGCCGGTCGAGGTCATAACAAGCGCTTTCATGCGGGTTTCAACACGGGCTTTCAGGTTGATGTAATCGTCCAACTCGAGATCCGGCCAAAAGTTTATCAGCTGGATACGCTCGTTGCGACTGCCTATACGGTCGATTCGTCCGAAGCGCTGTACCAGCCGCACCGGATTCCAGTGAATGTCGTAATTCACCAGAGCATCACAGTCCTGCAAATTCTGACCTTCAGAGATACAGTCGGTCGCAATCAGGATGTCGATATCGGGTGCATCGAGTTCCAGAGCCGCCTTATCCTTGGAAACGGGAGAGAAGCAGGTGAGCACATTGTTAAGGTTCGCTTTGAATTTTGGAATGGTCGTTCGACCGTCTACCGAGCCGGTAACAAGCGCAGTATGCAGACCGTATCGTTCGAGCACAAAGTTGCTAACGTTATCGTAGAGATAAGAGGCTGTATCGGAGAACGCGGTGAAGATGATGAGTTTGCGGTTGCCGGGATTGATCGGATGCTCGATCTTATCGGTGATGGTTTGCAGCAGAAGCTGGAGCTTGGCATCGTGTGCCGATGTAATATCCTTTACCATACCAAGGAGCGTGTAAAGCGTGTTGAAATCCTCACGCAAATCGTGCTGCCATGTGACATAGTCCATATCCGCCAGTGCAATTTTTACTTTTTTACCAACGGAGAACAGGTCGAGCTCCTGATCGTCACTGTCGAAGTCAACGGTGTTGGTTAGGTCGTTCAGTTCTACGGTCAGGTCAGGATCATAGTGTGCGATGGTGTCCAGTGTGGTGCAGAGCAGGTTTTGTATGCGCTCCAGTGTCAGCCGGAACGAATGAACCGAGCTTTCCAGACGCTTGAGCAGATTGATGCTCATTAACCGGCGTATGCCCTGTTCACGGCCAGCCTGTGTCAGATGGTTTTTTCCCTCGTGATTAAGGTCGGCATACTTCGCCATACGGCTCGGAAGAATGTAATTTGAGGGCGTGTAGATGCTTAGTGTAAGGCTTAGCAGCATCTCGTAGATTTCACTGTAAGTGATAGCGCCGGTGAGGTCGGTCAGTGGCGGTCGATGCGAAATTGGCGGCAGACGAGCAGGAAAGCGACCGATTTCGTTCACGTTGTAGTATTTCTCGATATGTCGGCGTGAACGAGCAATCGTTACAGCATCCAGAACCTCGAAAAAGTCAAAATCCAGCATACGCATCAGCTGGTCGGTTGTCCGTTGCGTGGGATCGCTTTTGCTCCATGTATTGAATACTTTCTGCGCATTGCGGAAAATTTCTTCAACATTTCGCTGGGCGTGGAGTTTATCAGCCCACACTTCGCTGTTGCCCTCATAGGCCAGTGCAAGCTGGTTCTTCAAGTCATAAAAGCGGTTGTTCACTGGTGTGGCCGAGAGCATCAGCACGCGCGTGCGTACGCCAGGACGGATGACCTTTTCCATCAGCTTGTCATAGCGGTTCATGCGGCCGTCCTCCGAACTGCTGCTGCCGCCATTTCGGAAATTATGCGACTCGTCAATAACGACCAGATCATACGCAGACCAGTTCAACTTGGAGAGGTCAATATCACCGGACATACCGCTGCCGCGTGAAAGATCGGTGTGATACAGAACATCGTAGCGCAGACGATCTCCTGCGATTGGGTTGTTGATGTAATTGGCCTTATAAGTCTGCCAGTTGTCGCTCAGCTTTTTCGGACAGAGCACCAGCACACGCAGATTGCGGTTCTCGTAGTATTTGATAACCGCCAGTGCGGTGAATGTCTTGCCCAGACCAACACTATCCGCCAGAATACAGCCATTGTACTGTTCCAGTTTGCTGATGATTGACAGCACGGCATCTTTCTGGAATGTATAGAGCTTGTTCCATACCAGACTATTTTTGAAGCCATTTGCTTCGCTGGGCAAATCGTCCTCGCTGACGGTTTCAAGAAAGTCGCGAAAAATATTGTAGAGCGCAAAAAAGTATAGAAACTCCGGGCTGTTTTCCTGAAAGGCTGTTGTAATACTTTTAATGACCTGATCTGTTACATCACAAAGCCGCTGTTTATCGTTCCACAGTTGGTTGAATAGGTCAAGATAGGCTTTGCTTTCCGGTGCGTCAATGCGTGCGATTATGCTGAATAGGTTGTTGCCGCGTTCACAGCCGAGATCGGCACGGGTAAAACCGTTGATCGGTGTATATGCAATCGTATTTTCACCATCTGCTACAAGAAAGCCCTGCATGATCTCATCGGTACAGTTTGATTTGAACCGGACCTTCTCCCGTATCCACTGTGCACATTCTCTGGAAATGGATTTTTGCACCAGTTCATTTCGCAGACGAATTTCAAATTCACTGCCGTGAAGTGCTTTCTCGCGGTTCAGACGTGGAATATAGAACTCACGCTGTGTTTTCTGTGGGTGTTTCTGCAGAAATGTGGGAGAGGTGAAAATGAAGCGCAGTTCCTCTAAATTTTCCAGCTGCGTTTTCAGCTCTTCATACGCATAAACAGAGAAACACGCGGCAGCAATGCCGACACGGCTGTTTTTCTGCATTGTCAAGCGCATATCGTCAGACAGTTTTTCAGTTATATTATTGATAAGTTTCATAGCATGATGTCCGCCTGATTGGATATTTATAGTATATGAAAATTGATAAATATATATATTAGTATTTATAGTATACAATTACTTGCAAATAATATCAATAGTCTGTTTATGTGATAGAAAAACATCAATAGTATAGTTTTGAGAGGTGATACTATTGATAATGGCTAAAATCATTGGAGAACGGCTGCGTTCTTATCGAAATCAAAAGAATTGGAGTCAAGAACAGTTGGCAGAATATGCCGGTTTGCACTCCACCTATATCGGACAGCTCGAGCGCGGAGAAAAGAACGCAACGATAGAGAGCATTTCCAAGGTTGCGGCTGCACTGGGTGTTTCGCTTTCGACACTGTTTGAAAATATCTCGGCGTATGACACGGATGATATTCCGTCAAAATGTTATGAATTGGTACAAAAGCAGTCTGTCAAAGACCAGAAATACTTGTTGGAAATCTTAGATGCAATCGTGAATTACAAAGAATCTTGACATAGATATTCTTGATATGGATAAATAGATACAAGGAGCTCGCTATCAAACTGTTGCTGATAGCGAGCTCCTTGTAAATTATCGTTTTGCTAAATAGCTCTGCACCGTAACATTATCCCGCCAATGTGCGAGGTGAAGAACGCTCGTGGCCCGCAGGGCCAGCCGGTCGAGAATCCACGGCCGCCCCTGCTTGATCGCTAAATCCTTGTTCTTGCCGCGCAGGACATATGGCTGGTCGAAGAAACTCAACGGTTCAAGATGCCCGCGATGCTTCTTGTTGAGCTGGTGCCATTGGGTTGCAACCTCTTTGTACAACGCTTTGCGGAATTTCGGGTCCTTGGCCTGCTCGGTGTAGTAAGCGCAGATGCTCATAGCATACTCTCGACGCTGACCGTGATAATCGAAGTTGCGGCCAAAATCTCCGGCGATGAACAGCTTGCGGTGTGAACCATCGAAGAATTTTTGGACTTCGGCAACATCCTTATCGCAAACCCGTTGTTCCTGATATTTACCGCCCTTGCCCTTATCGACAATGACATAGCAATGGCCGTTTTTGTATATAAGCGAATCGCCGCGCAGTCGTTTCAAATCGCCCTCGCGCAAGCCGAGGTACTTGTTCAGTTCCGCCGGTTTGCCGCCGTCACCGCGACCCTTGTTAGCGCTGCGCTTGAACTCACTGGACGCACGAATTGGTTTGCGAATGTCTTTGATGGCAATGCCTGTTGCCTTGCAAATCGGCACCAGATAGTTATGAATCGTTGAAGCAGATTTACCCTCGGCTTCGAGTTGGGTTTCGTAGCGTTGAATTTCGTCCTTTCCGATTTCGCTTAAATTTCGGATGCCGTAACTTTTGAAAACAGCAGCCGCTTTGTGACACCAGTTGCAATAATTCTCTTTTGTTTGGAATGATACCGGTTGAGAAAGGTCTTGTCGCTCCATCAATCCCGGCGCGTTGATAAGCTGATGAAAAAGGCTTCCGTTGTTATTTCTATTGCCCATAATTTCCTCCTATACAAAAATTGCTTTGCGAATAAGCATAGTTATCCCATGATTTTTGTGCGTCCGCACCGGGAATTTCAACCCGCCATGACGTTCAACTCTCGCCCGAGAGACATCTTTTTTGTTCGCTGATATTCGAATCAGTGGGAAAGATGATAAACCTAAGTGGGCGAATTAGTTGGGAAACAAATCAATTTTCGAACAACCCTACATCTATATGAAGAAAAAATCGTGAGAGGCTACAATCATTGCCGTAGAAAAGCCAGTGGCGCTTCGGTGATATTTGAGAAATCCGATTGAGCGCCTGCTTAATCGGTTATATTGCACTTTTTCGTGCAATATAACCTTTAAGCCATTCGCGTTCGATGTGTTATTTACGACCAATAATTGCAGCAGTAGATCGGTGAACGACAGTAAATATTTGTAATGCCGTGCGCTCATCCGAGCCGCCGGTGTTCGCCAATTCCGTTTCGATTGCACACGTCCCAACTTTGATTGTGATTGCGTTTTTCATCGAAAACACAACCATGGACGTTGTTTCAAGGTGCATATCGTGCGGTTTTCGTAACCGCCGGAAACAATTACTTGAAACAACCAGAGCCTCCTTTTCATCAATAACTGTCTACAATAAAGATTATGTGAGAAGTGATGGTCGCCAAAAACACAACAGCACCGAAAATCCGGAGATTTCGGTGCTGTTAGCGTATAATATGCAATTATTTACAGAAAAATGAAAACGGCGAAAAAGTTGCAGCCAGAAAGCAGGCGAAAAACCCCGTAACCAGAAAAAATCGAACAAAAACCGTATAGGAAACATCAAAATCATTGCATCAAAAAAACGAAAAAAGACGCAAAATCGAAAAATATACGATTTTTTCAGTCCAGACCCCGTAATCATTACGGTTTTCCCGAAATCATAAAATCAGGGGTCGAAATCACATACGGGGTTTGGTTGCAAAAATGCGGTTTTTCGTGATTTTTGGGATAATGAAAATGCCACTAAATCGTATAAATATGAACGAGAAAGTTTGTGCAATCATACGAAAAGTCTTGCTATAAGGCAGAAAACAAATAACTGCTATTTTATTGCTCTAAACGATAATCCTTGATATTTTCGAAGAATATAATATCTAAAATACGACTCAAAATCATATTCTCTGAATAGATGGTTGAAAATTGAGGCTCATATTTGATGTAATATAAGTAATGGAGTCACTTGGAGAGTTGGTCTATTCTACGTTCAATTTGCTCTATTCGTTTTTGATCAATAGAATGTGTAGCAAATATGACAAATAAATCAATAAGGCTACCCATACTTAAAATTCCAAGCACCCATTTAGCAAATGAGATCATTTGTTCGTCAGAACAATAGACGTAGGCAATCGTGGCGACGACTGCTGTCAAGGTTATCGGAAGTAGAATGATAATTACCATGCAAACTCGTTGCAAAAGAACAGATTGCTTAAAAAAATTACTCGATACTTTAGAGGTTTCTTTTAAGTTGGTTACATCCTTTTGTAATAGTTCGATTTTTTGAACAAGAAATGCATAATATTCTGGTGGTATCATCTTAGAGGTATAGTTTTCACTATTTTGCCCTTGAACATTCGCAGGAAAAGAATGATATTTGTACCCTGAGGTAGACGATGCATCGTTTGTTGGAAGATATACTCCATATCCCGAATCATTCATGAACTTAACTTTTTCACTTCCGTTTCATTGTATTGTTCGAGAGCATGCTTGAATATTGTTGCACACTGCTCATTGGTTAGTTGTGTCTGTTGAGCAACATTATTAATATCACGTTCTAAAATGATTCCTGGTATAGGAGGTTGCTTATCGAAAGTTAATATTTCACTGCGAACGTTAATAATATCGTTTAATACTATGCCGTTAGCTTGTGTTCGTTTATTGAAACGTACAGCTAGTTCCTCACTATTCAAAAGGTCTCGATTAGAATATTTTTTTGCAATAACTTTGACAGGATTTTCTTCAGGAGAAAAAGTATTAATAATGCAACCTATTCTATTGACTTGTTGTTTATTGCAAAAAAAATTCATAAATAGTGATGCATATCGAGAAACATCGTCAAGGATTTTTTGATAATCCTTTTGACCAGAATAATTATAGAAAAAATCAGCTCGACTGCGCGAAATAGTTCCTTGATAGCCGGGGCAAGAAGACTGTAATGTCACCACAGGCAACTCCGGTATATTTGCGAAACCTTGAGGAATGGGGGGGATCGGATTTATTACAGGAATCAAATCGAAAAGTGCAAGCAAGTCCGAAGGCATATTGCCTGATAAGAGATCGGGACGTTCAGCAGGTGTTTTGAAAAAAATAGCGGTTTGAAACCTAAGTAACTGCATATTGGCTCTCCTTCAGTATTAAAGTGAGTTTTATTATAGTATACCATATATAAGGCTAATATTATACTGTTAAATAAATATGATTTGTGATTTCATAGTTGGTGTTTATTTCTGGTCAATTTTATTGTCGCGCTCAATGGTTTCCGCTACCGCACGGTTTAGGAACGCATTTACAGATTCTCCACATTTCTTAGCATGCTCCTGTATGACTGCGCGCTGTCCCTTGGGAACGCGCATCTTGACATCTTCGACCTTTTCTTTTAACCATTTATCTCTGGCTTTGCGCTGCGCATCACTTACGCTCATTTTGAATACCCCCTATATACACTTCTATTTTATATGACAGAAGTGCTGTTGTCCATCTTTTTCTCTACGGACCCATATTTTTTATAAAACCCTATTGACATACGGTACCGTAGATGGTATTATTCTATCAGAAAACAAAATAACGTGGCAGTACAAGAGAGCGCCAACTCTCTTGCACCTGCATAGGTGATGTATCCACCTACACAACGGAAAAACTTCCGCACCACGCAGAATAAGTATACCCTTTTTTCAGCAGAAATGCAAGCGAAACGGGCTTATTTAGCGCACCCGGATTTTCCTCCAGTCGAAATTGTTAGACAGCGTGTAGGCACACCTACACGCTGTTTTTTGTTTTCAAATACAATTTCAAAGGAGGATTCTTTATGAATTCGCAGCATTTAGTTGGTGGACTTGGCATGACTACAACCGGAGAGCAGGTAACTGTTATCGTCTACCCATACCGCTTGCCGAAGCGTTTGAAGCCGCTTGCAGCGTGCATTCTCGAAACGCAGAAGAATTTCGGTAAGGCAGCGATTGGAACGGTACTGCTTCTCTGCATCGACCCGAAAGCCAAGTTCGAGCTGGTAAGCCGTAACGGTTTGCGCGTGGTTATTGTCCCGTCGAACCACCCGCTGTTCCGCGAAACGTTGGAAACCATGCCGCGCCTGTGCGGGTTCGTGCATCTGGTCTATGCCGCGCTGCACGATCTGGCGTCTGGCGTGACACCGGCAAAGGTATTTGCCTACGCCGTTAACCAGCGCCCGAATGATTACCGTGAGTGGAGTAAGGGCATCGGGGACGAGGCAGATGAGGTTCTGTCGTACATCATTGCAGAACTGTCCACCGACCCCAAATTCTATCGCCAGTTCGCTGTTTTTGCTGATTGAGGAGGTTTTTCCATGAACAACATTACAACTTTTCAGGATGCTTTTCGTAAAATCCAGACCGTAGACCGTGTTTATTTGAACGACACCGTTCAGCACTTCCGTAACCACGCTATGGAATTGAGCAAGGTTGACTTGAAAGAATTGACTGACGTGCTCGAAAACGACATCTACTGCGAAATCGAGCGTATCACCAACGACCTGCACATTGAGTATTTCAACAAGGCTGACCGTGACTGCCAGCTGGCTACGCTGGTCAACCAGATGTCTGAGAGCGACCGCCGCACCTTTCAGATTTACGATTTTCTGATGTATCCTTGGCGTGACGGAGCACCGGAAGCGTGTTTGCTTCTCATCGATTGCTTCGAGGACGAGCTATTCTTCCTCACGCCGAATGTGGTCGTTACCCGCCACACGCCGGAAGAGGTGAACAAGGCTATCGTAATGCTCATGCACCTGTTCCACGTTCTCACGATTGCAGACTTTCAGAAAATCGCCGTATCGATGCATTGCAATGTCGAGGGTTACCTTTATGCACTTTTGACCGGTCGTGTATCGCGTGAACTCGACCCGCTGTGCCACATCGACGAACTCGAAATGGCGGTACTTTATCGCGGACGGCACAATGATTTGGTGCAGGAATTGTTCAGATTACACCATCTTCTGATGAAGATTTACGCTGATGGAAAACTGTTTTAAGGTCTTGGAGGTTACGATTATGAATAATTTTGCTATTGAAACTGCTCAGTCCCTGTTTGAAAATATGCTCAACGTTCCGCAGTCTGAATTGGAAACAACTGTTATGCGCTTCCGTGAGGAAGTCAAGAACCTTGGTGAACCGGAACGGTTCGCCGTCACCGGAGATTTGGTACTGCGGGTACAGGAGCTTGCATGGGAACTGGGGGACCGTTTCCATCTGGATTATTGCACGACTTTAGACGAGTTGGAGTTCAATCTGCTGGATTGCGAAAGTCAGCTGACCGAAAAGGAGAAGCGCGTTTTCGATTGGTTCATGTTTTTCCAGTATCCGTGGCCGAACGGTGCGCCGAATTGTGTTCTGTTCCTTGTGAGCTGCTTTGAGGACAAGCTGTTCTTCATGACACCGGACATTATTCTTGGCGAGAACAAGATGGAGGACTTGAACCACATGATTGTCATGCTGAAAGAGTTGTTCGAGCACGTTTCTTTTCAGGATTTTCAAAAGGTTGCTCTGCCGCTGCACCGTGATGCGGAGTGTTGCCTGCACGCGCTTCTGGACGGCAATTTCCCGCCATGTCTTGGTCCGATGCAGGACATTGACGAGATGGCAGGTCATGTCAGCTGTCCGCATCCCGCCCCCTTTATTGATGCGTTGTTCCGTCTGCATTACACTCTGAAAGGAATGTATCTTGAGGGAAACCTGAACGAATATCGACCGTTCTAAGGTGTGAGGGCATAAGAAAACAGGAGCGCAACAGCGCTCCTGTTTTTCTTCACATCGACTTAATACATACTATGAAGGTAAGAGGTCTAAAGCCTCCACATATTTCAACAGTGTGGAATGCCTATCGTAAATAATGTACGAACAATTATCTCTCAAAATTATAGATTCACGAACACCTTTCCATGCAGAAAGGACTTTATATGAACAAAAACACATTTTCATCACCTCAAAAGGGAGGTGATGCACGATGAAAGGAAGTTTACAGAAAAAGCACGGTAAGTATTACGTCGTAGTTTACCAAAAGGATGAAAACGGAAAACTTCGTCAAAAGTGGATTCCAACAGGAATCCCGGAGAAAGGACGTAACCAGACAAAAGCCAATGCGGTCCTGCACCGTATTTTAACGGAATTAGAGGCGCAAAATGCGAAATCAACTTCGTTTCTTGTCACAAAACTCAAATTTGTTGAGGCTTTACTGGCTTGGGTAGAATACAAGAAGTATGAAATCCGCACGAACACCTACGAATTGTACACTTTGAATCTCAATACACACATTATACCGTTTTTCGAGAAGAAAAACAAGCTGGTTACGGAAATTACGATAGATGATATTGAAGACTACTACAAGACGAAATTGAAGGAGGGATTGTCCGTAGAAACAATTAAAAAGCACAACATCATTATTCGCGGCACTCTCGAAAGGGAACTGGACAAGGGAACGATTTCATCCAATCCTTGCGACCGTGCTCGTATACCGCGGCGGAAGCGTCAAGACCGGTTTAAGGGTCAAGCCTATACAGCCGAGCAGGCCAGCAAGCTGCTGGAAGTCATTCACGGTGAAGTGTTGGAACCGGTTATCATGCTGGGCCTGTTGTTTGGTATGCGCCGCAGCGAAGCGCTCGGTTTACGCTGGAGCGACATCAATTTTAAAAATCAAACCATTGTTATCTCCAATACGATGACACAGATGCGTACGCTGCTCATTGATGAGCACACCAAGTCCTTTACAAGCCACCGTATGCTCAGCGTGATGGACGATGTAATCGGATACTTCAAGCGCTTGAAAGCGCAGCAGGAGGCAAATAAACGCGAATACGGGGATAAGTATCACGACTCCGATTTCGTATGTGTTTGGCCGGATGGCCGCATCATCCTGCCAGGTTATGTTTCACACAATTTCAAGAAGCTGCTGGCGAAGTATGACCTGCCGGAAATTCGTTTTCATGATTTACGTCATACAGCAGGCAGTCTGCTTCTGGCGCAGGGAGTGAACATTAAGCAGATTCAGGAATTTCTCGGTCACTCCGATGTAACGACCACGCTGAATATCTATGTCCACACCGACGAAAATGCGAAAAAGGAAACGGCTGCCGCAATGGGAAAGGTGCTGAAACTTGTCTAATACAATGCTAATGTTAGCGCAAAGAATTTAGTGCGAAAACACAGGTCGTGCAAAGTATTAGACACCGGTATTAGACAGCAGTTTTTCACGAATTACATCACAAAACTAAACACCGTAAAAAGTATAGAAAAAGAGCTTCAAACGTAAGTTTGAAGCTCTTTAACTTGGTGCGGATGGGGGGACTTGAACCCCCACGTCCTTGCGAACACTAGCACCTGAAGCTAGCGCGTCTGCCATTCCGCCACATCCGCATATTCTGTTGTTGAAAGAAGGTGGTGCGAGTGACGGGACTTGAACCCGTACGTCGATCGACACACGCCCCTCAAACGTGCCTGTCTACCAGTTCCAGCACACTCGCATTCTGTTCTCATCGAGTCGCCTCACTGTCAGCGACAAGAATTATTATATCCATGTGGACGCCAAATGTCAACACCTTTTTTCAAATTTTTTTGAAAAATTTCAAAACGCGAAAAACAGATGATTTCTCTGACACGCGAAACAGTTTGTGTGTTACAATAGAAGCAGTCAGAAAACTCACAGCGAAAAAGGAGGAAGACTTCAGTGCTTTCTAAAAAAAGTAAGGCAATCGGTTTTATCATTATGTCCGCATTCGGTTTTGCGATGATGGCGGCATTCGTGCGTCTGGCGGGTGATCTGCCGTTCACGCAGAAAACATTTTTCCGCAATCTGGTCGCGGTGGCAGTGGCCGCCGTGGTGCTGTGCCGCGAAAAGGTTGGTTTTAAGTGGGAAAAGGGCAACCTGCCGCTGCTCATCATACGCGCAACCTGCGGCACACTCGGCATTTTCTGCAATTACTACGCTATTGACCATCTCGTACTGGCAGATGCAAACATTCTTAATAAAATGTCGCCGTTCTTCGCTATCATCTTCTCGCTCATTCTGCTGAAGGAGCGGGCCAGCGTATTCCAGTACGCGGCGGTGCTTGCGGCATTCGGCAGCAGCATGCTGATTATCAAGCCGGGTTTTTCCTCGGCAACCTTCCCGGCAATTATCGGTCTGCTGGGTGGCATGGGTGCAGGCGCGGCCTACACCTGTGTGCGCGCACTCAGCCGGAAAGGTGAAAAGAGCGCCCGCATCGTGTTCTTCTTCTCGATGTTCTCCACGCTGGTATGCGTACCAGCTATGATCACGGACTACCACCCAATGACATGGGGACAGTTCTTCTGCCTGATCGGCGCAGGTGCGTCAGCCGCGCTCGGACAGTTCGGCGTAACGCTCGCGTACGCCAACGCACCGGCCAAGGAGATTTCGGTGTTCGACTACACGCAGGTCATCTTCTCGGCTGTCCTTGGCTTTTTCCTGTTCGGCCAGCTGCCGGACGGCTGGAGTGTCCTCGGCTATCTGCTGATCTGCGGCATTTCGGTCGCGGTGTTCTTCTATAACCGCAATCTGGAGCGCAAGGGACAGTAATATGATCGAGTACGAACTGGTTCGCTCCAAACGCAAGACGCTTGCTGTGCAGGTGACGCGCGAAGGCCGTGTGATAGTTCGTGCGCCGCTGCGGCTTGCAAAATACCGCATTGAACGGTTTGTCGCGGAGCATACGGACTGGATAGCCCGCGCGCTTGCCGATCAGCAGTCCCGCCGTGCGGCACATCCGGAGCCGGATGAGGCCAAGCAGGCTGAGCTTATCCGCCGAGCGAAAATAGAGCTGCCGCCCAAGGTACAGCATTACGCAAAACTGATGAACCTGTACCCGACCGGACTGAAGATCACCTCAGCGAGAACACGGTTCGGCTCGTGCAGCGGCAAAAACAGTATTTGCTTCTCATGGCGGCTGATGGACTATCCCGAACCCGCTATCGACTATGTGGTGGTGCATGAACTGGCGCACATTGCACATAAAAACCATGGACCGCAGTTCTGGGCGCTGGTGGAGCGCTATTTACCCGATTATCGTGCGCGGCGTGCCATGCTGCGCGAATGAGAACAGGAAACGAGTATGAATATGACGAATCAATACAAAATTCTGGCATTGGATTTAGATGGAACGCTGCTGGATGCGCAGAGCCGCATCGCGCCGGAGAACGCCCGCGCGGTACGCATGGCGCAGCAGGCGGGCGTGCAGATCGTGCTGTGCACCGGACGCAACGTGCGCGAGGTGCGCCGCTTCAGCGAACAGCTGGAAGCCTCCGCATTCATTGCCAGACAGGTAAGCAGCATGAGCGCTATGATCGATGAAGCGATCATACAAATGAGCCTCTCGGCGCGCTCTGTTTTCATTATTCAAATCCCCCCTTTACAATAGTATGTAAAAAATATTATCATAGATTAAGATTCTCTTCCACAGATCAGAGGATCTGTAACAAAATTAACATAAATCTCTGTCATCGAATTGTATCAAAACATTTCAAGCATATTGAGGTAAAAGATGAAGAAGTTTTTGATTATCATCCTGCTTCTCGTAATAATCGG
>ENA-ORUQ01001583-ORUQ01001583.1-human-gut-metagenome-genome-assembly--contig:-NODE-1583-length-20944-cov-9.299201_pt1 | contig 20944 bp, 28 predicted proteins | sample MGYA00242081_ERZ509211 | MGnify/ENA primary metagenome ERZ509211 (study PRJEB26280, sample SAMEA2338785) | human gut metagenome | biome: human gut; feature: human-associated habitat; material: faeces...
AAAGCCTTATAAACACTACGTTTCACAGTGATTATAAGGTTTTCGGGGCTTTTTTCTATATTTTTCTAAAAAGTCCTAAATACCGCCAAGCATCGCTGGAAATCACCAAGAATCTCCAAAAATTGAGTATTGAGTAAGGAAAAACTGAGTAAAAGCAAAGGCTTGCAATCTTCAGCGAAGTTACTCAAATTATCAGCGGTTTCATCAGATCGCCATAATTTTCAAAAATCAAATTATAAACTTAAAAACTAATTGCATAAGGAGGAAATCAATATGGCAAGTACAGCGATAGGCGCAGCTGGCGAGGATGCTCGCACAATAACTTTTATGAGCAAAGAACATAAGGAATTCTATTTGGAATATCTGCCTAAATGCAGATGGAAAGACGTATATCATGAAGCATTGGTATATTGTCTTGGAATTGACAGAGATACACGAAAACACGTTAACAAAATTTATGATTTTAAAAATGGCAGTGTGAAGCCAGAATGTCTGCAGGAAGGTGGAGGAAAGACCACTACCACTATCAATCTTGGAGTAGTGTTCCGATTACTTAGCCAATTATGTTATAACATCGGAATGATTAAAACGCATTGCCATGAAAAGAAAATGGTTTTATTATAATGATATAGATTTTATGTGTGAAAATAATTCTATATTTTTTATTAACTCCATCGTAACTCCATATATCTAATGTATAATTACAGGAAATATTAAAAAGAAATTGTGGGGAGTGATTTTATGTATCGAATATTGGTTGTTGAAGATGAGGATGACATTCAGAAAATATTAGAAAACTATTTGATAGATCAAGGATATGCAGTTACACTGGCGTATGATGGTGTGGATGGGATTGCAAAATTTCACAATGGCGAGTTTGATCTTGTGCTGTTGGATGTTATGATGCCAAAGATAGACGGTTTTGGAGTATGTGAATTAATCCGTAGAGAATCGAATGTACCAATTATCATGCTTACGGCATTAGATGAAGAAGCGTATCAGATCAAAGGCTTTGATATGAATGCAGATGATTATGTCACCAAGCCGTTTTCTATACCCATTTTATTGAGAAAAATTGCAGCAATCTTGAGAAGGACACAAAGAGAAGATGAATTGCAGGTGATTTCTTATAAAACGTTAAGCGTGGATGTGAAGGGGCATCATGTTTATATTTGTAAAGCAGAAAAGGGAGAACAGATAGAGGTTGAATTAACACAGAAAGAATTTGAAATGCTATATGTTCTGCTGATTAACAAAGGAATCGTTTTGACACGCCAGAAACTTCTAAATATGGTATGGGGAGAAGATTATTATGGGGAAGAGCGAATTGTGGATACACATATTAAGAATATCCGCAAAAAGCTGGGAGTAAATCTGATTAGTACAATAAGAGGGGTGGGATACCGGATTGATAAAGAGAATTAAAAACAGTCTGACCATAAAAATTTGCACACTGATTGCTGTCTTACTGGCAGTATCCAGTGGAATTACATATGCGGTAATTGTAGGATTCCTTCCAACCTATTATAGTAAACAGCTACAGAAGGATATTGATTCGGTTTCACAGGAAATGATTGAAACCATTCATTCTTATGAAACGATTAATGAAGCTTCTTATGCCATTGAATTGTTTGAAGCAGGTTCGAAAGTTTCAGTCGTGATTTTGGATGAACAGGGAAATAGGATATGGCCGGCTGAGAGTACAGCCGTGACAGAAGATGTATTGGATAATGGTGTGGTAGAGCAGGGTTATATGGGTGATATGATATTGACACACGAAAATAGCGCAGAGCAAACCACTATCGTACAGGAAGAAAATGCGGCCTATGAAGAGGGAGTAATCGGCCAGGCGGACGTCGTAACAGAGGATGTCGTCCAACAGGCTGATGGAATTGCAGAAGTCGGAGATAATTCAGCAGTGAAACGGTACAGCGTTAAAGTGGGTGGAGAAACATATACAATGATTGTTTCTGGGGGAATGCAGCCAGTCAATCAGGCTCTTGAAATATTATATCAGATACTGCCGTATATCCTTGGAATCGCTATTGTAGTTTCCATATTGTTTGCACTGGGGGCATCCCTTTATTTGACATTTCCGATCGTTAGGTTAAGTCAACTGGCTCAAAATATGGCTGCGCTTGATTTTGACAGTTCCTATCAGGGGAAAAGAACAGATGAAGTAGGAGTATTAGGGGAAAGCTTGAATGAGCTTTCCAAAAACCTCTCACGAGCATTGGAAGAACTGAAGAGTGCAAATGAAAAGCTTAAGTCAGATATCGAAATGGAACGCAAGATAGAGAAAAAGAGAATTGCATTTTTTTCAGCAGTGTCCCATGAAATGAAAACACCGATTACAATATTGAAAGGGCACTTGTCCGGAATGCTGCAGGGAGTAGGGGAATACAGGGACAGAAATTACTATTTGCAGCGGTCACTGGAAACCACAGAAAAAATGGAAGACATGGTAAAGGAACTTCTGACTGTTTCACGGATCGAGAATAACAAATTTATTACACAAAAGACCGATATAGCAGAACAGCTCCGCTTGCAGATTGCTGATATGGCTGAACTGATAGAAAATAAAAAACTGGAACTGCAAGTGGAGATCCCAGAACATTTGTATGCAGATGTGAATCCGGTGATGATGGACAAAGTTTTTTCTAACCTTCTGCTTAATGCCATCCGTTATACGCCGGAAGAAAAAGGGAATCATATCAGAGTTTTGCTGAAACCGGGAACAGATACCGGGACGGTATATTGCCAGATTGAAAATACCGGGGTGTTTATTCCGGAAGAAGCATTAGTCCATTTGTTTGAAGCATTTTATCGTGTGGAACAGTCCCGTAACCGCCAGACCGGTGGAAGCGGATTGGGTCTTTATATTGTAAAAATGATCTTGGACCAGCATGGAGCAAGCTATCGTATGGGTAATACATGTGATGGGGTTTGTTTTTCCTTTTCTCTATAAATCACACACGAATCACATATAAACTCCAATTACATTACAAAATTCAATGGTATGGTATGGACATAATAAAAAATGTAAAGGAGTTGGATGTACAATGAAAAGAAAAATTGCAGCTTTATTAATGGGAACTACCTTATCTGTGGCAGTATGCGGCTACAGTGTGCAGGCAATGACTTACGGATATGATATGGGAGGAAAGGTATTTATCTCCGAAGATTCTTCATCTTCCAATCTGACAGAGGAAGAAAAGGAAAAATTATCCGACTGGCATAAGGAAGAAATGCGTAATGAACTTGCTTATCTTGAATGCTACGGTGTTACTTATGATGCAGACAGTGATACACTGTATTATCAGGGGAAAACCGTAAGATGGCTGATTGACCGACAGCTTGAGGATACTTATAAGTCGATCCAGATGCCGGAAGGTGAAATTGATGTCTATACGGTAAGGGAAGACGATTACAGATTAACGGGCGTTCGGATTGCTACACAGGAAGAATATGACCAGCGGACAAAGGAAATGGAAGCGTTGGAAGCAGCGGCTGGAAAAGAATCATCTTATGTACAAGAAGCTGTGGATACAGAAACGGGAAGTAGTATTCATATGTTTGCTTACGATGAGGAAACAGTAACGGAAGCCAATGATGGGTCAGCGACGGAAACAGCAGTAGTGACAGAAGATGTGGTGTCAAATTATGCGGAACAGAAGGATACAGTTGAAAATGCAGTGGAAACAGCAGAGGGTACCTGTGTAGTAGGAGATAATCTTAATTCAGAAATAAAGATTCAGGAATATAAGCAGAATGGCATAGACCTCGATTCTGCGACAGGTAGCTGGATGTGGCATGGAAAAGAAGTTCATTTACTAATGGACGAGGATGGAAGTTTTTACCAGAATGGAAGCAAGGAGGCAAAAGATAATAAGATATATCTGATAGTGAAACGGGAAGATGATGGCAGGATTAAAACTGTGAGACAGATTACAATGGAAGAAGTTATGGCACGTATAGCGCATTTGAATTAGAAATTAGATATAAACGTTTGCAAGGTGAAGCATATTGGGAAAATGTTGATTTTGACATTTGAGGATCATGAAGAGAACATGATTGACTGGATTGTGTCATGTTTAGGCATAGGTGTAAAGTCTTTTCAGATTCAGAATACTAAAACGGAAAAATTAAAATTTCGAGATCTAAGAATAGATTTTAGTTGTCGTAAGGTTATAAAAAATAATAGACAAGAATGCACCACAGCTGCGGCTGTGGTGCGAGTTTTAGGCGGAAAATTTCTGGAAGTTCACATAGAATAAGAATTTACACCGACTCATAATTATGATACAATTATAGCACAAGAAAGAGAGGTGTTCATTATGCCAACAATTATGCCGATTAGAGATTTAAGAAAAACCAGTGAAATATCGGAACTGGCACATAAAAAGCAGGAACCAATATTTATTACGAAAAATGGATATAGTGACTTAGTTGTAATGAGTTCAGAGCTGTATGAACGTTTTGCCCAGACAAACAAGATTGATCAGGCAATTTATGAAGCAGAACAGGAAGTAACAGAAGGAGCAGAGCCGATTTCATTAGAAAGTGCAATGGAACAGCTCAACAAGAAATATTATGGATAAATATGAGATAATGCTGTATCCAAGAGCGTACCGGGATATTCATGATATTTATGCTTATATTGCACTTGAAAAATTGTCACCTGAAACTGCAAAAGAACAGACGGATCGGATTTGGCAGGCAATAAAAAAGCTGGAACTGTTTCCAAAATCGCACCAGGACCGTCTGGTAGGTCGCTATGCCGGAAAAGAATATAAACAGCTGATCATTGACAATTATATTGCTATTTTTAAAGTTGATGAAAACAAGAAAAAAGTATTTGTATTGACAGTGCAATATCAGGGAAGGCAGATGTCGGGTAAGAGACTGGCATTGCTGCCAGCCCCTCCCCTAAGAACCGTACGTGACAGTTTCCCGTCATACGGCTCAAGCCTATCGTAAGGCCTCGTGTAAAACGAAACCCGGCTCAAATCAAGTAGTCCGGCTCATGCAGATTTCGATGACACCAGGGATGTACCATAATAGCAGGCCACTTCCTGTTGTTTTCGGTGATAAAATGCGTCTTAAATCCTGTTTCAGATGTAATTCTTTCTCCGCATACAGGGCAGCACCGTTTTTGGTTGTTCCAAATTTTAACGAGTTTTTCTCGTCCTTTGGTGCTGTTCAGCATTCTTTCCCCGTCACGTTCCTCATAATATCCCGTCCATTTTTTATCGAATGGGTTGGCTTCGGCGGTGATTTTCTTGAATCGGATGATTTTAGTATTTGCCGCGTATTCCAGCTTGAGGTATTTTTCATCGAAATCTTTACCGCGGAAAGCAGGCTCTGCTGCAAACGTCCACGTCCGGTTATCAATATGGTGCCAATATTTGTTGGCAATCCATTTCCTACCTTTTCGTTTGTGTCTGCGGCAAGCCCACTTCCATAGGCACTCGAAAATCCTGTGGTCAACTAATCCAAAAATATCCGCAGAAACTACATAGCGGTGGTAGTTGACCCAACCGCGAATCACAGGATTTAGTTTGCGAATGAGCAAGTCCTGCGTGGCGGTTTTGTTCTCCTTAACAATAGTCCGCACTTTTTTGAGGAAAGCTTTTACTGCATTCTTTGACGGCTTTATAAGCAATTTTCCGTTGTATTTCCGAATGTTCTGCCCAAGAAAATCAAAGCCGTCGCTGATATGTGTAATCACCGTTTTTTCCTCTGAAAGTTGCAGGCCGCGTTCCGCCAGAAAGTCCTTGATAAGCGGCATAACCTCGTTACGCAAAGTTTCCGGGCTTTTCCCGGTGACGATAAAGTCGTCGGCATATCGCACGAAATTAATCTGGTCGTAGATGGTTTTACCTGCCACCGTCCGTCTCATCGGGAATCTTTCTTTTAGAATCCGCTCCAGACCGTCCAAGGTCATGTTCATCAAAACTGGCGATATTGTGCCGCCCTGTGGGGTCCCTTCCTCTGTCGGAAAGATTTTTCTGGTTTCCACAAAGCCACATTTCAGCCATTTTTCGAGCATTTCCTTGTCCATTGGGATATTTTTCATTAACCAGCTATGACTGATATGGTCAAAGCAGCCTTTAATATCTCCCTCCAAAATCCATTGAGGCGAACCGGCTCTGCACAAATCGTTAAAGCATTGCCCGATGGCATCGTGTGTGCTTCTTCCAATTCTAAAGCCGTAGGAGTTCGGGTCTGCCAGAGTTTCTGCCAATGGTTCCAGTGCAAACTTATATAATGTCTGCATGGCGCGGTCTGTCATCGTTGGAATATTCAGCGGGCGTAATTTTCCGTTTTTCTTCGGGATATACACCCGTCTGAGAGGTTGGGGCTTATAGCCCCGGCGTTTGAGTTTGTCAATCGCCTCGAATTTGCCTTTTGGCGTTTTCCATAATTCATGGTCTACACCAGCGGTATTTTTGCCTTTATTACTTGTCACACGTTTCACTGCCAATGCCTTGGCATAGAAAGAGTGCGTCAACAGCCATTGCAGAGTTTTCACTTTGCTGTAATGACCGTCTTTTTGAGCCTTTACGATACGCATTTGCAGCTTTTTAACATAGGCCTCCGCTTTCTTCCAATCAATGGATTCCCAGCTTCGTGCCCTGTCAGCAGGCGCACACAGTTTCCTGTTCATTTGCAATTCCTCCTCTCAAAAGTTCTGTAAATTCTCTCGTAAAGATAGACCTGCTGGAAGTCAGCCCGCTTTCGCGTGGGATGCTGTTTCAATCCCTATCCGTCCTCATTACAAGGTCGGCGTTCGCTTTTTCCAGCGTTCCTTACCCGCGTTTCTATCGGCTTTCCTTGCGGTCAGCTTTCCGAATATACGGAGAGAGCGCGGGCTTAACACGTTTCACGTAATCAACCGTGTAGGTTAGGTGCCGCCTATCCGCCGGCAGTCATGTTTGTCCATGTGTTCCCAGCTTACAGGAGAACATCCGACTGCACACCTTTTGGTTCAGGCCTATCAGCAACTTTAGCCTGGTTCCCGCTAACGACGTTTAACAGCGATTTACTTACATTCACCATACTACACAAGCCAAGCTCCCCAGCCGGACGTTGCTTCCAGCTTTTCGCCTCTGCCTCGAGGTTTCGGCTTAACCCTTTCGGGAGGGCTACCTTTTCTCGTCATGCTGCCTCACGGCCGTTGCCAGCCGCTTCGGTGACGATAGGCTACTGCTAATGGAATAACAGGTTCGGTCAGCGCCGAACAGTTTAATTACGCGACCTCGTGTCGCGCATATACAAATGGATTATAGTGCATGGATTTTTTGAAGTTAATTGTATTCAAAACTTTGATTTTATACGGTTCGTATATAACTTTTCCCTCTTTGTCCCGCACGATTTTTCCATTCTCATCCGTCATCGGACTGCCTTTTGCCAGCATACTGCCAACTTCCAGAAGCACAGTTCCCTTCGGATCAGTAATCACATAAGAGCTGTGCATCTGCATAATGTTAGGCTTTACAAAAAATCTGGTTTTTCCAGAACCGGAACCGCCAATTACCAGAATGTTTTTATTCCTGGCGTATTTCGGATTCTTTGGTCTGCTTGACATAGTAAGACTCTCTGTTTCTGTGAGAATAATATTATTTTCAAATTCAGGATCAGCATATGGTCGTATATCTTTTTCTGTTCCCCATCTGGCAGAACCATACTCCACACCCAGTCGATATTTCCTGGCATTTTTCGTGCGGTAAATAATAATAAGCTTTACAACCACGCCGCCTGCGATTCCACACAACAAATCTATATGATTCAAACTTGGCCAGAGATTCTGAAACGCCAGTTCAAAATAAGTAATGGTATTCATAAATTTATCCCAGGAAGTTGCTCCGGTGTTTACCCTATACAGCCAGACAATCTTATTGAAAAAATAAGCAAACATCAGATAGGGGAAATTAGCTAAAAACAGCTTTTTCTGATCTGCCCTCTTCAATTCACTTGCCTTGTCCGTAATCAGATTTTTCACATCCGCAAGCATTTTTCCTGGGATACTCTCTGAAGAAAAAACAGCTTTTCCAAATATTTTTCTCTTTTTCGGAGAACCTCTGATATGCTGAACTTTTCCTCTTTTCTTCTTATGCTGCTGTTTTTTCTCCGTCATAAACTCTGCCCTCTGTCTTTCTGCTGTTCTCTTGCTCGTTCTCTGTTCTTTCCTTTAGACACAGCATCCTTAAAGTGCATAAGTTTTTTCATAATAGATGGTTTATCCTTTTTGTTCATCTGTACACCCAAATATTTCTTAAATGCCAGATTCATCATTTCTGTATCCTGTCCTTTAAAGAACACATAGTAGGTCGGTGGCTTGGTCGAACTGTCTTTTTTCAAGGCAAAATCTAAACGGTATTTTTTCGCCACACGTTCAAAAGACTTGATATTTCCATCTGTGATCTCAATATTAGATAAACCAGAACCCTGGCTTTTCAATTCTTTGTATGACTGTTTTCCAACCTTATAAGAATTCTTTCCCTTTTGCTTCTGTCCTGACAGATACTTCCGCAGCATATTTTTTAACACGTCGGCAGTCACTCTTGCAGTTTTAACCGACAATGCGATTGTTTTCTGAGTAACTTCTTCCTGCAATTTGCACGCCTCCTTTCGACTCTGATCCGCAAATTACGGTGGTACTAACAGATGGGGGAGATATATTTTCATTGGAATTTGACTCCTTTCCACTTCCCGACAAATTGTCGAGAAGTCATGGGTTTTAATTTTTCACTGTCTGCTTCAATAAATAAATTGTGCTGAACTGCACATATAACTTTTCTTCTTCCCAATCCATCTGATCCATCAGCAGGCATTGGAATAATACATCTACATCCTGCAATTTATAAATCCTGTTGCACGTTTCTGACAAACCTTTTAATTCCGGAATCTCTTGCATCGCATTTCGTCTGTGCATAAGACATTGCAAGTATAATGCTTCAAGATGTTTCTGGCTGAAAATAAGTGCTGTCGTATCCTGTTCATTGACTGTACATTTACGTTTTTCTAACTCTTCTTGGGAAATATCCAGAAAACACCGGATATTTTCGACATATACATCACCATCAAATGTTGGATGCTTTTTCTTAATCCATCGTTTCGCCGCTACCTCCATATTCTTTCTGTCTCGATCAGATCTGGCACTACGGAAATTCAGCCTTTTGCCCATTTCTGCATAGATATTACTTTTCACCTGCCGATCTGCCAAAGCTGCGTATTCTTCATTGCGAAAAAAATAATCTAAAAGTTGGTTCATCTTAGCCTGACTATCTACCAAATGATAACATTCTTCGGAAAACCCCAAACCCGCAAATGCAACTGGCGCACTTCCTTTTTTGATTTCTTTTTCAATCACTCTCAAAATGTCTCTCTTTGATTCCATTTCTTGCTTTCCTTTCTCTTCTTCAATTTTCTGATTCTGTTCACAGATCATCAATAAGTTTTCATCTGCTCTTTTCGCTGTCAGTGTTAATGAATAACAAACCAAAACCAGAAACAGTGATATCAATACACTTCCTACACCAATCATAAAAACTTTTCCCCCTCCAATACATGAAGCAATCCGTCCCACTTAAAAAACGGACTGATTTTTTTCAGCATAGCAATCAAGTCCGCTTCATTTTCTATTTCAATATCCAAAAATTCTATTACACTAATTTCAAGTCCATCCGCAATTTTCTTTAATTGTTCTACTTTCGGCTTTCGTATGCCTATTTCATACTTCCGAATTGTATTCACATTAATTCCTGTTCGTTCTGCAAGCAGCTCCTGCGATAGACCTCTCTGTTTCCGAAAATAACGAATCTTTTCATTTATCTCCATGTCTTTCATCTGTTGAACTTCTCGACAATTTGTCGGGAAGTTGTTCCCTTTCCCAGTTTTCTTTTCCTTCATATCCATACATAGATATTTCCTCATCCAACAGCCTTGCAACCATAAAGCAACAAGACAGCAAAAACAAAAGCACTATTCCTGCCATAATAATAATTATCAAATCAATCACATCTCATTCTCCTATGTAAGCGGTACAGAAAAAGCAGCCTTGACAGACTGCTTTTTCAATCACCATATTCTATTTTTGTTCTCATGTAAAAAGGCTTCCGAAATTGTGCGAATCCCAAACGCTAATCCATCTATGTAAGCGTCTCTCTGTTCTGTTTGTTTAAGATTTAAAGTATATTCCTTGTAATCCTCAAACATTGCCTGCAGATCTGGACTCATTAGACTTATCATTTCCTTTTCTAATGTTTCACACAGTTCCTTTGTCTCTTCATAACTTTTACTTTGTGTTTCACATTGATTCATTGGATAAATGCTATAATACAATTTTTCCAGTTGCTTTTCGCTCATTTTTGATCACCATTTCTTTCAGTCTTTTTATGATCCATATAATTCCAGAAATGCCGTTTTTTAGCAAAATTCCTGCTACAGCTAATAATCTCCAGGCAAGAACCCCTATTCCAATCAAACTTCCTACCATCAGTTTAAGTACCAACAAACCAAGCATTTCCCCTGTCCCCACATTTCTTGGAACAACCAGCAAAAACATTTTCTGGATTCCGAAAGGTATTCCCACAAAAAGCAATAATTTTCTCCAGTCTAATATTTCACCATTCATGCACATAGGGTGAACAATTAAGCAGATAATCATAGCTATTGCACCAGGAATTATCAATTTTGTTATAATTTCTTTTCCTCTCATATATCACCTCCGTACATATCATGATTTACTTTTGCCTGGTAATAATTGCCTATTGTCGTTATTGAATTCATAAGACAGGTAAGCAAGTACGCTTTTATGTTCTTTACTTCCCTAGTATTCTCATGCAGACAGTCAAGTACATACTCTATGTGGCTTTCTTCCAGCAACAATAATCTGCTTTTTACGAACTGATATGGGTATTTCACTCCACTGATCGTAATATTCTCCCGTTCTATGCTGATTGTTTCCACAATTAGTGCCACAATTTCATCCAACTGTTGCTGTTCCCCCAATCTGCATCGTTGTACAAGACAGTCATATTCAATATTTCTTTTTACAAGTGCAGTATTCATCTGGAATAACTCCATCTCTTCCATCAAATCCATTGACTGCTGTTCGGAAGAATCTGAAAGATTGATAAGATTAGTATTACTTCTGTCAGTATTACTAATATCAGTATAATTATAATTAGTATTATTAGGGTCGGTTTTTCCGACTTCTGTAGTTCTGATTTTTCGACCACGATAAGTCGTATTTTCCGACCTCTTGAAGTCGGTTTTTCCGACCCCTTGAAGTCGATTTTTCCGACCACAATAAGTCGATTTTTCCGACTCCGATAAGTCGACTTCTTCGACCTCTCGATTTTGTTGAATACTCTCTTCGGATTCATCATTGTTTTTAACATCTTTTGATGTCCTTAAAATAAAGTTCTTTACATAAATAATATCCGGTTTACCAAATCCTTGTTTGACTCTTTCAATTAATCCGATTCCCTTTTTGGTATCCAGTTCTGCAAGCGTTTTCATTGCTTTATCTCTTCCACAATTCATATACTGAATAACCTGTTCAACAGTAAAAATAATATAAACCTTACCCTCTTCATCAAACCACTGATGTCTGATAGATAAAGCCATTCTGTCCAGCATCAGCCCATAAAGAACCTTTGCATCGCTGGACAGATTACGGAAATATTCATCTGTGAATAATACTTTGGGAATACGGTAAAAAGCAAACTGTTCCGATTCATAATCGTGAAAATAACCAAACTCTATTTTTGTGCTTTCGGATTTTGCCATTTTGCTTTCCCTCCTTCCCTCGTTATTGGCTTTTCTTCCAGTTATCAAGCAGTTCATAGATAACCTGTTCAATCTGTTCTCTGTTATATTCCTTTGGAAAATACTTTCGTATTTTCTTTTCAGTTAAAGTAACTTTTCCTGTCTCTGTTTTCTTTTCATTCAGAATAAGCTGTACCGCTAATTCTGTCAGATTACCTTCATCGCTGTATTGCTTCAGTTTTGTTGCCATTGAACCTGTAACAGAGCTTGCTCCAGACACTATGCAGTCTTTCACCCAAATCTGCTCCGTTTCTGATAAATAGGTTAATGAAACACCTACTGTAAAATTAATCTTTCCTTCATCCAACAATTTCAGCAATTCCGGAATAAGACAGGTCAAGCGTATGTAACGCTGAACGGTTCTTCCACTGTCACCGGCAGCCTGTCCAACCAGATCTGCACTGTCAACAGAAGCTGCGTTTTCGTCTTTTATGCCCTGATGTTTTATTGCATCCATCTTCATTTTATAAGCATATGCCTTTTCGCTTGGAAGCAAATTTTCTCTCTGTATATTAGAATCCACCATAACGATTACGGCTTCATCATCGGTATAGTTCCGTATGAGTACTGGCATTTTACTTTTTCCAGCCAGTTCGCAACCACGTTTTCTCCTGTGACCAGCAATCAGTTCATATCCTCCCTCTGCGCGAGGACGTACCAATGCAGGATTTAAGATGCCATAATTCTTGATACTTTCTACTGTTTCAGCCATTTTTTCATCATCATTTACATGAAATGGATGATTTCTAAAAGGATGTAACTCATTTAATGGCACTTCAACAATCTGATTAAGAGTATTCTGTTCGGCTTCATTGATTCCAAGCAATTCATCATAAGAAGTAAGCTGAATTTCTTTCTTAGGTTTACGCATGATTCAGCACCTCCTGGACAAGTGCTTGATAACTGTACGCACCTTTTCCTTTTGCATCGTAAGAAAAAATACTGACACCTTCTGATGCAGTTTCGGCAAGAGCTTCTGTTCTTGGAATCGTCTGATCAAAAATTATAATCTCTGCTCCATAAGCATCTCGTACTGCCTGCTTATTTCTCTTTGAATTATTATAATGACTGCTGTCCATTGTAAACAGAATCCCTTCAATCTGTAAATCAGGATTAAATCTCTGATGAATGCCTTTCACAACTTTCAGTAATTCCATGAGGCCATCTGCCGCATAGTATTGAGGCTGCACCGGAATCAAAACGCTATCAGCTGCACTTAACGCATTAATTGTCATCATTCCCAACGAGGGCATACAATCAATCAGGATATAGTCATAATCATTTTCCAAAAGTTCCAGATATTCTTTTAAGACTTTTTCTCTGTCCTCTACCGTAAATAATGACATGTCCATTCCCGAAAGAAGTTTATTAGATGGAATTACATCTATTCCTTCCTCATGGTGTAAAATTGCTTCCCTGGGATCAAATTCTAATCCCATAATGATATTTTCCATCATTGTTTTCAATGTTACCCTTAAGTTCTTTGGAAAACCAAGTCCCATTGTCAAATGTCCCTGTGGATCAGCATCTATCAGCATTACACGTTTCCCAACCTTAGACAGTCCTACTCCAAGATTAATAGTGGTTGTAGTCTTTGCTACTCCACCTTTTTGATTTGCGATTGCAATTATTTTGCACATGATATAATTCTCCTGTTTTTCTACTATTTTTTATTTACATTACTTTTTTCAATTTCAGCATAAGCTCTATAATATTTGCTCGTCCCTTTATTGGAATAAAGTTCCGATAATTCCATAACTTCAATTTTAGGATGACGCTGCAGGATTTTCTGAAACCATGCAATATCATTTTTTGTTCCCATCAGTCTCACTTTCAGCATTAATCTATTCCTCCAAGCATGGCATGTTACTTTTGATTGTACACTGCATATTCCGGATAACGGATCTGTACTGCCTGCCAAAAATATGGTGCATATGCACAGCAGAAGATATCCTCTACTGTATACTGTCTGCACTCGTTTACCTGTTCCTCTGCATCTTCATAATCCCAAACGCTTGGCGTGCTGTTACAGTACAGATTAAATGCCATCCTTACCACTTTTAAGCTACCGCTTGTCTGCCATCCTTCATGTAAACATTTCGTTTTAACAGACCCCGTTTTAAAATTATAAATTCTGCCAGCATTTTTTCTGGTATCTCCATTAATACCCAGACAATAACACAATGCCTTATGGTACACATCCTGATACCGTACTTCTTGTAATTTTTCATAGTAGAATTTTTCATGTGCATCACTGATAAAAATAATGTTTTCTGCTCCTAACGCTGTACTTTTCATTTTGAACCTCCTTGAAATAAAAAAGGACCTTACCAATTGTTCTACCAATTAATAAGGTCATACTATATGTTACTTTTCTAAATTCGTGCTAGGGATTCCTCTCTTTAGTAAAAACTTAGTAAAACATCCCTACTGGTTCAAAAATATACTGTAAAATCAAGGTTTTTCAGAATTTTGCTAAGGTAGTGCCGTGGCAGATGAAAAGTACACGAATCATAATTTTTTCTCCTCTCAAAATGCGCTGGCCTGCTGCCATCTGCAGCGATTTGCGCAGTGTTAATTCTTCTTTATGTATCGGTCATTTCTGTACAGAAAATGCAAATCTTAGCAAAATATTGCAAGATGTGTACAGCAATCGTAGTAGAAACGTAGTAAAAAATGGGTGGGGTTACTACTGACTTTCCTCACTTGAATGCGATTGAATTCTTTCATCAATGAGAATATTAACATTGTCTCCGACAAAAGCCTTAAATGGAAATCCATCAACATCTATTATTTCAGATTTTAATGATATTTCTACACCCAGACGCTTGCTATCATTTATTATTCTATAATCAAAAAGAGACTCTGCGCTCCCTTTTGCTTGTTTAATACAAGACAGAAGTTCTTTTTCAGTTGATACTTGTGGTAAAATTCCAAGTATCAATGCTAATTCACTTAATAGTTCTTTCTTTACCGCAAAACTTTCATCTACTGTTTTATCAAGTGCAGCAAATTGTAAAGAACGAACAATGTCGGAGAATTGAGCATAGATTTGTTCATTACTTTTATCTTCCCAATAACTAACTTCATTAGCAGCTGCAGACGGCTTTCCATTAAACGTTGTATTCGGTGAAAAAGCGTAATAACTTTCCACCGCCCCCCTTCGAAGAATAAAACATCCTAATTTTTCTAAAATATCAAATAGCACAGTAATTCTCTTTTTGAGACTTGTCCACTCATGTGGATCTGGCCAAGTTGCTAGTTCATCTGCACTCACCGTAAACAACTGCGCAATCAATGCACGACGAATAATTTTATCATCGTCTGCTTCTGGATCTCGGTTTACCCAATACGGGTGCTGGTTATAAATCATTACCATATTTTCTTTTTGGGATTGAACTAATTCATCTATTTTTGTCTTTATATCTCTAATCATGCTTTGAAGATCCCTATTTCCATAATCATTAGCAATTTGAATCGCTTCAGGTAATACCGCGAACAAATTAACAATATTATTATCATCTGTAAAACCATCTAAATCTGTCAAAACACATACTTCTTTACCAATTAATCGAAATAGCTTTGTAATAACAGGGAACTGTCCTTTTCCTTCAACCGGAATGATTTGTGAACCTGCTACATCAAGTTTTAAGTTAAGTCTATTGCAGAGATATCGACATAAAATCATATCGCTAGATCCTTCAATAAGCATTACCTTTTTTGCAAAAAAACCTTCGCTATATATAAGGCTCATTCGTAAAAGAAATTCTTTTAATTTTACGCTATTCAATTCTGGAGTATCTGGCGAAATTTGTTTAGGTAATGAATCTTTTCTAAAAAACACAAAGTTGCACAACTCAGATGCAGAATTTAATTCGATCATCTCCGCAGAATGGGTTGAAATAATAATAGTTTTATTGTATCTTTTTGCAGCACTTTTCATCTCACGAAGAAGATATGATTGTAATTGCGGATGCAAAGATACTTCTGGCTCATCAATTAATAATACTTCAACCACTTCATCAAATAGAGCAGCCAAAATTGAAATAACATTAACTAATCCACTTGCTTCTGCTGCAACTGAATATTCTTGCTCACTATCGGTCTTTCCAAAAAACACCTTCATTTGTCCAGCATCCCAGCGAATAAAAATATTTCTATTAAATAACACTGATAACCTCTCAGATACCTTAATAAAAACATCCTTTCGTTCGTCCATTGCAAAGAAATCTCCACTTGCAGTTTCAATTTGTAAACGAGCACGTTTTGTCGCTTGATCTCCAAGTGTATAATCATCAGTGGTATAATTGTATTGATTTGTTTTTGATCTATACTGTTCCATATTTCCAATTCTATTGGATGATAAATATCGAACCTTATTACTACCCACCTCATTTCTCATAATGTCTCTTATTTTTTTTAATGTTTGCGTCTTTCCTGAAGCATTTGTCCCAACAAATATGGTTAATCCAGAATATAATGTTATCTGAACATCTTGATCACCAAAAATGTTCTCCACCTTAACATTCAGTGTCTTAGGATATTTCATAAAAATCACCTGTCTTTCTACTTAATATACTCTATTTCAATTGATTCAAATAAACTATTTTTCTACTGTGTATCCTTATCATTCTTCTCTTCATCCGAAGTTTTATTTTCATTATCGCGGTATTGTTCAGTTTTCCCATCCTTTTCTACTATTTTAAAATCATTTGATATCTGATGGTATTTATCTGCTATTTTCTTTAATTCTTGTAAACCAGTAGAGTTAAAAGCCGACATATTACACACAGTGTTTAACTTATTAGCCTGCTCTATCTCTATATTGAAATCTTCTATCATATTTGGCATCAAGTATTGCCATGCGAAAGGCTTCCGTAATATTGTATATTTCATCTTCATTTAGTGATCTATTTATCACAATCATTCACCTCTGACATTACAAATTTCTGTTGAAATTATACTATATTTTTTGTTACTTTTCTACTATTAGCAAGCAGCAAGACACTCTCTATCCTACTGCCTGCTAATATGCAAAACACTATTTATTCATAGAATCCCTACTCCTCAATACCTTTCTCCAGAATGGTATGTATCAGTTCCTCCAGCTCCACATTGTTAATCTCGCTGACAACAATCAGCTTTGCAAGGGTATCCTTCGGAACGGATACCACATAGCGCTCCTCCTATATTACAGCTTCCTTTTTCTTTTCTGGTGCAGAATGCTCCTTTCCGGCATTCATCTTAATAACGGCATCTTTCTTCTCCGCAAGTTTCTCTTTTACTGAAACACGCTCATGACGGTTATCTCTTTTTTCCTCTTTCTGCTTGGCACGTTCCTCTGCCCGGTCACTGCGGAACAATTCATGTTCTTTGGCATCATACTCATACACATGATCCGAAAGACGTTCTCCCGGTGCCACCTGTTTTTGATTTACTTCCTGTACCATCTGCTCAAGTTCTTTAAACTCCATTCCCGCATCTTTCGGTATAATCAGCGTTTCATGGATTGAAGAAGGCAACATGTAAAAATCTCCTACCTTCTCAGCAATCTCCTGTCTGATATCATCGTTTAATATTGCAGCCGCACCATTTACTTTTGTATCATTTGTCAGCACAAACATGGTATCGGGAATATCCGGCATCATCTGCATTGCCATTTCTTTTGCCTCATCCATGCCAATATTTTGGTCTCTTGCAATATCAACTGCAATCATCTCCGCAACTGTCTCATTCATTCCTTTGAAACTATGTGGCTGCAAAGTATCCATATTCTGTAACGCCTGGTCATGCAGTTCTTCAAGTGTGATTCCATATCCATCCATCAGATTATCTGTAATGGTAATGGTCGCAGTTCCTTCTCCTGTTTTATCCATTAAAATCTGATACACAACTGCTAAATCTTCCAATTTGGAGTACGGTTTATCCTGAAGGAACTGCTGATTTGCTTCCTCGTTGATCAGCTTACATACAATTTTTTCCTTAATCTTGTCAAAATCGGTAACTGCCGATACATCTATATCATGATCTATATAATGTGACTGATAAACACTTGCAATCTGAGCTAATATATCATCCAATTCAGCTCCATCCTGTATCTGCTCAAAATATGGATTCAGATAAATGGTAGGTGAAATATTACTTTCTTCTGTTCTTACCATCAGACCGTCCAGAACACAGTCATTATTCTTTACAATCTGATTGACCTCAACTGCAGCATCTGCAAACTTTTCAGGAAGAAAATCCTGTATCTGTTCTTTTACCTGTTCTACAAAATCTCTGTACTCCATTACTTTTTCTCTCCCTTCTTGGTGTCATTCTGTGATTTCTCTGTCAGCTTTGATACTGTGGCACCATACATTTTGTACCTCTTCATCATGTTTTTCCGGCTTGTTACATTGATTTCTTTTTCTAACTGCTTCATTTTGGCTTTCCTCCCTATTCTGCTTTTCTTCCAAACGAAAACGTATCTTCTTTTTCCTTTTTTGGGGCAAATCTGCCTTTGACTTCCAAAAGCCTTTTTTCCATAATGGAAAACATGACTTCCACCTGCTCCTGTGTGTACTCGTAATTGGTGCGGTTGAAAAGGTTCTCAAGCCTGCCGATTGCATCAATGACCTTGTTCACACGATACTCCCCAAGACGGACAAATTTGTCCGCCTTGCTTTCATTGTCCTGTACTTTCTTTGTTTTTTCTGCTCCCATTGTTACGTCCTCCTTTTACTTTTTCTTTCCTGTAAATTTCTTATTGGGAAACTTCATGACAAACTTAAACTGCACATCGTACTGTTCTTTGGTATCCTCCTTGATCTCATACTGCCAATGATCCGGATTGACCGGAAGGCTCTCGTAAGTCCATTTCTTCCACTGATCTCCATAGCTTTCCGGTTCTGCAAGCTCGATTAAGTGTCCCACGCACCAGCTTACAATATAGCCGCCGCCCTCAAAATATCCGTCCTGTCTGTCTATGGCTCCCAATACATCTGCTATGCTTTTCGCCACACTCGGCTTTTCTGCGATTACTAACTGCATTTATTCGTCCTCCTCATCGTCTTTCTCAAAAAAATCGTCCTCTGTGTCCTCGGTTTCGTCCTCATCTTCCAAGACTTCTTCCTCGTCCTCCTCATCATCTTCATCAATAAACTGCTCTTTCTTTTTCTTGACCACCTTGAAATAGTAGCCTGCTCCGATGCCAATAACTGCAATGATGCCAAGCACGATATAGGTTCCCATCGGATTATCGGGCTGTGCGGGCTGTTCTTCCGGTTCCTCGGTACTTTCTTCCGTACTTTCCTCGCCATCCTCCGGTAATTCTTCTGTTTCCTCACTATCCGTTTCTGCATTATTGTTTGGCAATGCGCTGTCACTTACCGGGATTGCAGACTCCAGTGCTGCGGAATTTTTCGGAAGTGTCTCGCTGTTATCCGTTGTCGTATTTAACAGGTCATTTTCGCTGATCTCTGTCAGGAAGTAGACCATTTCCTCATCACCGTCCCTGTCGATAATCAGATAAAACACCTTATCACTTGCGGTCTGAATGGTATAAAACTCTTTCCCATTCTCTGACTGCTCTGCATTATTTTCTGCCTGCTCCGAAGCATCTGCTTCCTGCATGGCAGCTTTTTTCTGTTCTGCAAGACTGGTTTCCGATGTGGTATTACCCTCGCTATCCGTTTTCGTATGCTCCGTTACCTGTCCGGTAGCAGAGGAAGGCTTGGTTGCTTCTGCACTGACCGGAAGCTGCTTAGCCGGATTGCTTTCGTTACTGTCCTCCGCTTCCGGATCGGTGTAATACGGATTGGCTGTCTTATAGACCTCCGACATATTTCCGGCATTGTCCATTGCAGAAATGGTAAAATACTGATACCCTGCATCAAACTCTTTTCCGAAAAAGTAAGTCCGACTCTGCTTGCCGCCTTTTTATTTTCCGGCATTCTGCGGTTTCCGGCTTGCGCCTTTTGCTTTTTCTTCAAGGTAGCGCACCTCCTTCTTTATTTCTTCTCTTACTTGCCACTGCCACGCTTGCCACAAGCACAGCATAAATCGCCACACATACCATAATGAAAAATCCCTAAAATGCTAAAGCGATAAGTCCCTTTAGATAATTAGTTCCGACTGTTCCCCATTCCCTATTGGTTACGGTTGCCGCCGGAATTGGTGCTACTGATACATAAAGGTATATTTCAATCATACGTCCGTATAAAATGACGGTGATAAGGACGGACATGATTTTCATACACAGGCTGATGATCATGGTTTCCATGCCAAGCCCTATCAGCTCCCCGATACCCATACTGTCAATCTGGCTGTTGAACATGGAAGTAAGTGTAGCCTGCACATCCAGACTCGTTGAACCGGATATGGAAGCTGCCGCCTGTGTCACTACATGACTTCCCACGTCAAAGACCGCCATGACAATATCAAAGGTCTTAGGCAAGCTGCGCCTTGTTGTTCCTTTCTACATGCTCCACCTCGTTCCAGAGTATTTCCCTGTCTGTCATACGCTCCGGCACATACTCCGGTGTCAGAATTTCTGTAAATACCACACCCGACTTGCTTGTATAGTCATGTATCTTATTGTAATAACCGTCATAAATCCTCTGCCCGGAAATATAGGCTGCGGAAGCAACCACCATCTGCCCTTTCCCTCTAGATACATGTCTTACTGAAAAATGATACAATGCCATTAACTGTCATCTCCCTTCTCTGTTTTTTTGACTGCTTCTGCAATCTGTTGTCGGTCTTTTTGTGACGCAGAGATATAAGTCTGCCGCACAATACTCTTGTTGTAACTGTTGTTCTGCAGCTGGTTCATTATATTCTGAACATCTTCCTGCTCCAGATCTCTGGACAACGGAAACGCTTTCTCAAACTCTGCCCCTTTGACAATCAGCCGGTGGGAGCGTTCCCTGCGTTCCACTAACTTTTTTCTCTGCTCCAGAAGGTTTTTGTTGTGGATTGCAACCTCCAGTTCCTGTCTGCTCTTTTCCATATTTGCCTTCAATTCTTCCAGTGACATGGATTCATATTTCGGATTTTTTGCTCTGCTCACTTTGTCGTTCTCCTTCATTTTTCTGTAAACAAAAAGAACCGGCTGATTCATGAA
>ENA-ORUQ01001594-ORUQ01001594.1-human-gut-metagenome-genome-assembly--contig:-NODE-1594-length-20849-cov-3.088247_pt1 | contig 20849 bp, 17 predicted proteins | sample MGYA00242081_ERZ509211 | MGnify/ENA primary metagenome ERZ509211 (study PRJEB26280, sample SAMEA2338785) | human gut metagenome | biome: human gut; feature: human-associated habitat; material: faeces...
CAGACAAAGGAAAATGAGAAAAGTTAGTGTTTTAAGGGGTGGGAAACTTTAGTTAGTGAATATTGAGTAAGTGTTGTTTGGTTTTGGTTAACAACATGTTTACCTCGTAAAGGAACCGTGGCAAATGGCATCATGCCATTTGCCACGGAGAGGGTGCGTGTCACAAAAGGACACAGCCTTACCATTCATTGCCCCAAATGTCGGTGAAGACATCTTCGTTCACCAATGGCGTGCTGCCATCGGCCGGTTTGTCGCTATTTGAAAGTGCCATCATGTTTTGTGCTTCCACATGGCATACAGTGCAAGTCGGTTTTACATATTTGTTTTTCTCCATGGTTCTAATTTTTATAAGATTTGTTTTTAATAAGTTTATTTGACGGCTTTCTTTGTGCCGTTTACGATATAGATGCCCTTGGGCAATCCATTGAGTGCTTTGTTTGCTTTTACACCTTTCCGTATGATAGTGCCGTTGAGGTTATATACGTCCACAAATGGCGTTTCTGCCGTGATGCCCGATACGGAAGTTGTTCCGCCTGTAAGTTGGAAAACGGATATGTTGGCACCTGCCATGGAAGCCGGGGCATTCATGTAAGCGCGATAGGCTGCAATTTCCGGAGTCACATCAGTTACTTTGTAGAAGTTCACGCCCCAATCTTTTTGGTCTTGCAGTACGTAAGTTCCGACAATGGCAACCTGCGGGGTGAAGATGCCCGTGAGCAAGCCTGCTGTGTAAGAGTCTTTTGTGGCGAGACCGTAACCGGAGAAGTGGTGTGTGCCTTGTTGTCCGAACATGATGTAAGGTGTATTGGCTTTCAGTTGTCCATTGGTTTCCGTCAAGATGAGTGGGGCATGTCCGTTTGTGGCATTTCCCAAAGCGTCGCAAGTATAAGCTTTCATCCCGGTTGGTATTTCCGCGTTGAACGGCAAAATAATTGTACCCCACTGTGCGGGTGTCATGGTGAAGCTTACATCAGCCGGTGCGGCTTTCACGATTTGCAGGTCGGAACAGCTGTTGGATGTGAAGACACCAGAGTCATTATTGTTTGTGGCACCGATGTTTTGTCCGTGTTTGGGGTTATTCAATTTCCAAATACCTGATTTATCGGTCACGCTGATGTTCACGGTCAGTGCTTTTGAAGCATCTGTGGTCACTCTGATGCGGTCATTGCGGTTGCTTGTTGCATTTCCGTCCATATAACCTGCCAGTGCTTGCGTGCTGATATAACGTGTCAGCCCGTTTTCATCCGTAAAGCTGAGAGTGTATTGGTTCTTTTCTGTCGTGGCTGTGAAGGTTAGGGTTTGTGCATAATTTGCGTTTGCTTCATGTTCCCATTTCAAATCATAATATCCGTCTTCTTTTTTGCTTTCGGTATAAATATATGTCCACGCTTTGTTGTCAATGGAACCACCGTTCGAATGCATGATGACATGGAAACGATCGTTTTCCGAAGGTTTGTTAAGAGTGTGATTCTTGAATTTGTCCACGGCTGTTTGAAGCTGTAGGGTTGCATTTTCTATGGTTGTGGCATCGGTAGATGTCCCTTGGATGTTTTCAGCATTTTGGATTTGCTTGCTGAGATTGTCTGCCAAAACTTGTGGGATTTGGAACGTTTCCGTACCTACATTAGTCTTGCAGTCTATTTTTCTGGCTTCTTCCAATTTGTTTGTCAGTTCTGCTTTTGCAGCATTAGCCTTTTCTTCGGCTGTAAGTTCACGTAAAAGTTCCAATTTGAAATTATCGGCACCGGCCCATTTCCCATTGACGCATTCGGAGTAGAATCCGATTTTTGCATTGGATTGAACGAGGGCTTCAGCTGTGGTTGTCCAAGCCCATCCATTACCCAAGGTGTTTTCGGTGTTTCCTTTCCTTTCAATATCAGCACGGGTGTCGTTCAAGTAAATGTAACCTATGGTTACTTCTGCATTGGCTCGTGTGGCGGCCGTAAGCTTGTAGGCACCGGCAGGAAGGTTTAGATTTTGGAACATGTCAAGGTTGGCGTTCCAATTGTCCAAATACACATTGTCAGGGGCATCGGTATATTGTTGTCCGGATGCGGTTCTTCCATTAGTCCATCCATCTGTTCCATTTACGTTTGCGTTTTGGATGAGGAATGTCATGTCGAATGCGATGCTATTGATGGGGTAGGCTTGCTGTACATATGCTTGCCGTTCATTTTCCAAGGTCGTTACGAGGTTGTTGATGCCTTCAATGCTTGCTTCTGTTGCCAAACTCGTTTGTGCCGTTTGGATTGCGGCTTTGAATGTGTTTTGGTCTTCAGCTTTAGCTGTTGAGTTATCTGCGATGTTTTGGCAAATGCCAATCAGTTCATTGGCTGAGGACACCACAGGGGTGGCTGCTTCAATGAGTTGTAATGCATCGTTTAATTGTGCAATGGCAATGGTCAGGCTGGCTTCTGTTTGTTGCACGTTTTCTGCGGTTGTGATGGCTGTGCTCAATGCCTTGTAGATTCCTGCGGTTGGTTTGTTGGGTTCCTTGGCATTAGCCTTTTCCAGTGCTGTTTGTAAAGTCTCGTTCAAGGCTGTAAGGTCAACACCGTAATATGTGAGGCGGAATTCGTCGAATGTAGTCCATTTTTTTGACCGGTCTGTGGTATTGTTCCGGATACCGATACGTAGGCTGTTGTCGGTTACAATTACTTCTAACGAATTGTCATAGCTTCCATCAGAAACGGCTTCAAAATACCGGGCGGCTTGATCTAAATCATTAGGAATATATCCAAGAGCAGTGTTGATTCCAACTGTCCCGTTTTTTCCGGCTCCTTCGAAGATGGATTTAATGGCTACGCTTTGTTCGTTAGCATAGCAATATGAAGATAATTCCTCCGTTTGTGATTGTCTTCTTGAAGCTGCTTCTTCTGGTGAACCGTCTCTGAAGAAGCCTGTGAGCGACAATTTGTATTTCCCGTTAGGAAGGTTTTTTATTTCTTGATACATGTCGAAGGCGGTGGTATTACCCCAACCTTGATATAATTCACCGACCCATTTTGTAGCTTCATTTTGTGAATTTACGCCACCACTCCCCATTTTGACGCTTGTGGTAGAGGCCCAAGCCTTACCGTTTTTTGTCATGTCTGGATTGAATATGAATGGAGTGGCATCCAACGGATTTGATGCAGAGGCGTTTGCTTTTAGATAATTGGCAAGAGTCGTATTTCGCAAGTTCTCTTCTATAAGATACCATTGCGCATTTGCTGACATCGGATCTTGGAGCTTGAGGTTTAATACAGTGGAACTTCCATCGTATCCCAAGCAGTCTGCTCCATTTTGGATTGTATAAATATTACTTCCTGGTGTGTTCTCTTTAAATGTGAGAGGCCATGCTGTCCCGTTGTCTACATATCCGTTGTCCCCGAGATACCGTCCAGTGTACATGTTATCCGTTGATATGGTATAAAGTCCTTCGGGTGAACGCGTTAATTTGATTAGTAGTGCTGTGTGGGCATCTCCCAAGGATGCTTGTGTTCCCCATGAGTTGGAACCTGTCAAGAACTTTTGGGCACCTAAGTTGTATAGGTAAAATGACCCTTCTGTCAAGGTGGAACCTGTCCACTGAGGTTGAGCCTTAGTAGTTGTCCCTGCAATGATAAATAGAATAAAAGCAAGAACTTTGAATAAACCCTTTTTTTCATTTGGATTAGAATTTAGTTAATGTTTTATATGAAATTCTCTGGTGTTCGTTAATAGGTTGATGAGGCTGTTTTTCCGGCGTGTTTTTCAGTCGTTCTCTTAGGGAGAGATAAACCGATACTGGCAAGAATTTAAGTGTCACCGCTGCAAATGTATGGATTTAAAACGATATAAACAATAAATCGGGACATTTTTTTCGTGTTTCTCCTCATAATTTTGTTTTCGTTTGCGTACACGGTGTTTGTGTAATACAATACAGTGTTATATATAACTTGCTGCATGTAAATTTGTTATGATTAATAAACAATCTCTCCCTAAGAGATAAACCGTTTTCATCTCCGCTTGAAAATATTTAGCCATGCAGGGACGTGTCCATAAAATGCAATGTCTTATTTCGGGTATTGAAGGCTAGTATTAGGGAGCAGGCGATAAGCTCGGGATTTACAAATTGACAGAATGTTAAAGAGGCAGGTGCGAGATTCGCGTATTTGTGGACAAGGTGAAGGGGAGTACGGAAAACTCGAGTATTTCGGAGGCGGGGTTTTGACATCCGGGACGGTTTCGGGCATAATGGCTTACAAGGCACGGGGCGGTATGCGGTACATGGTTTACAAAACGGACTCCCAAGTTAATGCAATGGGGAAAACGCTTACTTTTTGATTCCGGTTTTAACGTTTCGGGGACGGGGCAACGGGGAGGAAAAAGCCGGTCACGGCAGGCCGGACAGACACTCCCAAGGTGTTTTCAGGGCAAAAAACAGGGACTGAAAAATCGTTTGCCGCAGATTGAAATTTCTCTTTCAGCCGAACGGAAAATTATTCGGCTGAGAAAAATCGGAAAAATGGGGTAGAAATGTTTCCATATGGCAGTTCCGTCAATCCCTTTTTAAGGAATACCGTTCTAAATGCCCCGTTTCTTCTATCCTTTCCATACGGATAAAACGCCTGAAAACTATCATTTTGCACAGTGCTATGGGCGTATAATGGCCAAAATGAAAGCTTAGGCGTTTCGTTGGGTAAGGGCAAAAAACGCACGGACGGCTGCCCTATGGTGCAGGGCAACCGTCCGCGTGGAACGTCCGTTTGCGGGAAAATCCCGGACGGGGGTTAGCAATACATATTCACGATGGCTTCGTAGAGTTCCTGCTTACCACTGGTCTGGGCCGGTTCGCCTTGGGTCTTGGCGTATGCCACTACGTCTTCGAGCGAAAGCTTGCCTTCTTCGAACTCCTTGCCCTTGCCGGCATCGAAGCTGGCATAACGGTCGGCTACCATTTGTTTGATAGGTGATTTCTCCAACAGTTCGGCGGCGTTCTCCAAGGCACGTGCCATGGCATCCATACCGGCGATGTGGGCGATGAAGATGTCTTCCAAGTCGGTAGAGTTACGACGGGTCTTGGCGTCGAAGTTCGTACCGCCGTTACCAAAGCCGCCGTTGCGGATGATTTGCATCATGGCTTGGATGAGTTCGTAGTTGTCGATGGGGAACTGGTCGGTATCCCATCCGTTCTGGTAGTCGCCACGGTTGGCGTCAATGGAGCCCAACATGCCTGCGTCTACGGCACAAGCCAGTTCGTGTTCGAACGTGTGCCCGGCCAATGTGGCATGGTTCACCTCGATGTTCACCTTGAAGTCCTTCTCCAAGCCGTGTGCACGGAGGAAGCCGATGACGGTTTCCGTGTCCACGTCGTACTGGTGCTTGGTCGGTTCCATCGGTTTCGGCTCGATGAGGAACGTGCCTTTGAAGCCTTTGGCGCGGGCATAGTCGCGGGCTGCCTTCAGCATCTGTGCCAGATGTTCCTTTTCACGCTTCATGTCGGTGTTCAGCAGGCTCATGTAGCCTTCGCGCCCGCCCCAAAACACGTAGTTCGTGCCGCCCAGTTCGATGGTGGCATCGATGGCGTTCTTGATTTGCACGGCTGCGCGTGCCACCACGTTGAAATCCGGGTTGGTGGCCGCACCGTTCATATAGCGTTCGTGTCCGAATACGTTGGCCGTGCCCCAAAGGTTCTTGATACCCGTAGCCTGCATCTTTTCCTTGATATAAGCCACGATGGCCTTCATGTTGGCTTCATATTCCTCGATGGAATTGCCTTCGGAGATGAGGTCCACGTCGTGGAAGCAGAAATATTCGATACCCAGTTTCTCCATGATTTCAAAACCGGCATCGGCCTTTTGCTTGGCGATGGCCAAGGCATCCGTGCCCTCGTTCCAGGGGAACGTCTTCGTGCCGCCGCCGAACTGGTCGCCGCCTTCTGCGCAAAGGGTGTGCCACCAAGCCATGGCAAACTTCAACCAGTCTTTCATCTTCTTGCCCATGATGACCTTTTCGGCATCATAGTAGCGGTAAGCCAATGGGTTCTTGCTCTCTTTTCCTTCGAACTTAATTTTTCCGATGCCCGGAAAATACTCTTTCTGTGCCATAATTTTTTGGTTTTAAAAAAAGGTTTATGAAATTAATTTTGAGTTTGATGTATTTGTTACATGCTGCGTAGCACGCCTAACCAACGTTGGTAAGCTTCTTCGTAAACCGGCGTGAGGGCGGTGTCCGGCTCGATGACTTTCAGCCGTTCGAGCGAGGCGAACGCTTCGCGGTTGTCTTTGTAGATGCCGGCTCCGATGCCCGCTCCCTTGGCCGCGCCTACGGAACCGTCGGTCTCATACAGCTCGATGACGGCACCCGTTACTCCGGCCAACGTGTCGCGGAAGAGGGGACTGAGGAACATGTTGGCTTGTCCGGCGTGTATCTTGTCCACCTCCATGCCCATGCCTTTCATCACGTCGATGCCGTAGCGGAAAGAGAAGACAATGCCTTCCTGGGCGGCGCGCACGATGTGGTTGCGGTTATGGATGTTGAAATTGATGCCATGTATGGCGCAGCCTGTTTCCTTGTTTTGCATGACACGTTCGGCTCCGTTGCCGAAAGGAATGATGCTGAGTCCTTCGCTGCCCACGGGCACGCTCTCGGCCATGCGGTTCATCTCCTCGTAGCTGCATCCTTCGGGCACGATGTTGCGGCGCACCCATGAATTCAGGATGCCGGTGCCGTTGATGCAGAGCAATACGCCGAGGCGCGTCTGTTCCGTGGCGGGGAATGCCGTGCGGTTGTAAGTCCCTGCGGCGTGGTTGACGTGGGCGAAAGTGTTGACACGCGAGAGCGGGTCGTAATTCACCGTCCCGTTCACTCCATATACCACGCCCGAGGTGCCTGCCGTAGAGGCAATTTCACCGGGATTGAACACGTTGAGCGAAAGGGCGTTGTTCGGTTGGTCGCCCGCACGGTAGGTCACGGGTATGCCGGCCTTGATGCCTAATTCTCCGGCCACGGCCTCCGTCACCCGTCCCTGCTCGCTGAAGGTGGGGCGTATTTCGGGAATCAGGTCCATGCCGAAGCCGTAGTATTCCATCAGTTCCTTGCAGACGCAGTTGTTCTTGAAGTCCCAGAACATGCCTTCCGAGAGTCCGGATACCGTGGTGCAGGCCGTACCCGTCAGCCGCATGGCGATGTAGTCACCGGGCAGCATGATTTTGTCTATCTTCTCATATATTTCCGGTTCGTGTTCCTTCACCCATGCCAGTTTGCTGGCAGTGAAGTTGCCCGGCGAGTTCAGCAGGTGCCCGAGGCAGAAGTCCGTGCCTAACGTTTCCATGGCTTTTTGCCCGTAGGGGACAGCCCGGGAGTCGCACCAGATGATGGCCGGGCGCAGGGCTTTCTGTCCACGGTCCACGCATACCAGGCCGTGCATCTGGTAACTGATGCCGATGGCGGCCAGTCCTTCTTTCAGGACAGCGACCGGTCGGCCGGCCTTTCCGGCGGCAGCGGCCATGGCTTCGGCCGTGGCGCTTTTCAGGTAGTTCCACCACGATTCGGGTTCTTGTTCCGCCCATCCGGCCTTCAGGCTCAAGATGGGAGCTTCTTGCTTGGGGTAAAAGGCTGTGCCCAACGTCTTTCCGGTTTGTGCGTCCACCACACAAGCCTTGACCGAAGAACTGCCTATGTCATATCCTATCAAATACATAACAATAGATGTGTTTTTTGTTTTACGGTATTGTTGATAGGTGCAAATATAAGTGAGTTTTCCCGTCGGCGGTTCGTGCGGAGGTTAAAAAAATCTTGTGCCGTGGCGGGAAAAGCGGTTTTTCTGATTTATATCAGATTTATGGGCTTCGGGCGTTTTGTACTTGAATGAAAAAAACGTATCTTCGTCATACGGATTGTAAAGATGCAGAGTTGGATATGGAAAAGGGTTTGACCGCAGACAAGATACCGTCTTTTGCCACATTGTCCGACGGGGAACGCCGGGCGTTGTCGGATATTCTGGTCGTACGGAAAGTCCGGAAGAAACAGATGGTGGTGGAAGACGGGCAGGTATGCCATTATATGGTGTACGTGTGCAAGGGGTTGTTGCGCCAGTTCTATTTCAAGAACGGGCGTGAAATCACGGAGCATTTCACGTGCGAGGGCAACATCGCTTATTGCATCGAAAGCATTTTCAAGAACAAGCCGTCGCACCTGATGATGGAGGCATTGGAGAACAGCGAATTGTGCCTCATACCTTATACAGGTCTGGTGGAGCTTTCCTTGACATATAAAGGCATTGCCGAATGGTTGCGCCATTTCTTGGAAAACAATCTGATCCTGCATCAGGTGAAAGCCGATTCATGGCGTTTCGAGTCGGCCCGCGAACGTTACGAACGCTTTTTGCGGGAATTCCCCACGGTGGCAGGCAGGGCCTCGGTCAACGACATGGCGTCTTACCTGCTGATGACCCCCGAGTCGTTGAGCCGGGTACGTTCGGCGGTGTCGAATGTGGCAGGGAAGAAATTAGGTTATATTCAAAAAACAGAAGAAGAATGAAAAGTACATTTGAAGAGGCGTTGGAGCATCGCCGTAGTTATTACTCCATAGGAAGCAGTTCACCCGTGTCGGACGAAGAACTCATGCGTGTAGTCCGCCAGGCAGTGAAACACGTTCCGTCGGCATTCAACTCACAATCGACGAGAATCGTGTTGTTGTTGGGCGACGAGCACCAAAAACTTTGGGAAATCGTGAAAGATACCTTGAAAGCGCGTATTCCGGCCGAGGCTTTTGCCAAGACGGAGGCTAAGATTGACGGTTGTTTTGCCAGTGGCCATGGTACGGTGTTATATTTTGAAGACATGTCTGTGGTAAGAGGGTTGCAGGATGCTTTTCCTTCTTACAAGGATAATTTTCCGACGTGGGCCCAACATACTTCTGCAATGCACCAGTTTGCCATTTGGGCGATGTTGGAAGAACGGGGATTGGGAGCTTCCCTTCAACATTATAATCCTTTGATAGACGAGGAAGTCCGCCGTACATGGGAGTTGCCTGAAGATTGGATGCTGATAGCGGAAATGCCTTTCGGGGTCCCGACCGGTGAACCGGGAGACAAGGATTTTGGAGACGTAGACAAGCGCATGAAGGTTTTCCGCTGAGGAGGCCTTCTACAGCGGTCTGTAATTTACCATAATCGTTGTTTTCCATCTACCATTTCAAAGATTCGTTCATCATTTCCACGTGAATGGTTACGAAGATAGAGTAATGCTCCTTCGGGAGCATTATAATTCATGGAGGTATATGGATTGCCATCGAATAGGTTTGGGAATTGGTTGACAAAATCGCAGGATATGATACCCTTGGGACTTATGAGTCTGCCCTGCAAGGATAGGCTGTCGTATGTTGTTTCGTACAAAGCCAACTCGGCTATGTGGCAATAACACTTTTCCGGTCCGTAGTATCGGATGTAGCGGTAAGTTTTCTTTGTCGGAAGGTATGCTGTATTGTGTGTACAGGCGCTGTGTTATTCTCTTTCTATCAGCCCTTCGTCTTCCAGAATCTTCTTGTATTGCAAATAATCGTATAGTTTCTGTTCCCAAATCTTCGGGTCATCTTCGTTCTCATCCGGAGAGGGTACAGTACACTCCTTTTCCCGTATGACGTGCGATGGGGCATCAACTTCTTCAGGTGTGATTTCTATGACTTCGATTTCCACTTCATCTCCTACATGGATGTCTCCTCCATGCCAACTCCAGTTCTCGCTTTCGTTGGTATATCCGGACGGACACCATATCGCTCCCCACCAACGGGAAAACTCAAAGGAAATGGTACATCCTTCAGGTAAACCGACTTTGTGGGTTTGATTGCCCCATGTCGTACTTTTGACGATAAATCCTTTCATATTATTGGTCTATTTGATAAGCCCCTTTTCTTTTAGTTCGGCTTTAAGCTGCTCGTAGCGTGCTTTCATCTTTTTCCTGTCACTTTGTTGAGTGGTAAGTGGTTGTGACGTTTGCTCCGTTTCCACGATGCGTATTTTGATTTTATCTCCTATTTGCAAAGGGTGGTCTATCCATGTGTACCTCTCTTTGAAGTTACTACCGGCTGCCACCATCCTGTTACCGGTTTTTCTTCCGCATGATATGAAGATATAGGCGAAATTGTAAGTACCGATGGTGACGGCTTCTTTTTCGTTGATTTGGATTTCTGCTCCTATCATAAAAACTTGTCTTTATATCAACCCTTCGTCTTCCAAAACTTTCTTAAGCTTTTGGTAAGTCTTTAACTTGAATTGCCAATTCTCAGGAGAATCATCCGTTTCTTGAGGATTGGGGCAGGTGTGCGGGTATTTAAGTACGGGCGGTGTCGCTTCATCGAATTCCGCAAACTCTATTTCTATTTTGTCTCCCACATGCAATTCACCGCCTTTCCAAATCCAATGCCGTTCTTCTTTAAGGTTGTAACCTCCGATGCTCCAAAAGCAATATTTGTCTCGTTCCATAGCATTGACCGCGATGCCGACTCCGCCATCGGGCATACCTATTTTGCAAGTCTCACCGTTCCAAGTGGTGCTTTTTACAATCAATCCTTTCATTGTTTCAGTCTTCTTTTGCGATTAAACCTTTTTCTTCCAGTTCCTTTTTAAGTTGTTCGTAGCGTGCCAACATCTCTTTACGGTCCTGTTTTTCGGTTTTTACAGGGGGAGATGGGTTTGGGCTTTCCACGATTTGGATTTTCACTTTGTCTCCTTGGCGCGGAACGACACTGATCCAATGGTAACTGTTGGAGTAATCAAGTCCATGTGCATAGATATAACCCGTGTCGTCTTGCCTCATCGCCGTATCAAGCAGAACAAAAGAAAAATTCTCTGCCGCGACCGTGACGGGAGTATCGTTATTGATTTGAATTTCTAGTCCGAGCATAGTGGGGATATATTGTTTTTTATTTTGCAAAGATACATTTTCCATCGGGAGTCAGACCTTCTGCCGATATATAAATATCTTTGCAGTTGGAATTGTTGTAGAATTCTATAGTTGCAGTACCATTATCGTCTGTTTTTACATTGGGTGCCCAGTAAAGTGTGCGCCGGAAATCCTCCATGGGGGGAAGTTCGCCATAGTTGTTCATTTCGAAAATCGATGGTTTGTTGTATCCTTGGAAATAAGTATATCTGGTTCCCTTTTCCATCTTCCGTTTGGGGGTATTGTGTGTGTAGACGAAGATGGTAACGTGGTTCCGTAGGTCCGGATGGAAATAAAAGGAACGGCTGGCTTCTTCATTTTCGGTGATGTACACAGATTTGGCTTCATTCAGGAAATACGGGAACGGTTCTATGGTGGAACGATTGAGGGTATCCGTATTTGTGGTATCGTCATGGGTGGTCTTATAGAACATATTGTTCAGAATCCATACGATGTTTCTGTTTTTATATCTTAAATCGGACTGGTCTCCCGGAGAAGCCAGCCATCCGGGAGTCCCTTCTATGAAGGGGTTCCTTTCAAGTAGCCACTCGTCAAATCCCGGAATGTCTTTTCCTTTGTCCAATATGTCGTCTGTTTCTTCGTCGCAATCGTAGTAGATGTCTGCCCAATACATTCCTCTTTTTTCTGATTGCCATGCCGCCTTGGCTCCTTCGGAATAATGCCGTCTGGCTTTTACTTTGACTGTGGGCAAAGCATGTAGTTTTTCCGTGATAGGAACGTGGACATGGACGGCGGAGTCATAAGTGGCTTGGAAACGCAAGTTAGGAGCGGGCAAGGGAAGTGCTTCGCATTCGTACGGGGAAAGCTTCCGCTTGTCCGGGCTGAACCGCCTGTCGATGCCGATGAAATATTTTCTTTTCTTTTTTTCCACTTCCGCCGTAATGTGCATGTTCCATTCCCCGTAAAGGTCGGGGAGGTCGAAGCCGTAGAATCCTGTGCTGTCGGTTTGTGTCTCTCCATATTGGATACCGTTGTTTCCGTATAATACGGCTTTCAGGGGGATGTGGTTTATCGGCAGAGATTTGCCGAGGGCTTTGATTCTCCCGAACAGGTATAGTTTGTCTTCAATGGGTTGTATCTCTTTTCCAAAGTCTTTCTGATACGTCATGAGTTTCCAGTCATACCGCCTCCAACCTTGCGTCATCATCAACAGGTCGGCTGCCTTGCGGTGTGTGGAGTCGTCGCTTTCGAAGTAATATTCCGGATGGCGGATATATCCTTTGACTTCTGAAGACAATAACAAGTAACTTTTTATGTGGCCTTGGTTTCCGTTTCCCATGGTGGCCGCGTCCATGGCAGAAAAGGAGAACGAGGCGTGTGGTTGTGTTTGCACCCTAAGTTTGATTAACCCGTATGGGGATAATGACGGAGTTTCCGTTGTTATCCGTATGCTGTCTGTTTCATGCGGATGGGGGTAAATGAAAAACAGCCGTTCGCTGAGAATCTGCCCTTGGCTGTCGAAGACGGTCAGTTGGTTTACCCCTTCGGGCAGGCTGTCGCGGTGGAACTTCATTTGGAAGCCTTCCCTTATGGTCAGTGTGTCGCATGTGGAAAGTTTTCCGTAATGTATGAGGGAATATCCCAACAACCGGTTCTTTATGCTTTCCGTGCCGTGGAGGTCCACGGTCACTTCATCTCCTGCCATACCATTGAGGGACATGACGCACCCCTCCTTTTCCGCTTGGGGCAATGAGAATGTTTGTTCATGGCCATTGGGTTCCGTTAAATGGAGTTGAAAAGTAGATTCGTCGGGCAAGATATCAAAGACACTCCGTCCTTCATTGTCCGTTTGGATGTGGCACAAGGTGTTCCCATCTTTATCTGTGACTTTTCCTTCCGTCCGGATATATTTCCCGTTTTCGTCTGTTACGAGGAAAGCCACTTTGCTTTTCAATCCTTTGACCAGTTTGCCTCCCTCCGGGTAGAAACTTACGTTCAGTTTTTCGGTGGGCTGTATGCTTGTTTCTCTGTAATCCGGCAGCCTATGCCGATAGTTTCTTGAGTCTATGATTTTCCGGTTGTAATTTCCCGGACTGTCAGGTTTACGGAAAATGGGAAAAACGTGCGAAAAGATGTCGGTGTTTCCCCAGTTGGTCATATAGCGTGTATAGGCTCGTACTTCATAGAAGTCCGAGCCGTATATACTGTCAAGTGTGATGTCTCCGTAGGTCTGTCCGTGGTCGTCGATTTTAAGTTTCTTTTTTTTATTACTTCTCCACTCGGATTGACCAATTCCACGTAAAGCACCCTGCTGATATCCGTTGGTTTACAGTCATAAGCTCTTGTCACGTATGCCTTGAACCATATCTTTTCCCCTAAGAAATATCCGGTATTGTCGAAATGCAAGTAAACTTTTTCTTGCATTAAATTCTTTCCGGACAACATGAGGCGTCCCATGTAAGTGAGGAGGCTGTCGCTTGTGGTTAAGCCCTTTGCTTTGTCTTGTGCATGGCTGTGGATATATGTAAAAACAAAAATCGGTATAAGTAACAAGAGTTTATGAATCATAATGGACGTGTTTAGTGAATGTTTTTTTGACCTCTCTGCTTATTCATAACATTCTTTTTTATTGGTTTACAAAGGCAAAGCTATTTCTTTTTGGTGAGTTGTACAACAGGCGGTAACAAGCTTGCGACATAGTGAAAAGCATTCGTTACATTTAACTGTAATTAGGCTTATGTAGAAGGTGGATGGCGGAATGAAGTGAAGGAGGGAAAGAAAAAGAGGATGCACTTCATTTGTGGTGCATCCTCTTTAGGAAATTTATTTCATTATAGCCGTTTGCGGATTACGTACTCCTTTGGCTTCCGTGAGGAAAGCTTTGGCGCTTCCGAAACGTAAGTACATGTCCAGGCGTACGGGCAAGTGGTTTTTGTCGTCGGTGATGTAGAACGTGACCACTTCCTTTTCCTTGCCGTCTTCGTACTCCACGAATGAGAATACGAGGCAGCGGTATTTGGTTTTACTTTCTTCCATTTTGAAATTCTTTTTCCCACGGTAGATGAGTGTTTGTTCTTCCACCTTACCACCGTCGGCCATAGGGAATTTGATTTTCTGTCCTACTTTGTAGTCGGAGGCATCGAATGAGCGTGCCCGGAGCATCATGCTGAGCATGTCGTAGACGCATACGTTGCTTTTCTGGTCGTTCAGACGGATTTCGTCTTTGTGGGTTTTGAAACGTTGCTTGATGTGATTCTTGCCGTCGGGGTAACTGTACCATGCTTCGTCTACTGTGTAGCGGTCGCCTTCCAATGCTCCTTTACGGTAGTAAAAAGGAACCAACTCGTCATTGACAATACTGACCAAGGTGTCGCGTAGTACAAAGAGTTTGTCTGCCATCTTATTACCTTTTGTGATGAGATGGCAGCGATAAGCTTCTTGGCCTTGGTAGCTTGTGTTTTTAATGCTCATATTGGCTGTTCCGACAGTCACCCAAATGAATTTCCAGTTGAAATATAATTTGTATGAAAGATCCTCTCCCGCAGAGAATGCGTTATTCTCTGCGGTGCATTGTGCGCTGGCCGGAAGTGCTATGATTCCCATCAAAGAGAATAGTAGCCATAGTATGGTTGTTTTTTTCATTGTTTCCTATTTTTATCTGTTTCGTTCTCTTTCAGCGTTACGTTGTTTGATTTTCTTGTCTGCATCCGGTTTTTGTTTGGTGATGGCTTCCGGCTTCTGTTTGTTCAATGGAATGCCTCTCACATCCCAGTCTTGTTCTACTTCCCAACGGGCTCTTAGCGTCAAAGGCTTGGGGAAGTAGAAAACTTCTTCCGGCTGACGGTTTGCGGTATAGTCTCCGGTGGTCCATTTTCCGTCGTTGTTTCGGTCTATGAAAAGGCGCAGGTAATATTCGCCCGGTTTCAGATAGAAAAAGTCTGCCCGGTTGTTTACGGCTTTGGCGCTTCGTACTACCTTGTCGCTGTTGTCCATGAGTTGTACGATAGCGGCAGTGTCTGGCAGGATAAGACGGATGAACAGCGAGCTGAATTCTTCTTCCGGAGTAACGGGGATTTCTTTTTTTATAGCTGTGCTGACTTTTCCCAAAACACTCGTTACTGCGTTGCTGTCTGCCTCGAACTTGTATTTGTCTCCAGGGTGCCACTCTGCGTACAGCATATAGCTGCGCATGTCTCCTTCCACTGGAAGAAAGAGGTAAGGCTCTTCAAGCCATAAACTGTCTTTTTGTTTATAGAAATGCAGTGCGGTGGTGTCTATCCCGGCTATCGGCTCGGCAAATGTGAACTTGATGTTTTGTGTAGGGGCAATACCGCCCGTCGGCTGCATTTTGTAAGTGAGGTCTTCACGTAAGAACGGATTGGGTTTGGCAACATACTTTTCCTTTTGACGACGTTTGGCCTTCTTTTGCTGGTCTTCCCACTCCTCGATTTTCTTTTGTCGTTCTTTGACCTGTTGCGTACGGGTAACCTTGGGTATCAAATCAAGCGTATCCGTGCGGTAAGTTAATTGTCCCAAAGTATCGGTATCCAGATAAGTCAGGCTAAAAGTGAGTGTATCTTTATTGGAAACCAAAGTATCCGTAATCCAATAGGTCAATGTGTCATTGTTTGAGGAACGTTCCAGTATCATATCTTCCGTGCCTTCGAAATTCAATCCTTTCAAAGTCGGCAGGGTGTCTGAAGGGCCGGTAAAATAGATGGTGAACATATCCGGAATGGGACGTTCTGTCTTTAAAAGATGTAAATCCTGATAGTCTTCCGTGAATCCCCGGAGAATGACATTGTCCGGATAGAAGTGGGTGTAAGGTATGGTCTTGATGGTGTCGATGTGCGTGCTATCTATCCAGACCGTGTCTTGACGCGTATCGGGAGCACATGTCGGTTCGATGATGACGGAATCGAAAGCAATCTTTTCGGCCTTTTGGCTGAAACGGAAATCTCCGTCCATATCCTGCAGGCCGTAGATACGATATTTTCCCGGTGCGACGCCTTTGATGGTGAATTGCCCGCGGCTGTTGGTACGGGACACGCGAGTGAAGGATTGTGTCGTAAAAGCACTGTCGGATAAATCGACATACAATCCCACCAACATACCTTTGATAGGCTCAAGGTTTTCGGCTTCCAACAATGTACCGGAGACTTCCATCGTATCGATTTCCGTACCGGTGGAGAAAGCGTATGTAAAGTTACCCATGGGATTTCCCTCATTATTGTCTACGATGGCATCGGAGAAGTCTACCGTATAAGTCGTGTTTTCTTTAAGGCTGTCGTTCAGGGTGATGTGTATCCTCTTTCCCGAGGTCCTGATTTCCGGCATTTCTTTTTGGGGAGGAGAGACCACAACCTTCTCCGAAGCATTCTCAAGCACGATAAACTCGTCGAATGTGAGCGTCAGCTTTTTATCCCGGTTGTTTACCGACATATTGGCCGGTTGGCACTTGACAACTTTGGGAGGGGTTTCATCATAGGCACCTCCGTCCGGGCTTCCGATGCTGGCGCAAGCGGCCAGAATGAGGATGCAGAGGAGAGCGATGAGGGGGTATGGTGTGAGTCTTTTTTGCATATTACGCTTCTTTTGAGTTTTTAAAAATCTTCCGGTTTTGCGGAATCATTCATGGATAACATTTCGTCGATGTATGTGCGTGTATTGCTCAGGCGCGGAATCTTATGCTGTCCTCCCAATTTGCCTTTGGATTTCAGCCAGTCATCGAAGAGATGCTTACGCGCCGGGATAATTTCCAGGTGCTGTAGCGTGATGTCCTTGTAACGTTTGGCCTCATAGTCGGAGTTGATTTCTTGTAATTTCAAATCCAGAATGTGTGCAAAGTCAGTGAGTGATTCCGGTTCTTTCGCAAATTCTATCAGCCATTGGTGTCGGCATTTACCGTGGGCATCCATATAAACGGGGGCTGCCGTATATTCCCGTATTTGCGCACTGGTGGCTTCGCAAGCAGCTTTCAATCCATTTTCGGCATTGTCTACGATCAGCTCTTCACCGAAAGCGTTGATAAAGAATTTTGTACGTCCGGTGATGATGAACTTATAAGGGTTCTTCTGCGTGAATTTCACGGTATCGCCAATCATGTACCTCCATAGACCGGCCGAAGTGCTGATGACCACGGCATAGTTCTTGCCGGTTTCAACTCCCCATAACGGTACAACGTTCGGAGTTTCGCGGTCGATTTCGTCCATCGGGATGAACTCATAGAAGATACCGTAATCAATCATCAAGAGCATGGCACGGTCCTGTAAATCCGTTTGCAGTCCGAAAAATCCCTCGCTGGCATTGTAGGTTTCCATGTAGTGCATGCCGGGCTGCGTGATGAGTTGCCGGTATTGTTCACGGTAAGGCGTGAAAGATACACCACCATGAAAGAATACTTCAATGCCCGGCCATACGTCCTCCAGATGGGTCTTGCCGGAAATGTCCATGACGCGAGTCAATACGGACAACATCCACGACGGAACACCACTCAGGTTCGTTACGTTTTCTCTGATGGCAGCCCGGGCTATCTTTTCACGTTTCTCTTCGAAGTCTCCTAATAATGCGATTTCTTTGGAGGGAATACGGAAATGGTTGACAAACGGACTGACGTTTTCGATTAATATGGCACTTAGGTCTCCCACCAAGCTATGGGGGAGATTGTAATTGGGCGAATGGCTGCCTCCAAGTATTAATGCCTTGCCGTCGAACATCCTGCTCCGGGGATTCTGGCCCAGATATAAGGCTACGGCATCCGTTCCGCCACGGTAATGTGTGTCTTGCAGGCATTCTTTACTGACCGGAATAAATTTACTTTTGTCATTGGTCGTTCCGGATGATTTGGCATACCACCGAACCTTTCCGCTCCATAACACATCTTTTTCTCCCCGTCGCATACGGTCGATATAGCCTTTGAGTTCTTCGTAAGTGTTTATCGGAGAGGTTTTCGTAAATGAGTTGTAGTCATTGACTTGTGCAAATCCATGTGTCTGTCCCCATTCCGTATGAATAGCTTGACGGATAAGTTTTTGAAGAACTTTTGATTGCAGTTCTTCCGTTTGGTTTTCATATTTGGATATGCTTTTTCGTCTGCCTGAAAGAAAGCAGTTGACTAACTTCGTCTTATTCATGTCGTATTTCCGCAGGAATCATTTTATTCTTCTGCAAAAATAATTTAAAGTTATCAGAATAACGAACTTTATACAGATTTTAATGGACTGTGTGTCGCTATCTATGTCCTTATGTTAAGCCTGCATTATCTTCGGCCAACCATACTGAACTCGGGGGATTCCGTGACAGAGACCTGAAGCTTCGGGGAAGCAACTACCGTTATGGTCTGCTGTTCGTTGTCTTGTATGCTCATTTCGGATAAAGCCTCTTTTTGTCTTTTGTTGGACAGGATTCTTTCGACCAGTTTGGGGGATTTCCTCAATAGTGCCAGCGTGTCTTTTGCAGCCAATTGCTGGCTCTCTTTTTTAGAATAGCCTCTTCCTTTGCAGCATGTTACTCCTTCGATTGTGATTTGGGTGGTAAAGACGGGCGTGCTGCTTCCTTCCCGTGCCTCATCAATCAAGTCGAAGATGATTTCAACTCGCCTCTTTTGTCCCCATTCGATCAATTTGCTTTTGAAATTGACTTCTTTATAGGCCAGTTTGTCGATATTGATTAACTGGGTCATGATGCGTTTGCCAATAAAACGCATGCAATAGGAATATCCCCGGTCCAAGTAAATCGCACCGACCATGGCCTCAAAAGCATTGCCGCACATATAACTGTTGTGAGTGGAAGAATGTGTGGATGAAATGATAAGTTTATCCAAACCGATCTCCACAGCCAATCTGTTCAATGTTTCACGTTGTACGATTTTGCTGCGGGTGTTAGTGAGAAAACCTTCACGTTTGCCTTTGAAGTGGCGGAAGACAATGTCCCCCACGACGGCGTCCAAAATGGCGTCGCCCAAAAATTCCAGCCGTTCGTTATTAATCCAACTTCCTTGCTTTTTTATGGATGAGGACTTATGATGCAAAGCCTGTTCGTAATATTGGATATGGTGCGGGTAGAATCCTAATATCTTATAAAAAGAAGAATAAAGCTCCTTATCTTTTCTGAAAGGGAGCTTTATTCTTTCTATGATATCTTTGGGATACACAACTTATTCAGCGTATTTCTTAAAGATTACACATGCATTGTGCCCACCAAAACCGAAGGTGTTGCTTAGAGCGGCACGTACGGTACGTTTCTGAGCAGTGTTAAAGGTGAAGTTCAGATTATAGTCGATTTCTTCATCTTTGTCATCTTCCTCATGGTTGATAGTGGGAGGTATGATATCTTCTTTTACTGCCATCACACTGGCCATTGCTTCTACAGCACCGGCAGCACCGAGCAGATGTCCCGTCATAGACTTAGTGGAACTGATATTCAATTCGTAAGCGTGTGAGCCGAAAACATCTTTGATGGCTTTGGCTTCCGAAATGTCTCCGACATGAGTTGAAGTACCGTGTACATTGATATAATCAATATCTTCCGGTTTCATTTCTGCGTCTTCGAGAGCTCTTTCCATAACCAGTTTGGCCCCTAAACCTTCCGGATGGGAAGCCGTAATGTGGTGGGCATCGGCAGACATGCCTGCACCGGCCATTTCAGCGTAAATTTTAGCTCCACGTGCTTTGGCGTGTTCCAATTCTTCCAAAATCAGACATCCGGCACCCTCGCCCATAACGAAACCGTCGCGACTTGCGCTGAATGGGCGAGAAGCATGTTCAGGGTCGTCATTCCGGGTAGAAAGGGCTTTCATGGCATTAAAACCACCTACACCAGCCGGCCATATAGCCGCTTCCGCGCCGCCGCTGAGGATCATGTCAGCCTTGCCCAAACGGATAAGGTTGAATGCGTCAGCCAAAGCGTTGGTAGAAGATGCGCATGCCGAAGTGGTCGTGTAGTTCGGCCCATGGAAACCATACATAATAGAAATATGACCGCTTGCAATGTCTGCAATCATTTTCGGGATGAAGAAAGGATTGTATTTTGGTCCCAATTCTTTTCCTGTGAGTGCATACGCCCCGGCTTCTTCTTCAAAAGTGTGGATTCCACCGATTCCCACTCCGAAGACTACACCTATACGGTCTTTGTTCACAGCTTCCAAATCCATGCCGGAATCGTCTACGGCCATTTTGGCTGCAGCCAAGGCATATTGGGTGTACAAGTCCATTCTGCGTGCTTCTTTGCGGTCAATGTAGTTGCCCACATTGAAATCTTTCACCTCGCAAGCAAATTGAGTCTTGAACAAGGAAGCATCGAAATGTGTAATAGGTCCGGCACCACTTACCCCCTCAATCAAATTCTTCCAAGTTTCCTCGGTCGTATTTCCCAATGGAGTAACGGCACCCATACCTGTTACCACAACTCTTTTTAATTCCATTATCTTCGTTTAGAGAAAATATTATTTTGCGTTAGCTTCGATATAGCTAATAGCGTCACCTACAGTCGTGATCTTCTCAGCTTGATCATCGGGAATATTGATACCGAATTCCTTTTCAAATTCCATGATCAATTCTACTGTATCCAATGAATCAGCACCTAAATCGTTTGTGAAACTTGCTGTGGCTACTACTTCTGCTTCGTCAACACCCAACTTATCAACGATGATAGCTTTTACTTTTGATTCAATTTCAGACATAATTGTAATTTTTTGATTATTATTAATGTAATTCTGTAAATCCAAGTGCAAAGGAACTTTTTTTTTCCCACTTATGCAAGCAATTAAGTAAATAAATTGCTCTTTTTTGCACAAAAGTATATGTAATGTGCAGTATTTATACTCTTTTACGAGACCTATTCTATGAATTCTCTTCTTAATGGGTAGTTACCTCTCAATTCTTCAAACATGGTGGGATGGGACTTGAGTTTCAAACTATCCGTGTGTGGATTATATAAAACTAATGCCCGTTCTGTTTCCGTGAGATTGGGTTCCGGTAGCTC
>ENA-ORUQ01001595-ORUQ01001595.1-human-gut-metagenome-genome-assembly--contig:-NODE-1595-length-20845-cov-4.233814_pt1 | contig 20845 bp, 25 predicted proteins | sample MGYA00242081_ERZ509211 | MGnify/ENA primary metagenome ERZ509211 (study PRJEB26280, sample SAMEA2338785) | human gut metagenome | biome: human gut; feature: human-associated habitat; material: faeces...
TTCTTAGGGGAGGGAAGGACAGTAATGCTCTTCTCTTACCCGACTATGCCAGTGTAGAAATGCTATACCATCCGGAATATGCCGGGTGTCCCATGGCTGTAGGCGGGGATCCGGAAGCCAGGCATGGGATTATATTGACCGCCAATTACATTGCAAAGAAAAAGGGGGTAAAGACTGGACAGGCACTCTGGCAGGCAAAAATAGCCTGTTCGGATCTTGTGATTGTTCCACCCCGGATGGATCTGTATCTAAAGTTTTCTTCTATGTTAAGGGAAATCTATGGAGAGTATACGAATCTGGTTGAACCGTATGGATGTGATGAAGCCTGGTTAGACGTTACGGACAGCACAGTTTTAAAAGGGGGCGGAAGGAAAATCGCAGAGGAGATAAGCAGGAGGGTGAAAAGAGAACTGGGAATTACAGTCAGCATTGGGATTTCCTGGAATAAGATTTTTGCCAAGCTTGGAAGTGATTACAAAAAGCCTGATGGGATTACGGCATTTACGAAGGAAAATTACAAAGAACTGCTCTGGAGACTTCCAGCTGCAGATCTTTTGTACGTCGGACGTTCTACCAGAAATACATTAAACCGTTATGGAATTAAAACAGTTGGCGAGCTTGCCCTGTCGGATCCTAAATTTCTGGAACGTTTATTGGGAAAAATGGGTCTGGTGCTTTATACTTTTGCAAATGGATGGGATGAGTCGCCAGTATCACCCCAGGGATATGAAGCACCTGTTAAATCTATTGGCAATAGTACCACAACTCCCAGGGACTTGGAAAATAACCTGGATGTGCAGATTGTATTGATGGCGTTAGCGGAAAGTGTTGCGGCCAGGCTTCGAAAACATGGGTTTAAATGCAAGGTAGTATCCATCAGTATCCGGGATAATGGGTTATATTCTTTTTCCCGGCAGAAAAAGCTGGAGCGTCCTACGGATATTACAAATGAGATTATGAAAGCTGCCAACGAGCTCTTTCGAGAACATTATAACTGGCAGCATCCGATCAGAAGCCTGGGCGTTCGTGCAGAAAGTCTGGTATTATCCGATATTCCTATACAGTTTAACTTATTTGTGAGCGAGGAACAACGAGAAAAACAGGAGAAAATGGATCAGGCGGTGGATGACATCCGCAGACGGTTTGGCTATTTCAGTGTGCAAAAAGCTTTTATGTATCAGGATAAAGCTCTTGCAAGTCTGGATGCACAAAGTTCCCACACGGTTCATCCGATAGGGTATTTTAATGGGAGGTAATTGGTAAATGGAAAATGCAAAAGTATATGTGGATGTCCTTGTCAATTTTGACAAAGATGGAACTATGAGCCCGGTGGACTTTATCTGGGAAGATGGGGAAAAATATCATGTGGACCGTATTCTTGCAAGGGAGCGCTGTGCTAGTCGAAAAGCAGGTGGAACCGGAATTTGTTACACCGTAATGGTGAATGGAAAAGAGAGTCATTTATACTATGAATTTGATAAATGGTTTATGGAGAGACGATGCTCCTGATACGTGAAGCTGCAGACTGTCAGAGAAAACGAAAATACAATATATGGAAACATGTAATTGACGCACACTATATATTGTGCTATTCTATAATCGAATTATCGTTTATGCATAGCACTCTATACAGGGAAATTTAGTTCTGGTGCGAATCAGAAGCAATCATTTGAGACAATAGATCTGGAAAATATAGAAAGACATCAAAAACCTGGAATGGATTTTTGGTGTCTTTTTTTGTTGTCAAAAATCTACTAAAACCTTGATTATCCCCTAAAACACAGTATCTATCAGCATTTACAAGGATTTCAAAATCACATTTTACTACTTATTTACTACGAATGAATGAGCCTTGATACGTTGGAAATCCGAGTTATGCAAAGATACGGTACAGCACATTAGTATAGAAACACGAAAAAAATTGAATAGTTTATAGACTACGGAACGTGCAGAAAGCGTTCCTTTTCTATTCCCAGACGTTCAGAAATGAGCGTCTATTTTTTTACCCCAAATCGAAAGGAGAAACAGGATATTATGAAAAAGACTTTAAAACGATTGTTCACGGGTGTACTTACCCTTGCAACCGTAGTTACCGCTATTCCGACTACGGCGGTTCATGCGTCGGAAAACCAATACTGGACGGAGTCAACGGAACACGTCGGATATGTAGAAAAAGTTATGAATGACGGTTCTATCGGTTCGACATTCAATGAGGGACACATGAAAGTTGAGGGCGAAACAGCCTATTGTATCGACATCAACACAGACTTCAAGAATGGTTACAAGACCAGAACCGACGCAAGCACCCGTATGAGTGCCGACCAGATAGCGGACGTTGCCCTATCTCTGGAATATATCAAACAGTACACGGCAAGCCACAAAGACTTAAACTATAAACAGGTGTACTTATTGGAACAATGTGCCGTATGGCAGAGATTAAGTGTTCATCTTGGGTGGAGCTGTGATAACGTCCGAGCTTCCTATGATGAAATCCCAAAAGCGGTGCAGGACGAAGTATACGCAGGTGCGAAAGCATTTGTCAAAGCAAATAAAGGACGTTATGACTGTGGCGGTTACATCTACTCTGGCGAGGGACAGGAGTTAGGACAGTTCTGGGCGAAACTTGCTGTCGGTAATGCGAAAATCCAGAAATCTTCCTCCAACACAGCGGTTACAAATGGCAATGACTGTTATTCAATCGCTGGGGCAACGTATGGTGTTTATTCTGATAAAGACTGCAAAAACAGTATTGCTACCCTTACGGTAGATGAAAACGGAAATTCGGAAACAATCGAAGTCCGAGCAGGTACGCTTTACATCAAGGAACAGACAGCTCCGACAGGCTATCAGTTAGATAAAACCGTATATTCCCTTTCCGTAAAAGCTGGGGAAACAGCGACCTTGAAAGTATCTGATACACCAAAGGTCACAGATACCTTGATTGACCTTTTCAAGATTGATATGGAAACAGGAAAAGCAACATCACAGGGTAACGCTTCCTTAGAGGGTGCGGAGTTTGTCTGGAAATATTATGACGGCTTCTACACAAAAGAAAATCTTCTAGCGGAAGCAACCCGTACATGGACAACACAGACAAAGGCGGAAAAAGCCAGCGACGGCACAATCCACTATGTCACAAAATTAGCGGACAGCTACAAGGTGTCTGGCGACAGTTTCTATACACAGAATGGGAAGAACTGTTTACCTTTGGGAACACTTACCGTTGAGGAAAGCAAAGCTCCAAACGGCTACTTATTAGAGGGTGCATATATGCAGGCAAATGGTAGCGAGGAACAAATCAAAGGTGTGTATGTGGCACAGATTACAGAGGACGGCGACCTTGCCGTATTATCTGGAAGCAACCAGTATTCCGTATCAGACAAGGTTATCCGTGGCGGTGTAAAAATCCAGAAACGGGATTTAGAAACAAAGGACACCAAACCACAGGGCGGTGCTACTTTGAAAGATACCGCTTTTGAAATCATTTCCTTAAATGAAAATGCCGTACTGGTGGACGGCAAATTATACGGTAAAGATGAAGTTGTAAAGACAATCCATACAGGCATTGACGGTGTAGCTTCTACTTCTGCTGACACCTTACCATTTGGGAAATACCGTATCGAGGAAAGCAAAGCTCCCGACGGATATTTGACAGACGGTGCAGTTGCCCGTGAGTTTACTATCACAGAGAATGGAAAAATTGTGGATTTAACAGATGAAGCAAATTCTGTCTACAATCAGATTAAACGTGGCGATATTGAGGGTGTGAAAATCGGTGCTGGCACTCATAAGCGATTAGCGGACGTGCCTTTCAAGATTACAAGCAAGACCACAGGCGAAAGCCATATTGTCGTAACCGATAAAAACGGGCAGTTCTCTACTGCTTCCGACTGGGTATCTCACAAACAGAATACCAATGCAGGAAAAACAAGCGAGGACGGTGTGTGGTTTGGTACTTCCGAACCAGACGACAGCAAGGGTGCGTTATTATACGATACCTATGAGATTGAGGAATTACGCTGTGCTTCCAATAAAGGATTTAAGCTGATACCGCCATTTGAGATTATCGTTTCCAGAAACAAGACGGTCATTGATTTAGGCACTCTTACCGATGAATACGAAAAAGAAATCTCAATCCACACCACAGCGACCAGCGAGGACGGGAAAAAGACAATCATTGCTGGAAATAAAGTAACAATCATTGATACGGTTACAATGGACGGTCTGGAAAAAGGCACAAAATACCAGTTAAAAGGCTGGGAAATGGTAAAAGCTGAAAATGCGGAGCTTATCATTGACGGAAAACGTGTGGAAAATGACTACACTTTCACAGCCGAAAAAGAAAGCATGGAAGTAAAAATTGTATTTACGTTCAACGCTTCCGAGCTTGGCGGTAAAGAACTTGTAACCTTTGAGGAATTATACGATTTATCCAATCCAGATGAACCGAAGAAAGTTGCGGAACATAAGGACATTGAGGATAAGGGGCAGACAGTAACGATTACTGAAAATCCAACTATCCCAGATGAACCCGAAAAACCAGAAACACCAACCACACCAGAGAAACCTCACAAACCGTCAGACAGTCCAAAAACAGGCGATACTACAAACCTTATCGGACTGCTTGCGTTAATGGCGGTATCTGGTGCTGGACTTGCAGGAGCATTTATCTGGAAAAGACGCAGATTTAAGAAATCATAAGGCGGTGGGACTATGAGAAAAGAAATCTCCTGTCGTTCTCCGCCGAAGTGTAAAACGGCAGACTTCCCCTTATTCTGGCTTGTCTGCCAATTACCTGCAAGCACACGGACAGTCAAGGGTGCGAAGCATTCATTTTACCCTTTACTGTCTGGGGGATTGCTGGTATCTGTAACACCAGCCAGAATAAACAGTTATTAAAAAATCAGAAAGAAAAGAGGTCAAAACTTATGGAATTAAAATATGTTGTGCCGAACATGGAAAAGACATTCGGCAATTTGGAATTTGCAGGAGAAAATGAGGTTGAACAGCGTAGGATCAACGGACGCATGGCGGTAGTTACCCGTAGCTTCAACCTCTACTCCGACGTACAGAGGGCAGATGATATTGTGGTGGTGCTTCCTGCCGAAGCTGGGGAGAAGCATTTTGAACCCGAACAGAAAATTAAGCTCATCAACCCACGCATTACCGCCGAGGGATATAAAATCGGCAACCGAGGATTTACAAACTATATCTTACTGGCTGATGATATGTTACCAGCCGAGCATAAATAAGGAGGATTTTTGAAATGAGATTAGCAAATGGTATTGTAATTGAAAAGGAAAAAACATTCGGGCAGTTGAAGTTTTCTGCCCTTAGACGTGAGGTGCATATCCAGAATGAGGACGGGACGGTATCTGATGAAATCAAGGAAAGAACTTATGATTTAAAATGCCGAGGACAGGGACGCATGATACAGGTGTCCATTCCTGCTACTGTTCCGTTAAAGGAATTTGACTATAACGCAGAGGTGGAGCTTATCAATCCGATTGCCGATACGGTGGCAAATGCTACCTTTCAAGGTGCAGATGTGGACTGGTTCATCAAGGCAGATGATATTGTGTTGAAAGGCAAAGGCGGTCAGCCAGCAGGAAATCAACAGAACAGCACTCCACAGACACAGAGTAAAAAATAAGCGTTACTGTTTCGCTTGTAAGTGATATTGAATGGCGGTATAATATCCCTATCAATTTGAATTGTGGAGGATGATTATGAAGGAATATAAGATTTTTTCCAAAGTCATTATTTTAGTATGTCTATGTTTATTGTTTGCAACGATATTGAATTTCTTTACAGGAGTCATTAATTCAACTATGCCAGGCAGTAGTCATGTACTTTGTGCTGTCATTTTTAGCGGAGTGATTTCTCGGACAGTTGCACAAGAAAAACGAAGAATTAACGAACTGAAATAACAAAATTCCAGTTTGACAACTTAATATTCAATATCACACAAGCGGTTAGTCTTAGGATTGACCGCTTTTTCCATACCCAGAAAGGAGGATTTATGGCATTTTACAAATACAGGGGAAAGCGTATCCGAGCCAGCGACAGGACGCTTGTGTACCGCTTCGCCGTCGGTTCGCTCCTGTTCCTGTTCGTGGCGGTCATTCTGCTACTAAACATGGGACAGCTCATGCGTACCGATTGGGACAAGGTAAGTCTTATGGACAATGGCTTTGTACTTTCCCCCTACAACTTCATAACGATTATCCTTGCGACTGGTATCTGTGTACTGGTCGCTTTTCTGTATTCCCGTTTCTACCGTGACAGGTATAAACAGCTCATGCACCGACAAAAGCTGTCACGCATGATACTGGAAAACAAATGGTATGAAGCAGATACAAAAACGGACGCTGGTTTTTTCAAAGACCTGCCCTCTGGCAGATCAGAGGAAAAAATCAGCTACTTCCCGAAGCTCTACTATCGTATGGACAACGGCTTGCTCCATATACAGGCAGAAATCACGCTGGGGAAATATCAAGACCAGCTTTTGCAATTAGAGGATAAGCTGGAAAGCGGACTGTACTGTGAGCTGACGGACAAGACGTTACATGACGGTTATGTGGAATACACCATGCTTTATGATATGATAGCAAACCGTATCAGCATTGCAGAGGTACGGGTGGAACACGGCAGTTTACGGCTGATGAAAAATATCTGCTGGGAATTTGACGCTCTCCCCCATGCCCTTATCTGCGGTGGAACTGGCGGTGGTAAGACGTATTTTATCCTTACTATCATAGAAGCATTGTTGCGGACAAATGCGGTTCTCTACATTTTAGACCCGAAGAACGCTGACCTTGCGGACTTAGGTACTGTGATGAACAACGTCTACTACAAAAAGGAAGATATGATTGACTGTATCAATGCCTTTTATGACGGCATGGTGGCACGAAGCGAAGCCATGAAGCTCATGCCGAACTACAAAACAGGTCAGAACTATGCCTATCTGGGACTTGCACCCCATTTTCTTATCTTTGATGAATATGTGGCATTTATGGAAATGCTGGGGACAAAGGAAAGCATTGCCGTGTTAAGCCAGCTAAAGAAAATCGTCATGCTGGGGCGACAGGCAGGATATTTTCTTATCCTTGCGTGCCAGCGTCCCGACGCAAAATATTTCTCCGACGGGATAAGGGACAACTTCAACTTCCGTGTGGCATTGGGGCGAATGTCGGAACTTGGCTACGGCATGATGTTTGGAAGCGATACGCAGAAGAAGTTTTTTCAGAAGCGTATCAAGGGACGTGGATATTGTGATGTTGGTACAAGTGTCATATCCGAGTTTTACACTCCCCTTGTACCAAAGGAGCATGATTTTTTACAGACCATAGGAGAACTTACAGCCAAAAGGCAGGACGGACAGGCGGTGTGCGAAGCGAAAACCGACGGGACGGACTAGCCTTGCTGGTGTGGCGGAAGCCACGCCAGTAGTTACCGCCCCTCGGTATCTAACAGAGGGGCACAAAGGAATAGGAAACAGTCAAAAAATCAGCAGAAAACACGCTGGTTACAAGGGTTTCCGTAAAATAACGGTGGGTGTGATAATGTACCGTATTTATCACTTTTCCCACGATTGGAGGGATTTTAACTGAATGAAAACGACTGGATAATCGATTTTAAGGAAAAGCGTTCAGCTTACGGGGTATCGCAAAGCCGACTTGCTCTGGTTGCTGGTATCAGCCGTGAACATCTGAACCGTCTGGAAGCTGGCAAGGTCAGTCTGACAGAGGAAGTCAAAGCACAGCTTACGGAAGCTCTGGAAAAATTCAATCCAGACAATCCGCTTACCATGTTGTTTGACTATGTGAGAATACGTTTTCCGACAATGGACATAAAGCACGTCATACACGATATTCTCAAACTGAATATGCGGTTTATGTTGCATGAGGACTTCGGATTTTACAGCTACACCGAACACTACTATATCGGGGAAATCTTCGTGCTGACTTCACAGGACGAGGAAAAAGGTGTCCTGCTGGAAATGAAAGGAAAAGGCTGTCGCCAGTTTGAAAGTTATCTGCTGGCACAGGGACGGAGCTGGTATGATTTCCTCATGGACGCTCTGGTAGACGGCGGTGTGATGAAACGTCTTGACCTTGCTATCAATGACAGGTCGGGTATGCTGGATATTCCAGAACTGACACGCAAATGTCAGAATGAGGAATGTGTTTCCGTGTTCCGTTCCTTTAAGTCCTACGGTTCGGGCGAGCTTGTCCGCAACCGTGAACAGGATAAAAAAGGCATGGGATATACGCTGTATATCGGTTCTCTGAAATCAGAGGTGTACTTCTGTGTCTATGAAAAGGACTATGAACAGTACCAAAAGCTGGGTGTGGAGATTGAAGAAGCACCTATAAAAAACAGATTTGAGATACGGTTGAAAAATGAACGTGCTTACTATGCCGTCCGAGATTTGCTGACTTACTATGACGCAGAACGGACGGCATTTTCCATTATCAACCGTTATATCCGCTTCGTGGATAAAGAGGACGGCAAGCGTCCCAGCGATTGGAAAATGAATGACCGCTGGGCTTGGTTCATCGGGGACGGTCGCAGGGCATTGAAGCTGACGACAAAGCCAGAACCGTACACGCTGGAGCGTACCTTAAACTGGGTGGCAAGGCAGGTCGCACCGACACTTAAAATGCTGGAAAAAATCGACGCTGGAAACGGTACGGACTATCTGGAAGCCATACGCAAAAATGCAAAACTGACAGAAAAGCATGAGCTGATTATCCAACAGCAGACCGCACCCGTAGAAGAAATCATACAGGAGGACTAAAAAATGTGGCACTTATTATTTGACATTCTGCTCTTTTCCGCTGGGACAATCTTCGGAGTTGTTCTCATGTGTATCTTTCAAGTGGGAAAACAGGCAGACAGAGATTTAGAGAAAATGAATTGGAGGAATGAAGAATGAATTTCGGACAAAATTTGTATAACTGGTTTTTAAGCAATGCACAAAGCCTTGTGCTAATGGCAATCGTAGTAATCGGTATCTACTTGGGATTTAAGAGGGAGTTTTCAAAACTTATCGGATTTCTGGTGGTTGCCTTAGTAGCGGTAGGTCTTGTATTCAACGCAAGTGGTGTGAAAGACGTGTTGCTGGAACTGTTCAATAAAATCATTGGTGCGTAAAGAGATATAATTGTCACTTTTCTCTTGACACAATGAATTAAAAGAGATATATTTGTCTTGTAAAGAGATAAATATATCTCTTTGGGACAGGAGGAATTATTATGCAAAAACAAAAAGTGAAGAAATTGGTAATCTTGGGTATCGGCTGTTTCATCGTTATGCTAACTGCAATTATTTATTCCGTTTTGTATAACGAAAGCCGTTTGGTTGTTGAAACAGATATGTCAACGTACACATATTCTGTGAAAGATACTCCTATGATTATCGCTGGTATACTATTGACTGCTTATATTATTTATCTTGTAGTATCTATCTTCAAAAACACAAAGCTACAAAAAGATGTGAACCATACCAGAAAAATCTCACCATACTTAGGAATGTTTGGATTTTTTGGATTTTTTGGACTGCTTGGGTTTTGGACATATAGCAAATGGAATATTATTTTTCCATTTATATTTTTTATCTTTTTTGGCTTTTTTGGTTTCTTTTTTGAGGGAAAACTTTCAGATACTTTAAGAGATGAACTATTTGAAGCAAATGAAAAGAAAGCAGAAATCAAAGCATACAAAACAGGATTTTCATTACTATTTATTGTTATATGGCTTGTTGGAATGGGAATGTTATCTCAAAATATAGAATGGTGTGCAATCTTTATGTTAGTTTCAATTTCTTTAATTTACGCTCTTGTATTGTTCCTAAGTAAATATTACTTGTATCGTTTGGAAAAAGAGGACTAAATTATGGGAGTTGAATTTATATGTAACCTTAAAGTTTATAGAGTTGCACAGGGACTTACACAAGAACAGTTAGCAGAAAAAGTTGGTGTCCGACGTGAAACAATCATGCGTTTGGAAAAAGCTCAATATAATCCCTCATTAAAACTGGCGATTGATATTTCAAGAGTGGTAAAAGCACCTATTGAAGAAATTTTCATTTTCGATTAAACTTTTGAACAGAAGCAGTTAGTCTATACGATTGACTGCTTTTTTCATACCCAAATTTCAAAGATTGGAGGATTTTTTGAACAGAGATATTTTTGAGGATATGCGACAACGGCTTGCCTGTTCTTACATCTCCGACCTGCCCTATCACAAACGGGCGGTCTGGGTGGAACTGAAAAAGCTGTGCCTGTCCGACTATCCTATGAAACAATTAGAAGATTTTTCCCGCTATGTGTTCGGGGTTCACTACTCCACCATAGCGGAAGCCTTACAGAGAAAGGACGTGAAAATGCGTGGAAGAACTTAGGGTTTTTATCGAAACCACAATCCCAATCAACGGGGAAATCCGTTCTGCATGGTTTGACCTGCCGATTGATGAAGATGAATTTATGGAGCGTCTTGGTGTGGACACAGAAAGCACCGACTTTCATATCACAGAAAAGGAAGTCCCGTTCCCAGATGATGTGAGCGAAGATACCACAATCGAGCGACTGAATGACCTTTCCGATATGTATGAGGATTTACCTGTGCATATCAAAGAGGAAATCACGGAGCTTTTAACATGGGTGTATGACTTAGACGAACTACACCAGCAACGATACGATATTGTCCATTATCCCGACTGTAACAGCATGATTGACGTTGCCCGTCATGTACTGGCGGAAAATCCTGCTTTTGCTTCCCTGTCGGAAGATTGTGTACGTTACTTCGATTTTGAAGCCTCCGGGGACTATCTGGACGAAAACGGGACTTTCGTGGAAACGGAACACGGGATTTATGAAATGCCGTAGGAAAGGAAGTGAACGCCTGTGGACGACATGAGGGTGTATATTGCCAATCTTGGAAAATACAACGAGGGGGAGCTGGTCGGGGACTGGTTCTCTTTCCCTCTGGAATGGGAAGAAATCAAGGAGCGTATCGGTTTGAACTGCTATTATGAAGAATACGCTGTCCATGATACCGACAACTTCCCCTGTGAAGTGTCCGAGTACACTTCCATTGATGAACTGAACCGTATGTATGAAATGATAGAGGAGCTTCCAGATGAAGTTGTGGACAGTCTGGACGAGTTTGTAAGCCACTACGGTTCGCTGGAAGAAGTGGTTGCACACAAAGACGATATTCTCTTTTATCCCGACTGTGATAGCATGGAAGATGTTGCCCGTTATTATGTAGATGAATTGCAGACGCTTGGGGACATTCCCCAGAGTTTGCAGTATTACATTGATTACGAAGCGTATGGTCGGGACTTGGAAATCGAGGGGTGCTTCATTGAAACCAGCTATGGAATGTGTGAAATTATGAGGTAGGCTGTCAGATCAGAAACCTGTCAAGGGTTCTACTGACAGCTTTTGTAATCTTCGGGACAGTCGGTGCATTTAAAAATCTGCTGGCTGTCCCCTTGATACAGAGAGAAAACAGAAAGGAGCAACTTTCATTTGAAGAAAATAAAAAGCTATACGGGTATCTGGAACGTGGAAAAAGTCCTGTATTCAATCAATGACGTAAACCTGCCGTTCCCGATTACCTTTACACAAATGACGTGGTTCGTGCTGACGGAATTTTTCATCATTCTGTTTGGTTCGATACCGCCACTTTCCATGATTGAGGGTGCATTTTTGAAATACTTCGGTATTCCCGTTGCCCTCACATGGTTTATGAGCCAGAAAACCTTTGACGGAAAGAAGCCGTACAGCTTCCTAAAATCCATGATAGGATATGCCGTCAGACCAAAGAGGACGTATGCAGGAAAAGCGGTCAGACTGCATACGCAGGACTTTTCAGAGAATATAACCGCAGTTAGGAGTGAGATTTATGTTCCCGATACGATACATGGAAAATAATCTGGTGTGGAATACCGACGGCGAGGTGTTTGCCTACTATGAGCTGATACCTTACAATTACAGCTTTCTGTCATTGGAGCAGAAAGCCGTCGTGCATGACAGCTTCCGTCAGCTCATTGCACAGTCCCGTGAGGGAAAAATCCATGCCTTGCAGATAGCAACGGAAAGCTCCGTAAGGAGCATACAGGAACAATCCAAAAAACTGGCGACGGGAAAGCTCAAAGACGTTGCCGTACAGAAAATAGACGAACAGACGGAAGCACTTGTTTCCATGATTGGCGATAATCAAGTAGATTACCGCTTTTTTATTGGCTTTAAGCTCATGGTTACGGAGCAGGAACTTCATCTGAAGAACATGAATAAATCTGTTTTAATGAGCTTCAAGGAATTTCTTTGTGAAGTGAACCACACGCTGATGAATGATTTTGTTTCCATGAGTAATGATGAAGTCAGCCGTTACATGAAAATGGAAAAACTGCTGGAAAGCAAGATTTCCCGACGCTTTAAGTTCCGCCGTCTGGATAAAAACGACTTCGGGTATCTGATTGAACACATTTACGGAAAGGACGGTATCGCCTATGAGGATTTCGATTATCCGCTTCCAAAGAAAAAGCTGAAAACGGAAACGCTCATCAAACGATATGACCTTATCCGTCCCAGCCGTTGCGTGATTGAGGAACATGAGCGTTACCTGTGCTTGGAGCATGAGGACGGGAAAAGTTATGTGTCCTATTTTACCGTCAACGTGATTGTTGGGGAGCTGGACAGCTTCGCTTCGGAAATCTTCTATTACCAGCAACAGCAGTTCACGTTCCCCATTGATACGTCAATGAATGTGGAGATTGTTGCCAACAAAAAAGCACTTACCACAGTACGCAACAAGAAAAAGGAGCTGAAAGATTTGGATAATCATGCCTACCAGTCTGGGAGCGAAACCAGTTCAAATGTGGTGGAAGCCTTAGACAGCGTGGACGAGCTGGAAAGCGATTTGAACGCTTCAAAGGAAAGTATGTATAAGCTGTCCTATGTGGTACGGGTGTCTGCCCCAGACTTGGAAGAACTGAAACGACGTCTTGATGAAGTCAAGGATTTTTACGACGATATGAATATCAAGCTGGTGCGTCCTGCTGGGGATATGCTGGGACTTCATTCGGAATTTCTGCCAGCAAGTAAGCGATATATCAACGATTATGTCCAATACGTCCAGTCTGATTTTCTGGCTTCGCTGGGATTTGGTGCAACACAGATGTTAGGGGAAAATGCAGGTATCTATATCGGCTATTCCGTAGACACGGGAAGAAATGTGTATCTGCAACCGTCATTAGCTTCACAGGGGGTAAAGGGTTCAGTTACCAATGCCCTTGCTTCTGCTTTCGTGGGTTCGCTGGGCGGTGGGAAATCGTTCTGCAACAACTTAATTGTGTACTATTCGGTACTGTTCGGCGGACAGGCGGTAATCTTAGACCCGAAAAGCGAGCGTGGGAACTGGAAAGAAACACTTCCAGAAATCGCCCATGAGATTAACATTGTCAACCTTACCAGCGACAGGGAAAATCGGGGACTTCTTGACCCCTTTATCATTATGAAGAATGAAAAGGACGCTGAAAGCCTTGCAATCGACACCTTGACATTCCTTACGGGTATTTCATCAAGGGACGGCGAGAAGTTCCCTGTCCTTAGAAAAGCCGTCCGTTCCGTTACCCAGAGTGATACAAAAGGACTGCTTCTTGTGATTGAGGAATTAAGGAAAGAAGATACCCCGATTGCAAGGAATATCGCAGACCATATCGAGAGCTTCACGGATTACGATTTCGCACATCTGCTGTTCTCGGACGGGACGGTAACAAATGCAATCAGTCTGGAAAACCAGCTCAATATCATACAGGTTGCGGATTTGGTGTTACCCGATAAGGACACAACCTTTGAAGAATACACAACCATTGAACTGCTGTCCGTTGCCATGCTGATTGTCATCAGCACCTTTGCCCTTGATTTTATCCATTCCGACCGAAGCATTTTCAAGATTGTGGACTTGGACGAAGCATGGGCATTTTTAAATGTGGCACAGGGCGAAACCCTGTCAAACAAGCTGGTGCGTGCTGGACGTGCCATGAACGCAGGTGTCTATTTTGTTACCCAGTCTTCGGGGGACGTGTCAAAAGAGAGCTTGAAAAACAATATCGGCTTAAAGTTCGCTTTCCGAAGCACCGATATAAATGAGATAAAACAGACCCTTGAATTTTTCGGGATTGATAAAGACGACGAGAACAACCAGAAACGCTTGCGTGATTTGGAAAACGGGCAATGTCTGTTACAGGATTTATACGGTCGTGTGGGTGTGGTGCAGATACACCCTGTCTTTGAGGAACTGCTCCATGCCTTTGATACCAGACCGCCAATCAGAAACGGGGTGGAATAATGGACTGGAAACGTACAGGAAAGAAACTGCTCCATATCTTAAAAATCGTTACGATTGTACTGACGGTTGCGGTAGTCGCTCTCTCCCTTTTTGGGACGGTGGCTCACGCTTCGGGACTGGTGGACGACACAATCAATGCCGAAAACCTGTATTCTAAATATCCCTTAAAGAACTACCAGCTTGATTTCTATGTGGACAATAGCTGGGGGTGGCTTCCGTGGAACTGGGCGGACGGTATCGGAAAATCGGTACAGTACGGGTTGTACTGCATTACCAATTTCATCTGGATAATCAGTCTGTACCTTTCCAATGCAACGGGATATGTGGTACAGGAAGCCTACAAGCTGGATTTCATCAATGATACGGCAGACAGTATCGGAAAAAGCATACAGACGCTTGCAGGTATCACGGAAAGCGGATTTTCCAGTACAGGATTTTATGTGGGATTTCTGCTGTTGATAATTCTTTCTGTTGGAATTTATGTTGCCTACACGGGACTGTTGAAACGGGAAACCAGCAAGGCACTCCATGCGGTTGTCAACTTCCTTGTGGTGTTTCTGGTGTCCGCTTCCTTTATCGCCTACGCTCCCGACTACATCAAAAAAGTCAATGAATTTTCAACAGACATCAGCACCTCTTCTTTAGACTTGGGAACAAAAATCATGCTTCCCAATGCCGACAGCGGAGATAAAGACAGCGTGGATTTGATACGGGACAGCCTGTTTGCCATACAGGTAGAAAAGCCGTGGCTGTTGTTACAGTTCGGAAATTCTGATATAGAGGAAATCGGTGCAGACCGTGTGGAAGCTCTGGTATCGGTCAGTCCGTCAGACGAGGACGGGGAAACAAGGGAGGAAGTTGTCAAAACGGAAATCGAGGATAAGGAGAACCACAACCTTACCATTCCAGAGGTGGTAAACCGTCTTGGTACGGTGTTCTTCCTGCTTATCTTCAATTTGGGTATCACGATATTTGTATTCCTGCTTACGGGCATGATGATATTTTCTCAGATACTCTTTATCATTTATGCAATGTTCCTGCCAATCAGCTTCCTGCTCTCCATGATACCGAGCTATGAAAGCATGGCAAAACAGGCGGTTGTCCGTGTATTCAATGCCATTATGACGAGAGCTGGCATTACATTGATTGTTACGGTGGCATTTACCATTTCCAGTATGTTCTATAACCTGTCAAATGATTACCCATTCTTTATGGTGGCGTTCTTGCAAATAGTGACATTCGCTGGAATTTATATGAAGCTGGGCGATTTAATGAGTATGTTCAGCCTAAATGCTGGGGACAGCCAGCACATGGGACGCAGGATATTTGGCAAACCACTTTTATTCATGCGACACCGAGCAAGGCGAATGGAACGACGTATGGCAAAAGCCGTGGGTGCTGGTGCATTAGCTGGTGCTTCCACAAGTGCCGTCGCTCATACTGTAATGTCCAAAGCACAAAAACAAAATGCTTCGCATGGCAACAGACGTGATGTGGTGGCTGGCGGTTCGCTTGGCAGTCGGGCAGGTTCAGCCATTGGTGCGGTCGCCGATACAAAGAACCGTGTCAAGGATAAGGCACAGCAGGTCAAGGAAAACATCAAGGATATGCCGCCGCAGGCTGGGTATGCGGTTCATTCCGTCAAGGAAAATGCAAAGAAAAATGTGTCTGACTTCAAGCGTGGTGTGGTGCAGGAACAGGCAAACCGACAGGCTGGACGTGCGGAAAAGCTAGACCAGCACCGACAGAATATTGCTGAAAAGCGAATGGAAATGCAGAAAGCACAGGAAGCGAGAGGAAAGACGGGCGGATCAGCGACAACAGGAGCTACCCGTCCCCATGAGCGACCAGCGACGGCTTCCAAAACAACAACGCAGGCAGGCGAAACCCCACAGGCGAAAGCAAGACCTGTTACCGCTTCTTCCGCTTCCGTAAAAACGGCAGAACCAAAGCAGACGGTACAGCGTCAGAATATGCCGAAAGTGGAGAAAATTTCTGTTACCAGACCACAGGAAACAAGGCAGACCGTAAGAAAAGAGGTTACGGAAACAAACAGGCAGACAAGAAACACACAGAAAAAATCCGTCCAGAAAACATCTGCCATACCAAAGAAGAAAGGACGTAAGGCATGAAGATAAAGCATATCGCTATTATCAGCAGTATCTTCCCTTTCATTCTGGCACTTCTTTTGTTCTTCGGGGTGCTGATGAGTGCCGAGGACGACGACGGGGGCGGTTTGTTTTCCTCTGGCTTTACGGGCATGAACCTGTCCGCAGAGGTATTGAAACATCAGCCTATGGTGGAGAAATATGCAAAGGAAAACGGCATTTCCGAGTATGTAAATGTCCTATTGGCAATCATACAGGTAGAAAGCGGTGGTACAGCGGAGGACGTTATGCAGAGTTCGGAAAGTCTTGGCTTACCGCCCAACTCTTTAGATACGGAAAGTTCCATTAAGCAGGGGTGTAAATATTTTGCGTCCCTGCTTTCTTCCTGCAAAAATCAGGGTATCGAAGATATAAATGTCGCTATCCAAAGCTACAATTACGGGGGCGGTTATATCGGTTATGTTTCTGGGAAAGGGAAAAAGCATACGTTCCAGCTTGCGGAAAATTTCGCAAAGGAGAAATCGGACGGAAAGAAAGTGACCTACACGAACCCCATAGCGGTTGCGAAAAACGGTGGGTGGCGATACCTGTATGGAAATATGTTTTATGTGGAGCTGGTAAACCAATATCTTGCGGTTGCCAGTTTTGATGATGAAACCGTACAGGCAGTAATGAACGAAGCGTTGAAATATCAAGGCTGGAAGTATGTGTACGGTGGCAGTAACCCGAATACTTCCTTTGATTGCAGTGGTCTGACTTCATGGTGCTACGGGAAAGCTGGCATTTCCTTACCGAGAACGGCACAGGCACAGTATGACGCAACCCAGCATATCCCCTTATCACAAGCAAAGGCTGGGGACTTGGTATTTTTCCATTCCACTTATAACGCAGGAAGCTATGTAACCCACGTCGGGATATATGTCGGGAATAACAAGATGTATCATGCTGGCGACCCAATAGGATATGCCGACCTTACAAGTGCCTACTGGCAACAGCATTTGATAGGTGCTGGAAGAATAAAACGATAAAAAATGAAAGGAAAAAAATGATGTTGAAGAAAAAAGAGAAACTTCCCAAAGAAAAGAAAGTCCGTACAATCCGTGTAGGGACGCATAAGAAAACCGTGATTGCCCTGTGGGTGGTGCTGATTGCAAGTGTCAGCTTCGGGGTATATAAAAATTTTACCGCTGTTGATATGCATACCGTCCATGAAAAAGAAATCATTCAGCTAAAGCTGGTTGATACAAACGGTGTGGAAAATTTCGTCAAGAACTTTGCAAAATCCTATTATACATGGGACAACAGCAAAGAAACCATTGAGCGACGCACCGCTACTATCAATAACTATCTGACAAAAGAATTGCAGGATTTGAACCTTGATACCATAAGGACGGACATACCGACCAGCTCCGCTGTCAATGACGTGCTGGTTTGGAGCGTCACACAGTCTGGGACGGACGAATTTATCGTTGCCTACGAAGTAGATCAGACGATAAAGGAGAACGAACAGACGAAAGCGGTCAGACAAACTTATATCGTCCGTGTCCATGTGAGCGATAATGACAAATATGTTATCGTACAGAACCCGACGCTTGCACCAGCTTTTGAAAAATCAGACTATGAACCGAAAATACAGGAAGCAGACGCAAGTATTGACGCTGTAACGATACAGGAAGCAACGGCATTTCTGGACACGTTCTTTAAACTCTACCCGACAGCTACGGAAAAAGAGCTTGCCTACTATGTAGCTGGAAATGTGCTTGAACCGATAAACGGGGACTACCTGTATTCGGAGCTTATCAACCCTGTATTCACGCAGGACGGGGAAAATCTGAAAGTTAAGGTTGCTGTGAAATTCATTGATAACCAGACAAAGGCAACACAGATTTCACAATTTGAGCTTGTGCTTCATAAAGATAGCAACTGGAAGATTGTAGGATAAGCAAAAAGAACCGTGATAAAATATATCAAGATTTATGCGATATATTTATCACGGTTCTGTTATTTGTTCAGTAAGTAATTTTCGCCCCAGTTACATAATTCATCAAGAATAGGGGTTAGGCTTTTTCCAAATTCAGTTAAGGAATACTCTGTTTTTGGTGGCACAACAGGATAAACTTTTCGATTGATAAGACCGTCTTTTTCCAGTTCCCGAAGCTGTTGAGCTAACATCTTATCGGTAGTCTTTGGAACTAATTTGTGGATTTCGCTGTATCGCAAGGTTTTGTTCATCAAGTGCCATAAGATTACAGCTTTATATTTTCCGCCAATTAACTGTATAGTTGCTTCAACAGGACAACTAAAGCCACAGCAAGTATTTTCCATGATTTTTCATCTCACTTTCTTTTTGGGAAGTATATTACAAAATAGTGCGTTCTTGTCTAAAAATCTATTTTGAATATAATTATAGTATAGGTTGACCTAATTCACAAGACAAAGGAGATTTAGACATGGATTTTTTAGATATTGCAAAGAAGAGATATTCCGTAAGAACTTATGATAACAGACCAGTAGAAAAAGAAAAACTGGATAAAATACTAGCTTCCGCACACGTTGCACCAACAGCGGCGAACTTACAGCCAGTCAAATTGCTGGTAGTACAGGATAAAGAACGATTAAACAGTATTGCGAAAGCGGGAAATATTTATAATGCTCCATTAGCAATTATCGTTTGTGCCGACCATTCAAAAGCATGGACACGTCCTTTTGACAGCAAGCAGACGACAGACATTGACGCAACGATATTAACAGACCATATGATGTTACAGGCAACAGAACTTGGTCTTGGTACTGTTTGGGTATGCTTTTTTAAGCCAGATGTCATTAAACAGGAATTTCAGTTACCAGATACCTTAGAACCAATCAATATACTGGTGGTTGGATATGGAAAAGGAGTGCCAGCAGAATTAGACCGTCATTCTTCTACCCGTATTCCTATGGAAGAATTAGTATCTTACGATTACTTATAAAAAATATATGCGTGTATGTCGCATGGAAGTAAAAGGTGTAAATGCAAAAAACAGGTAGTATTTCTATAATTTAGAGATACTACCTGTTTTATAAATCTTTGAAAAATTCATCAATCGAAGCATGATAAATTTCTTTCAATGCCATAAGTACGCTTATTCTTATGCTGTATTTTCCTACTTCCATTTGTGAGATTATCTCACGGCTGACTGGCAGACCACGCACCTGTAACTGTGCGGAAACTTGTTCTTGTGAAAGTCCTGCCCGTTTCCGAAGATTACGGAGATTTTCGCCTATGGATATATCCTGTTTTAGTTTTGTTGACATACGCTTTACCCCCTTATCAATCAAATTTCGGAATGAATACATTACATATTGATTTTAAAGAATATTTGTCATAATATCGGAATATATACATTCCAAATAAAAAAGAAAGGTGCTTTACAGGAAATCAAATGCTAAAATGGAATGAGCGTCATCTATTCCGTAAGGCAGGAACTACAAGTGTTATTTAAGGAAAAAGGATTTAACCCTACCCCAGAAATGATTGAAAAAATGAAACGTACTGCTATCACGAAACAGCAGTTACTATTTTTTGCTTTATGCTCTGATACTGACAGAGATATGATATTGGGGAAACGGGAAATGAGTGTTGATGATTTTGACAGGCTAGCTTGTTTGATACATTTACTTGGACTGTCGGATTTGGGGATTGATTTTGAAATGAAACACAAAGAACTGTTAAAGCAGGTGGCAGATAAGATAGAATACAATGTAGAACATGATACCGTCTGTATTGAGAAAGAACAGGCAGAATATAACGGGTGGCTGGATAATTTCATCAATCAGTTGCCAGCAGAAAGCATGAAAAAATATATCCGCTGTATTTTTGCTGTATAAGCAGGACGGCGGTTCAGAAAAGAGGTAGAAATATGTTTAATATCAGAAAAGAATGTGCGAAAAATTCCATTAAGGAACTAGCGAAACGTGAGGGAATGACAGTTGCGGAAGTCCGAGAACATTTTCGGGGAGTGATTGAGGAAGTACGCACTTCTGACGACCCAGAACAACAGGCAATGTACCGCAAATTGTTTGGAAGAAAGACACCAACACCAGAGGAATTTATCTATGTATTGTCAAAGCAGACAGGAAAAGTGAGATTTTAAGGTCGGACAATACATATCGAATGACTTTCCGATTTTGGTGTGGTAGAATGATATAAACAAAAAACTGTGAAGTTGTAAAGGAGACCAGCTATGAAAGATAAAAGTATTTTAATTAGTGTGGGAATTATTATTTATATTGTTATGTCTGGAATTGATAGATTTGTTTATCATATACCTAATGTTATTTATATTCCAGTAGCAATTCTTGGTATTGCTTTAATTTTAATTGGCTTTTTCAAGG
>ENA-ORUQ01001616-ORUQ01001616.1-human-gut-metagenome-genome-assembly--contig:-NODE-1616-length-20616-cov-5.887214_pt1 | contig 20616 bp, 20 predicted proteins | sample MGYA00242081_ERZ509211 | MGnify/ENA primary metagenome ERZ509211 (study PRJEB26280, sample SAMEA2338785) | human gut metagenome | biome: human gut; feature: human-associated habitat; material: faeces...
CGCTGCCCGCATGGCCTCCGGGATACCCGGCGCGAGCTTTTCGCAGACCTTGATGGTCGCCTCCGGCGTTACATCGCGCGGTGCAAAGCCGGTGCCGCCGGTGGTGACGATGAGTGCGAGCTTCTCCTCGTCGGCAGCATGGATGAGCGCGGACTCGATACGCGGCTGCTCGTCCGGCAGCACCTCGACCGCACCGACCGCGTAGCCTGCCCGCTCGAGCAGATTCTTGACAGCAGGGCCGCTCAAATCCTCGCGCTCACCGCGGAACGACCGGTCACTGACTGTAATAACTTTAGCGGTCAGTGGGCGAACACTGTTCGCCCCTACGGAACACGACATATCACACACCTCCGAAGCCGCAGTGCGGATAGGTGCAGACCTCACAGCCGAGACACAGACCGCCTTCTCCGAGCGCAACAAAATCGCGTCTGGTCAGCCGCACGCCCGCCGCGATGCGCGGCAGAACCAGATCAAAAATGGTGGCCTTGGCGTACATGACGCATCCGGGCAGACCCATCACCGGACGGTCGTCCGCGTAGTAGCCCAGAAGGAACATGGCGCCCGGGAGCACCGGCGCGCCGTAGGTGACGATATCCGCGCCGCTCTGTTTGATCGCACCCGGCGTGGAATCGTCCGGATCGACGCTCATGCCGCCCGTGCACAGGATCATATCGACCGGCTTGTTTTTCATCTGCTCGATGGCCGCCGCAACGTTCTCTATGCCGTCCTCGACCAGAACGTGCTCGGTCATTCTGATGCCGAGTGCAGCCAGCTTTCGTTCTACAACCGGCGTAAAGCTGTCCGGAATACGGCCCTTTGCGACCTCGCTGCCGGTAGTGACAACGGCTGCTGTTTTCAGCGTAAACGGGCGGACTTCCAGAATCGGCGTGCCGCCCGCCGCCTGCTCAGCCTGCCGTAGCTTCTCCTCCTCGATCACGAGCGGGATGACGCGCGTGCCGCACAGCTTATCACCCGGATGGACGATGCCGTTGCCGCGTCTGGTGGCGATCATCAGCTCGTCAATGCTGTTGACCGCGTTCAGTCGTTCGGTATCGACCAGAAAAACGCCGTCAATGTCCGAAGAAAGCTCGATTTTGCCCTCTTTGGTCTCGCTTTTACGCATGTTGGCGTTCTGACAGAGCGCACACAGCCGCTCTGCCGCGTCATTCTCGTGCAGAAAACCCGGCTGCAGCTCCCAGACGAACAGGTTCTCCTTGCCCATCGAGAGCAGCACCGGAATGTCCTCCGCGGTGACGATGTGGCCCTTGCGGAAGCGCGGCCCCTTGCTCACGCCCGGGATGATCTGCGTCATGTCGTGGCACAGAACATGGCCGACCGCGTCCTCGGTTTTGATACATTTCATGGCTTTTCCTCCTCGATCTCGTCACCGGCGGTGATCGTACCACCCGTCAGCACAATGGCAAAAATGCCGTCGGTCGGCATGACGCACTTGCCCGTCAGACGGCGGATTTCACAGTCATTATGGCATTCCTTGCCGATCTGGGTCACCTGCAGACGCGTTTTTCCCACGCGGAGCACCGTACCGACCGGTAAATGCTTGAGGTCAATCCCTTCGGTGAGGATGTTCTCCGCAAAGTCGCCCGCATGGAGCTTCAGACCGGTTCGACGCATTTCGTCCACGCTCTCCTGCGCCAAAAGGCTGATCTGGCGGTGCCAGCTGCCCGCGTGCGCGTCACCGATGATGCCGTGGTTTTCTTTCACTGTGATACGCTCCACCGGGTGCTTTTTTGTTCCTTTATGTTCACTAATGCAAACTGCTGTTACTTTTGCCATATTATCCTTTCTTATCTGTTGCAATAATTGAGAATTGAAAATGGATAATTGAGAATTAAGGTATCGCGCAAAGCGCGATTATTTAATAGCGGCACTATGTGCCGAACCTTCATTTTCCATTCTCCATTCTCAATTTTCCATTCATCCTCCGATCTGGCTCATGCCTCTCCGGCTTTCACTCGGCTGCCCGGATTGCATATGATGGCTGACCGGTTTCCCGAACATACCCTCGCGCAGTGCGCGTTCAAGGTTTTCGCCGTGCAGACCGCGCAGCGGAATCTCCTGCGCCGAGTGCAGGCACGGTTTCAGCCTGCCGTCTGCGGTAACGCGGATGCGGTCGCAGTCGGCGCAGAAACGGTGGCTCATCGGGCGAATCAGACCGATTTTCCCCTTCCAGCCGGGCATTCGATACAGTTCCGCAACGCCTTCATTCTGCAGACGCTGCAGCTCCGGCAGGGCGTGCAGCACCGCGTCCGCAGAGAGAAACCGCTCACGCGGCCAGTCCGCGCACTCACCGATCGGCATGAGTTCAATGAAGCGTACCTCATATTTCCCGTCCTGTGCCAGCTGCGCCAGTGCCGGAATCTCGTCCGCGTTTACGCCGCCGAGCAGCACGGCATTCAGCTTTGTACCGCGGAATCCGGCGTTCCACGCCGCGTCCAGACCGGCCAGCGTATCCGCGAGCGAGCCGCCGCGCGTCAGCGACGCGAATTTATCCTTGTTTAACGTATCCAGACTGATATTCAGCCGGTCAACCCCTGCTTGTTTCAGCTCTGCGGCGTACTGCGGCAGGAGTGCGCCGTTAGTCGTCATGGTGAGCTCCCGCACACCATTGATGGCACGCAGACTGCGGCACAAGTCCACGATGCCGCGCCGCACAAGCGGCTCTCCGCCGGTCAGCCGCACCTTGCTGACACCGAGCGAAACTGCCGTCCGCACGATCTCGGTCAGCTCCTCGAACGACAGCATTTCGCTGTGCTCCCGCTTGCACACGCCTTCGGCGGGCATACAGTACCGGCACCGGAAATTGCACCGGTCGGTCACCGACAGCCGCAGATAGCGAATATTTCTTCCTTGATTATCCAGCATTTTGCTCACTCCGTCAGCGGCATAACGTCCTCTGGGCGGACGTACAGCGTCAGCTTTTCCGTGCCGGAAAGCGTCTCCCAGACCGCCTTATCCAGCTCCCACCGCAGCCTGCCTGCGCCTGTCGTCTGCAGCATGACCACGGTCGAAAACGGGTTTTCGACTACGCGCTCGACCGTACACGGAATGGCGTTCTCCGTGCCCTCTGTGGTAAAGTAATGCGCCCGAACGCCAACGTAAGCGATGTTTTCCGGCACATGCAGCGCGGTTTTGAGCGTTACGTTCCAGTCCTTGCAGAACAGGGTCTCACCTTGCTTTACCTCGGCGGCAGAGACATTCTTGCAGCCGGAAATCAGTGCAGCGCCCATGGTTGCCGGTGCGCGGAACAGTTCCTTGACCGTCTCCTTCGGGTCGGATTTTCCCTTGTGCAGCACGCACACCGTATCGCACAGGCGGTACACCTCGTCGCGGTTGTGCGTGACGAACAGCGTACCGCACGAAAGATTTTTCAGGATGTCCGAAAGCTCCAGTTCCACCTGCCATTTCAGGTACGCATCGAGCGCGGAAAACGGCTCATCGAGCAGCACAAGCTCGGGCTGCCCGACCAGAATGCGCGCCAGCGCGCACCGCTGCTGCTGTCCGCCGGAAAGCTGACTCGGACGGTTGTTCTCCAGTCCCTCCAGGCGGAACGCGTGCAGAACCTCCCGCACCGCCTGTTCGCGCTCGACTTTCGGGCGGGCGTGTGCGCCCGCGCGGATGTTCTGCTCGACCGTCATGTGTGGAAACAGCGCGTACTGCTGAAACAGGTAGCCGACCTTTCGCTTTTGCGGCGGCAGGTCGATTTTCTTTTCGCTGTCGAACAGAACGCGCCCGTTCAGCTCGATATGGCCCTTATCCGGCCTCACGATGCCTGCGATGCACCCCAGCGTCATGCTCTTGCCGCAGCCGGAGGCACCGAGCAGCGCCATCACTTCCCGCTCAGCGGTGAAGTTCACTTTCAGGTGAAAATCTCCGAGCGTTTTCTCGATATCCACGATCAGTGCCATGCCTTACGCACTCCTCTCTCCCGCTTTTCGAGCAGATTGACCGCCAGCAGCACCACCGCCGAGATGGCAAGGTTGACCACGACCCACTTGAACGCCAGCGCGTCATCATTCGTGCGCCACAGCTGATAGACCGTCGTCGAAATGGTCGCTGTGCGTCCGGGCGTGTAGCCCGCCACCATGGATGTTGCGCCGTACTCACCGAGTGCACGCGCGAACGCGAGCACCGTTCCCGCAAGGATACCCTGCCTGCAGCAGGGCATGCGCACCCGCCAGAAAATCCAGGTGTTCGAGCGGCCGAGCGTGCGGCCTGCGTCGGCAAGCGTTTCGTCAAAGCTCTCGAACGCGCCGCGCGCCGTGCGGTACATGAGTGGGAAAATGACAACGGCGGTTGCGAAAATCGCCGACCACCAGACCATGGTCAGCTTGAGATTAAAATGCGCGAGCGCCCATGCGCCGACGGCTCTTTTCGGTCCGAGCACGCGCAGCAGCAGATAGCCGACCACCGTAGGCGGCAGCACGAGCGGCAGCGTGAACAGCACATCCAGCACGCCTTTGAGCACGCGCGGCAGACGCGCAACGTAATAGGCCGCCGCAATCCCCGCGAAGAAGATGATAACCGTGGAAATAAGTGCGATACGCAGCGAGTTATATAATGGATACCAGTCCATAATCGTCTCCTTTTGCAAATAAAGGCGAGAGATTGCTCCCTCGCCTTTCTATTGTATCAGATTATGCCAACGTGGTAAAGCCTACGCTCTCGAATACCTTGCCTGCTTCATCGGTGGTCAGATAGTCAAGGAACGCCTTCGCCTCGTCTGCGTGTGCGCTGTTCTTCAGCACAGCCGCCGGATAGATGACCTGACCGCACATATCAGCAGTTGCCTCGTCAACCGTGTCGAGACCTGCCGAGAATGCGTCGGTTGCGTAGATAATGCCGCAGTCCACCGTGCCTTCGCTTACCTGCGTGGTAACTTCCTTTACGTTGGAGCCGTAGGTCAGCACGCCTGCATCTGCCAGCGCCTTCTCGTCCAGCTTGTAGTAGCTGAAAATCTTCTGGGTGTACTGACCGACCGGTACATCGCTGTTGCCGATGGCAAGCAGCACATCACCGCTCTTCAGCTTTTCTGCGAGGTCGTCAAAGCTCTTGATGCCCTTCGGGTTGCCTTCCGGCACAGCCAGCGTTACCTTATTCTCGAGCAGGTCAATACGGGTGCCGTCCTGCAGCTCATCCAGACCGTCCGGGTTCTTGTCGGTATCGTCCTTGAGGGAGCCGTCGAGTGCATTCATCTGCTTGGGTGCTGCAGAGATGAACACATCGCAGTCCGCGCCTTCCTTGATCTGGGTGAGCAGGTCGCCGGAGGACGCAAAATTGAACGAGAAGGTCACGTTCGGGTCAACGCTCTTGTAGTCCTCTGCAATCTGGTTCAGGGTCTCAGTCATGGAGGCCGCCGCAAAGACGGTCAGCTCTATGGCATCCGCAGAATTGCTATCGGCCGCGCTACTGTCCGTGCTCTGAGAGGCACCGCCGCCGCAGCCCGCCAGCATTGCCAGTGACAGAGCCGCTGCTGCAAATCTTGCAAAACAGTTCTTTTGCATTGGGCTTTCTCCTCTATTGTATGATTTCTTAACGAAAGACGTTGGAAAAGTGAAGCAATGCTTCCAGCACACCGCCGCCGACCGCAAGCGCCTTATCGGATGCGGTATCGCAGTTTTCACGCTTGCCGCGTGGATCAACGTCACCGGATTTCATGCCCTCATGTACGGGTACGCCAGCCTGCAGCAGACCGCGCAGACAGCCGGTGATGGTGGTTTTCATGGGTTTTCCCGCAACGTACGCGATGGTGTCTCCCGTCTCGACCAGATCGCCGATCTCACGGCACGGCTCGAACAAGCCGTCTGCCGGGGCACGCAGAACGCGCTCTGCCGCGTGGCCGCCGATCACACCGGGAACGCCCGTATTCGGCAGCGGCGAACCCGTATACAGCACCCGTCCGAGTGTATGCCCGCGCATGGTCTCAACCGCCGCGTGACAGTCCACGCCGGCCGTAAAGCCCGGACCGACCGCAATGACGATCGGCGCATCCGTGATGTGCGTACCGAGGTTTTTCTTCGCCAGAATCGCGTCCACCAGGGCATCAGGGTGCAGTTCCTGCACGCAGCCTGCCACCGGATCGGCCAGCACAGCAATGATGCCCTGTTCGGTCAGTGCTGCCGCTTCGGCTGCGCTATCGGCTCGGCGTGCATGCACGCCCTCAACGACTGTTTCGCCCAATCGAATCGCTTCCGAAAAGCATACCGTGCGGCGGATCGACGTTGGCTGCGACAGGTCTGTCAGCACCAGACGAATGCCTGCACGGTACAGCCGCAAGGCAATCCCCGTGGCAATGTCTCCCGCACCGCGTATCACGACTAACATGGCGTTTTCCTCCGTTTATCTTCGTTGTATTTTGCAAACTATAACGATTGCTACCGATGATTATAGCGTATCGGTCGAGTGAAGTCAATATTTTTTCTGTGTGGCAGACATGATATAATACTATTATAAAAGCATGGTTGCAGGGCGGGGTGACCCCCGCCGCATATAACAACATGCAGATAATTTACAACGGCGGGATGAGGTCATCCCGCCCTACGGTAAACATGGCTGTATTAGGTGGATTTATGAAAATATGTGAACAATTACACATGATAAAAGGCATAACCGCCGTGATCGGCAGCGGCGGAAAAACAACTTTACTGCGTATACTGGCCGAAGAATTATCCGGAACGGTGATTTTGACGACTTCCACGCACATTTTGCCGTTTGCGGGCATTCCCCTGTTGGTGACGGATGACATTGAACAGGTCCGCCGCGCACTTGCGCTTCACCGCGTGATCTGCATGGGCACGCCTGCCGCTGAGGGTAAGCTGACCGCGCCGGCACTTCCCTTTTCCGTGCTCGCGGACGCCGCTGACTATGTGATTGTGGAGGCCGACGGCTCCAAGCGGCTGCCGCTCAAGGCACACGCCTCGCATGAGCCGGTCATACCTGAGAATACACGCAAAACCGTGTGCGTCGTGGGCGCATCCGGGTTCGGAAAGCCGGTCGAACAAGCCGTACACCGACCGGAATTGTTCTGTGCACGCATCGGTGCACACATGAGCGGTATTGTCACGCCGGAGCTGGCCGCGCAAGGCATTATTGCAGAACACTTAGCGGATATCGTTGTGCTCAATCAGGCAGAGACTGTATCCCCAGAAATAGCGAAAAGATTCGCAGAAGCACTGAAATCCAGCGGATTTGCGGTTGTTTGCGCAACATTAAATCACACTTTAGAGTAAATCACCGTATTCATTTTCCATTCTCAATTTTCCATTAAAAAGAACCGCACAATGTGCGGTTCTCTCTTATTCCATTCCCACAGGTTTATCGCTGTTAAACTTGGTTTTGATTGCAATATCCGTATAGAGCAGTTCTTTTTCCGGTGCTTTTCTGTTCTGCAGGTAATCAAACAGCAGGAACGGCGGCCGGTAGCCCTGCTCGAATGCCTTCTGATCGAGCACGAAACTCAAGCTGTCCGACTGGAGCAGTTCCATATTCATCGGGTTGAGGTCGAATGCAACGACCTTGACCTTGCCCTTTCGGCCTTCTTCCTCTACGGCTGCGCACGCACCGACCTGTCCGTTGGACGCCACGTAAATGCCGGTCAGGTCAGGATTTGCACGCAATGCGTGCTGCGTAATCTCGTGGGCATAGTCGTCCCGGTCGAAACACGGCTGAAACGCTAACAGTTCAATTTCGTTTCCTGTTTCACTGTTAATCGTATCCATAAATCCGTTTAAACGGTTATTATGTGCGGTATTATTCAAGTGTCCCGCCAGCGGAAGCACCTTGCCGCCCTCGGGCAGCATCAGCCGAAGCAAGCCTGCGGCGGTCTGTCCGGCGCGGTAGTTGTCCATACCGATGAACGCAAGACGCCTGCTGCCCGGTGCATCCGAGTTGAGTGTGATGACCGGAATGCCCTGTTCGTACAGTTCATCAATGCACTGGCGAATCTCCGGCGAGTTGTTCGGCGCGATAGCCAGTCCCTGCACGCCCTGTGAAACCAGCTCTTCAATGTGTTCAAGCACCATTTCGGTATCCAGACCGCGGTTTTCGCGCATGATCAGTTCCACGCCCGAGGCGGCAAGCTCCTCTGCGGCGCGCTGCACGCCTGCACGCACGATCTGCATCGTCGGCGTCTCGGTGGACTGCAGAATCGCACCCAGCTTGAACTCCCGGCGGGATTTGACCAGCGCCTGTCCGATCAGATTCGGTTTATACCCTAATTCCGCTGCAATTTTGTGAATCTTAGCCGCTACTTCGGGATTTACACGCCCTCGATTATGCAGCGCACGATCTACCGTACCGCGGGATACACCTGCCAGCTCCGCAATCTGCTGTGCGGTTACAGCCATGCTTTTTCCTCCTTACTATATAGTGAGTATTGCCCACTCGTTTTTTTCTGTTTATAGTATAACACAATGCACGCAACTTGCAACTGTTTTTTTTGCGTGTTTTTTCCTATGAATTTGCTTTTTCTTGACCGTCACAGCAATTGCCCAATATGACCCCTCTGTTTTTATGCAAAATGCCTATCATATTGCACGCTTTGCACGCACATGTGAATGATTCAGTGGCTATTCATACAAAAAGGCAATCTTAATTTTGTGCTGTTTACTAAATCGAAATAAATCTCACATTTAAGGCTTGAAATATCCCAAATAACATGATAATCTATGGACAACGAAATAAATCCCCTTGCAAAACATTCACAGCATTTCTCAAAATATGCTATGTTTTATCGGGGAATTATTTTTGAAGATGTGCGTTCACGAGAACGCCAGAAGCCTGCTGAAAGAGGGCTTCTTGCCAACCACAGCTCGCGTGCATCCCTTTGGGAGTGTTACGGATGCACACGGCAAGAGTAAAGATACGGGGGTATATCAATGACATTCTTCTCATCACTCGCATGGACAGGAATCTCGTTCCTGTTGTTCACAGTCCTCGTTGCAGTCATTTCCGCATGGAAGACCCGCGACGAGCAGCTCGACACCGCTGAGGGTTATTTCCTCGCAGGCCGCGGCCTGCCGGGCGTAGTCATCGCCGGTTCTCTGCTGCTGACCAACCTTTCCGCTGAACAGCTCGTCGGTCTGAACGGCCAGAGCTGGAAGACCAACATGGGCCCGATCGCATGGGAGGTCGGCTCGATGTTCACCCTGCTGGTTCTGGCGTACTACTTCCTGCCGAAGTACCTGAAAATGGGCGCCATGACCATCCCGTCCCTGATGGAGGAGCGCTACGGCAAGGGCACCAAGACGATGTTCTCGCTGGTAATCGTTGTTATGTACTCCATCCTCAACCTGCCGGTCATCCTGTACTCCGGTGCAGTCGTTTTCGAGCAGATCTTCGACATCTCCGGCATCCTCGGCACCAGCAAATTCATGGCTGTTGCCATCCTGTGCCTCATCATCGGCATCATCGGCGGCTGCTACGCCATCTTCGGCGGCCTGAAGGCAGTTGCGGTTTCTGATACCATCAACGGCATCGGCCTTATCATTGGCGGTCTGATGATCCCGTTCCTCGGCTTCGCGGCTCTGTCCGCTGCAACCGGCGGCCACGGCATCATGGACGGCATCAAGTACATGGTAGAGGCTGATCCGGCCAAAATGAACGCCATCAACGCATGGAATGCACCGGAACCGGAAGTTCCGTGGCCGCTGATCATCACCGGTATGTTCTTTAACAACCTGTACTGGTGGTGCACCAACCAGTCCTTTGTACAGCGTTCCCTCGCAGCAAAGAGCCTGAAGGAAGGCCAGAAGGGCGCTATCTTCTGCGGCTTCCTCAAGTGCCTTGGCCCTCTGTACCTCGTAATCCCGGGCGTTATCGCATTCTACCTGCCGTCCATTCAGGACAAGCTGGCTGCTGCCGGTTCCTCCGCTATCGACTTTGCTTACCCGGCTCTGATCGCTGAGATCGTACCGAAGCCGGTAATGGGCTTCTTCGCCGCTGTCATGTTCGGCGCGATCCTGTCCTCCTTTAACTCGGTACTGAACTCCGCATCCACCATGTTCACCTTGGACCTGTACCGTTCGTCCATCAACCCGAAAGCTTCCGACACCAAGTGTGTTAAGGTCGGCAAGATCTACGGCACCATCGCAGGCTGCATCGCAATTGTTATCTCTCCGTTCGTTATGTACGCCGGCGGCATCACCACGTTCCTGAACTCCATGAGCCAGTTCGTATCCCTGCCGGTACTGTGCACCATCCTCGGCATCTTTATGTTCAAGCGCATCCCGAAGTACATGCCGAAGGTAATCACCGTGTTCCATGTTGTATGCTACGGTGCGTTCCTGCTCATCAAGCCGTGCTATCCCGGCTCTTCCAACCCGATCCACTATCTGTACGCAATGGCTGTTCTGTTCCCGATCGAGCTGCTTATCATGTGGTATCTGAACAAGTATCATCCGGCTGAGGAGTACGAGATCCGCGACGTAGGCGCAGTAGACCTGACCCCGTGGAAGTACCGCCATATTGTATCCATCATCGGCCTGCTTCTGGCACTCGGCATTTACATCCTGTTCTCTCCCCTCGGCATCGCAGCCTGATTTTAATACAACACACACCTTTTCTTTCCCCTTTCGCACCGTTTTCGGTGCAGATCCCTCGCTGTCCGGCGGTGAATTTGATCCTCACCGCCGGGTAGTAAGTAGTAAAATATTTTTGAAAATTTTAAAATTCCCTATTGCGTTCTCGTGAACGCAGATGTATAATCAACCTGACCTCAAAAATGAGGAATGCACACACCGAGTACCGACTGATGCGTGCATCAGTAAACACGAAAGTAAACGCAGAACAGTCTGCGCTGACCTCTCACAAAAACCACCTTTTCACCCATTTTACACAACATTTTAGGAGGAATTCATCATGGAAAATCTGAACATTGCACTGATCGGCTGCGGCATGATCGGCCGTGAGCACATCGAGCGTATCCAGAACCGCATCCGCAATGCACGCATCGTTGCTGTATGCGACGTATTCGAAGAAGGCGCAAAAAAGGGCGCTGAGATCGCCGGTGCCGGCACCAAGGTTTACACCGACTTCAACGAAGCAATCAACGATCCGGATGTAAACGCTGTTGTTGTTACCACCCCGGGTCAGTTCCACAAGGGTTCGGTTCTGGCAGCTATCAAGGCTGGCAAGCCGGTATTCTCCGAGAAGCCGCTGGCAAACACCGCTGCTGACGGCAAGGAGATCGTTGAGGCCGAGATGGCCGGCGGCAAGCACCTGGTTCAGGTTGGCTTCATGCGCCGCTACGACCGCGGCTACCGTCAGGTTAAGGAGCTGATCGACTCCGGCAAGTTCGGTGCCCCGATGGTAATCAAGTGCACCCACCGTGCAGACGGCGTTGCCGACGACTACACCACCGCAATGGCTGTTACCGATACCGCAATCCACGAGATCGACGTTCTGCCGTGGCTGGTAAACGACGAGTGGGACGAGGTTCAGTGCATCATGCCGAAGACCAACAGCAAGGTTAAGAACGCGCTGAAGGACCCGCAGATCATGATTATGAAGACCAAGGGCGGCATCATCAACATGCTCGAGGTTAACGTAAACTGCGGCTTCGGCTACGACATCAACTGCGAGGTTGTATGTGAGAACGGCGTTGTAAACCTGCCGTGCCCGTCCTTCCCGACCGTTCGCTACGCTAACGAGGTTTCCACCAAGATCGAGGACAACTGGATCCTGCGCTTCATCGACTCCTACGACGTTGAGATTCAGGACTGGGTTGACCACGCACTCAAGGGTGAGACCGGCGGCTCCTCCGCATGGGACGGCTACGTTGCTTCCATCACCGCTGACGCTCTGGTTAAGTCCCAGATCTCCGGTGTGCCGGAGAAGGTTGTTACCGGCGGCACCCCGGACTTCTACAAGAAGTAATCCATCTCACATTTTCTATTCATTGCTACTCACTCGCAAGGGTAGCAGAGCTTCCTGCTTTACTGCCCTTGCATATCACCTTAACCACTATACCGCGTTTTACAACGCGAAATTGATACGCTAAAAGGAGTTACTGCTATGAAAATCGGTTTTAACGAAGGCTGCAACCGTTTCTGCGAAAACCACTCCGTACTCGAAGACCTCGACCTGTGCGAGAAGTACGGCTTTGACTACATCGACATCCAGTCCGAGTGCCTCGACCGCGAGATCGCTGCCGGCAAGTACACCATCGATGATCTCGGCGCATGGTTCGCTGACCCGAAGCATCACCTGAAGATGCTGTCCTACAACGCCCTGATCTTCTTCAACATGAAGCAGACCCAGGAGGAGAAGGACGCCGTTATGGCAAAGCTGGATCAGATCATCGCAGACTGCAACAAGCTGGGCTGCAAGATGATCGTTGTTGTACCGTCCATGGACCTGACCGTTCCGGCTACCGTTGACGAGATCCGCGAGGACGCTGTTGCTGTTCTCAAGGAGATGGTAAAGAAGATTGAGCCGCACGGCATCAAGCTGTCCATCGAGTTCTGCGGCTGCCCGACCATGTCCATCAACCGCTTTGAGTACGCTTACGACATCGTTACTGAGGTAGATCATCCGCTGGTCGGCATCACCCTCGACCAGTATCATTTCCATGCAATGGCTTCTTCTTTCGAGGCTCTCGAGAAGGCCGACGGCAAGAAGATTTTCGTATGGCACCTGAACGGCATGGAGAATATGCCGTGCGGCGCTGCTTACAACAATGACGAGAAGCGTCTGTGGCCGGGCGAGCCGGGCGACTGCCTGGATCACAAGCGTTACGCAGATACCCTCAAGGAGATCGGCTTTGAAGGCAACGTTTGCACCATGGAGGTGTTCCGTCCGGACTACTACAAGCTGTCCAACGAGGAGAATATCAAGAAGGCCGCTGAGGTTACCAAGGCACATGTTGCGAAGTACTGGGCGGACTGATTTCACAGAGTGAAGATTTAAGGCAATACCGTATAATTGAACAAGAGTGATTTGCGAGTAAATTTTGCGTACTGACGAGGCACAGTTTTGCGGTAATACTTGATGTATTACCGTGAAACTGCAACAAAGTCAGGACACAAAATTTCCGCAAAGCACCGCAGTCTTAATTGTGCGGTGTTGCCTTAAGAGTGGAGAGTGAAGAGCTTTCCACTCTTTTTCTGTATACCTGTAAAAAAGAAAGAGTGGAGAAAATCTCCACTCTTTCTCTTTTAGAAGGCGCTGCTGACTACCGCCGCGACCTCTGTCTCACTGATTCCCTGCTTCGCGGATACAGAGTACGCAAAGCCGCCATTCGACCACGTTGCCACATTTACCTTATCGTTGCCGCGCAGTTCGACCGAAACGCCGTTCACATCCACGGTTTTCTTGCTGGAATAGGTGTTATAGTCGCCGGAGTTATCGCCTTCCCCCTTGCTTACGCGGTACACGAGCGTATCATCGCCCTTCACATAGAACACCTCAGCCAGCTCACCGGAGATATCAATGTACGCATCTGTCTCGTAGCCAGCGGGTACGGTCGGCGCCTTGATGTCAAAGCCGACTGCCTTTGCAAGCTCTGCAAGGGAGTCATGGGTGGTCATCAGATTCGGAATCTGCGAAGAATCGCCGTCCTCGGTCTTGGCATCCGGGTTAATGGTGATGGTGTCGCCGCTGGTCTTTACGGTTGCCGGATCGTTGCCGAACAGCGGCACAAACAGGTCGATCGGCACATATGCGGTGTTGTTCTTGATGACGGGCGCAGAACCAAGCTCGAACGGTGCGCTCATACCGGCCATGCCCTCAACGGCAGTATAAACGACATAGCTGTTGTCGCCAATGCGCAGATCGGACTGCATTTTGCCGTTGTTGATGTTGATGGAGCGGTCAGCGTTCCACGTTACCTTAAAGCCCAGCGCCTCCGCAATGGCGCGGACCGGAGCCATTGTGCAGCCGTTCACGGAAATCGTCTGCACGGGCATGGTCTTGCCCTTGACAACGATCTTCATCTGCGCCTGCTGACTCTGTGTGTTCGGTGCCGGAGCGATCACCATCGGCTCATCGTTTACCGCCATCGCCGGTGCTGCCATCGTACCGGCTACTGCCAGTGCCATCATCATAGAAATCGTCTTTTTCATAAAAATCGTCCTTTCATTGCTTGCGTGTTTTGCCGTTCGCTATTGATACAATCAGGAACTACAAAATGCTGCAGTCTTTTCAAAAATTTTTCTGCGGCCGCTTTATTTGCCGTTCTGCCCTATATACAATCGGCGGATCGGGAATGTTGCAGAAAAATAAAAAAATTTCCTGTGCCTTACGCAACATTTTTGTTATATTAAATGTATATAGATCAGAAAACAAATTGATCCATAGAGGTGACATCATGACACTGACGATTCCAATCAGCCGATTCCGGCGGCTGCTGTTTGCCGTCCTGCAGACGATTGCGCCTGCGCGCGCTTCGGCGGCAGCACACGCACAGCTTTCGCAGTTATATGATAGATGGGGTACTGCTGTGTTTCGTGCGGCTTATGCGTACTTACACAACAAAAGCGATGCAGAGGACGTACTGCAGGACACCTTTCTGCAGTATATGCGCACTTCTCCGGAACTGGAATCACCGGCGCACGAAAAGGCGTGGCTGCTGCGGGTTGCCATCAACCTGAGCAAAAACAAGCTGAATTCGGCGTGGTTCAAGCGCACGGACACACTCGAGGAAAGCTATCCGTGCGCTGACTTAGACAGTAACCTTGCGTTTGTGTGGGATGCTGTGCGCGCTTTGCCGTCCAAGTACCGCGAACCCATTCATCTGTTCTATCATGAAGGGTATTCTACCGCGGAAATCGCACGCATTCTCGGACAGAAGGAGAGCACCGTGCGTTCTCTGCTGCACCGCGGACGCAGTATGCTCAAAGAGACACTGAAGGAGGCGTATGATTTCGATGAATAAGTACAACCTTTTGATGGAGCACGTCAATCCGTCTCCCGACCTCGAGCAGCGCCTGCATGATGCGCTGGATAAACCGCCGGTGCGCAAACCGCCCGCCTGGAGAAGATACGGAGCGGCTGCAGCTTGTCTGGTACTGATTATCGGCGGCACAGCTGTTATACAGATGAATCGCACGCCTGCAAATCCGGATGGCGAGGGAAAGGAACCGCCTGTTGCGGCCACTGCGCCGCAGGAGTATGCCACCACCGATGAGCTGGCTGCCGCTCTGTCGTTCCCGCTGGCGCTGCCGCAGACCTTGCCGGATGGCTATACGTTCGACTCGGCATCCGATCAGTTCGGCATGGCTGTTGTTGTGTATGCGGACGCGGAAGGACATACACTTAAATACTGCATGGGTAAAGGCGAGGACGCGCTGACCGGTATGAACCACACCGTTTCCGGCGAGAAACTTGAGGGTACGGATGCACTGCTCTATGCTGAGACCGGTTATACCGCGGTCGAGTGGAAGGATAGCAAGTATAGCTATTGCTTTAGCGCGGATGAATCTTTCGATACCGCAGTTTGGCAGGCTCTGGTAAACAGCATAAAATAATCTGCTAATTTGTTGAGCAGCACCCCAGGGTAAACGTTTCATCCTCACAATAATTTCTCATTCCTAATTTCTCATTTTTCTGCTATACTATATAGTTAGGAACAAGAAGAAGGAAGGATACCATGACACTCTACATCAACGCCTGTCCGCGGGAAGAGTCGCGGACGGAACGGCTGGCGCGCGCCTATCTCGCACACATAAGCGACGTCACCGAGCTGAACGTATACGATCAGCCGCTCGTCCCGCTCGACCGTAAACGGCTTGCTCACCGCGAATCGCTCATTGCCGGCGGCAAATGGCACGACCCGATGTTCGATTATGCCCACCAGTTCGCCGATGCCGACGATATCATCATTGCCGCTCCCTACTGGGATCTGGGCTTTCCGGCACAGCTGAAAACCTACATCGAGAACATTTATGTCACCGGCATTGTCAGCGCCTACAACGACCACGGACAGTCGTGCGGCCTGTGCCGCGCCCGCAGTCTGACCTACATCACCACCGCAGGCGGCGCATACGACCCGCGGTTCAGCTTCGATTATCTGACCGCTATGGCCAAAGAATACTTTGGTATCCGCGAGACCCGACTTATCTATGCGGAGTGTCTCGACATCTGCGGCAACGACCCCGAGGCTATTCTGCAGTCCGCAATCGACCAAATTGAAAGGAGCGCTGACCGATGACCGGAACCTGTGACGACTGCGCCTACAACGTCTACGATGATGAAATGGATGAATATGTATGCGAAGCCTATCTGGATGAGGACGAATTTTACCGCCTGATGCAGACCGGCAAAAGCTGTCCGTACTACCGCTCCGGCGATGATTATGAACTGGTACGCCACCAGAATTAAGGAGGAACCCTGACGATGACCGAACTTGAAAAAGCCGCTTCCGGCCTGCTGTACGACGCCAACAGCGACCCCGCACTGCTCGAAGCGCGTGCGCAGACCAGCGATCTGTGCATGGATTACAACGCACTCCGTTCCTCCCAGGAGGAGGAGAAAAACGCCCTTCTACATACCATTTTAGGTGCCTGTGCGCCCGATATCGTCATTGAGCCGCCGTTTTTTGTCGATTACGGCAGCCATACGCGTGTCGGCCGTGCATTTTATGCAAACCATAACCTTGTGATTCTGGACGCGGCGCCGGTCACCATCGGCGACCATGTGTTCATCGGCCCGAACTGCTGTATCTCGACCGCAGGCCATCCGTTCGATGTTGCACAGCGCAACGCCGGACTGGAATATGCCAAGCCGGTCACCATTGGCAATAACGTCTGGATTGGCATGGGCGTGCAGATTTGCCCGGGCGTCACCATCGGTGATAACGCCGTCATCGGCGCAGGCAGCGTTGTGACGGAGGATATACCGGCAGGTATGCTTGCCATCGGCGTGCCGTGCAAGGCCGTGAAGCAGGTAGCGAATAAACCGCAGAGACGCATTCTCTGATGAATCAGTAATTGGGAATTTTATCTCCCATAGGGCAGACCACCGGTCTGCCCTTTTATTTTACCTCTGCAAAATGCGAAAAAGGGAGGCCACTGGCCTCCCCTGCGAAACATAAAACCGTATCGTCGATTACTAACTGCTAATTTATTGAACCGCTTCGACAGTCTCCGAACCGCCCTCTTTATAGGTATAAACGGTAAACCCGTCGTACGTCCAGATGCCGTCCTCACCTTCGCCCATGCAGCTCGGCGAATAGCTCTTGGATGTCGGTGCGCCGAGTGCGCTCTCGAGTGCGGATGCGGACGAGCCGACGTACCCGCTCGCCTGAGAGGCAGTCGGCTTCGCCGGTTCTGCGGGTTTGGTCTCAGCCGGAGCGCTTGCCGCAGGCTTGCTCTGTGCCGGCTTGCTTGCCGGAGCGGATGCCGCCGGTTTGCTCGTCGAGGCAGACGGCTTACTCGTGCCTGCTGAAGCAGACGGCTTTGCGGTCGTGGTGTTCGTGCTGCTCGTCACCGGCTTGGTTTCGTTGGTTTTATCCTCGGTTTTGCTGTCGGTCGAGGTCTTATCATCAGTCTTAGTCTCGGTCTTTGCGTCCTCGGTCTTGGTCTCGTCGGATTTCTCCTCGGTCTTCGCTTCGTCCTTCTTATCCTCGGTTTTGCCGGTCTGGACGGTCTGGCTCTCGTCCTTGGTATCGTCCTGTGCGGTGTTGCCACCGCACGCAACAAGGCCAAAGCAGAGCGTTAGTGCCAGCAGCATGGCTGTCAGCTTTTTCATAAAATTTCCTCCATATTGTTTATTTCTCCTGCGGATACTGATTAGACGGATTACGGTTCGGTTTTGTTCCCCAAATCCGGTGAATATTTTAGTATATTCGGCAGATTTCGCTCGACAATCTCGATGATGACCGTATCGCCCTCCTGCACCTGCTCCAGCGGATACGGCATCTGCCGGGTGATGATCGCCTCACGGAAATCCTCTGCGAGAAACGGATGCAGTGCATTGCCAAACGAATCGCGGCACAGCAGCAGACGGCCGTTCGGCGCATTCTCCTGCGTGGTCTGCATGAGGATATCCTCGTCCGAGCGCGGCGGGTTCACATACGAAAACGAGGTCTGATACACCTGCGTTTCCTCCTTTTGCGTGCCTTTCGGGTACAGCATTTGGTAAAGATCGCCGCTGTGGCTCCGCTCGGTCGTATATTCCTCATCCGTGAACGATGTATGCGGCAGACCGAGCGTGTTCATCAGATAATCGTGTGCGAGCGCGGCGCCGCGGTTCGTCCAGTGCGAGTCGGTCTTATAATACAGCACGTTTGCGTGTGCGCGGAACACGGAGAACAGGTCGGCATAGTTCACGCCCTCCTGCTCGAGATACGGCAGCACGCGTTCGTAGCTGCCGTCCGCATCCTCGGTCAGGTAACGCGCAGGCATGTGCTCCGGGTAAAGCGAACTTTTATTCGGCGCAATCGTGAACAGAAAGCGCGCGCCGCGGCTTTCGCAGTAGTCCTGCATGGATTTTACCGTCTGCGCCAACTGCTGCGCCTCACTCTCGGTCAGCGTTGCGTGATTCTGATAATCATCGAGCGTTTTCGCGTAGTACAGCCAGCCGTCCGTACCGTAAATGACGTCCTCAGCAGGCGAGGTGCACAGCAGCCTGGTCTGCAGGGCGGCGTTCGCTGTGACAAGCTCCTGCCGAAAGCCGAAATGGTCGGCAACATAATCAGTCAGGCCGCCGAGAAAGTCTGCGTTCCAGCCGGTCTGCGCGTTCCACAGGCTCGGCTTGGGCGTGAGATGCTCATTGCCTGCCGCCTGCTGCTCGGGCAGCACGAGCATACCCGCCGCCGGAATCAGGCACAGCGACAAAAACGTCGCTGTAAACCATTTATATTTCATATTTCACCTCAAAATCGGAAGTAAATGAACGGATTAAACGAGCCTGCCGCAAGGTACATCATGCACAGCAGCAGCAACCCCAGAGAGCCGATGAACGTCACACTCTCACGTTTCGGCGTATGCTCACGGGCCACAGGCGTACACAGGAGCAGTGCAAGACACAGCGTCAGTGCAAACGCAGGTGTAAATTTTGCCCAGACAGCCGCTGTGCCCAGCCAGTGCAGACCAATGCCGGAGAACATCGCGGCATACATGGCACCTGCCTGCGCCAGCGTGTCCGCACGGAACAGCGTAAAGCCGAGCACGACCACGAGCAGCGTATACAGCTGTCCGATGCGCTTGCCCTTGAGCTTGTCCACCGGAATCGCGCCGCAGTCCTCAAGCACGGAAAACAAGCCGTGCCACAGTCCCCAGAGGACGAACGTCCAGCTTGCGCCATGCCACAGGCCGGTTGCGAAAAATACAAGAAACCGGTTGAGCCACGTCCGCGCCTTCCCCTTTCGGTTGCCGCCGAGCGGAATATACAGATAGTCGCGGAACCAGCCGGACAGCGAAATGTGCCAGCGGCGCCAGAACTCCTTGATGGTGGTCGCGGTGTACGGATAATTGAAGTTTTCGCGGAAATGGAAGCCAAACATGCGTCCGAGACCGATGGCCATATCGCTGTAGCCGGAAAAATCGAAGTAGATCTGCAGCGTGTAGCAAATGGCGCCCGTCCATCCTGCCAGCATGCCGATCTCTCCGGCAGGCAGCGCGAACACGGTATCCGCCATCTGACCGAGCGCGTTCGACAGCAGCAGCTTTTTGCTCAGACCGCAGATAAACCGGCGGATGCCAAGCGCGGTCTCCTGCGGAGTGGTGCGGCGGCTGTCGATCTCCTGCTCGACGTCATGGTATTTGACGATCGGCCCGGCGATCAGCTGCGGGAAAAACGCGATGTACAGCAACACCTTCTTGAACGAGTGCGAGACCATTTTCGGCTCCCGGTACACGTCAATAACGTAGCTTAACCCTTGGAAGGTGAAGAACGAGATACCGATGGGCAGCGCAATGCCGGTCAGCGGCAGGTGCAGCCCGCACAGTGCGTTCACTGTGCGGATAGCGAAATCCGCGTACTTGAACACGGCGAGCAGCCCTATCCCGCCGATGACCGCGAGTGTGACACCGAGTTTGGCGTACTTTCCTGCGGCCAGCCGTCCGCAAACGTAGTTAAGCGCCACCGAGAGCAGCAGCAGCGGCAGGTAATACACCTGTCCGAACGAGTAGAACACCAGACTTGCGAGGAGCAGCCAGGTGTTTTTCGCATCCACGTTCGACAGCCTGCGATCGAGCAGAAACACGATCGGCACAAAGAAAAACAGCGAAATTGCAGAACTAAATACCATAGATTAACCCTTTATGCACCGCAATTCCGTCTGCGGTGTTATTTTTTCGTACTTGCAGAGTTTGCGACCGCAATACCTCCGCTGACCAGCACGAGCGCCGCCAGATTGCGTGCGGTGAAGATATTCTCGCCGAGCACGAGCGCGGAGAACAGCGTGCCGAACACCGGAATCAGGAAGCCGAACAGGCTGACCTTTCCGACCGGAAATTTACCCAAAAGCGCCGTCCAGATGGTAAACGCTGCCGCAGACAGCACGATCATGTAGCCAAGCAGCAGCACGCCGCCGAGCGTCACCCGACCGAGTGCGCCTCCTCCCATCGTGCCGACACCCAGCAGGAAGCAGCCGCCGATGAGCAGCTGCCAGCCGGTCAGCAGCATGGGATCACGACCGGGCGTGTAAATGCGCGAGAC
>ENA-ORUQ01001622-ORUQ01001622.1-human-gut-metagenome-genome-assembly--contig:-NODE-1622-length-20554-cov-9.440851_pt1 | contig 20554 bp, 17 predicted proteins | sample MGYA00242081_ERZ509211 | MGnify/ENA primary metagenome ERZ509211 (study PRJEB26280, sample SAMEA2338785) | human gut metagenome | biome: human gut; feature: human-associated habitat; material: faeces...
TCCGCGGTAAGGAGAAGGGCAGGGGAATGAAGAATCATCAGGGAATTCCACTTTTCAATCCTCCCTTCTTCTACAATCGGCCGATGATAGACAGAAGAAAAAGCAGTACCCAAAAAACAGAAGACGGAAAAGCAATAAGGAAGAGCGCTCGCAGGACTTTCCTCTCTCTGACGACATGTTCCGAGCAGCACCCACGTAAGCGGGAGAGCCAAGGCGCGGACGCCTGATTCATTGGTTGAACTTACCTGGAGACTCCCCTGATAGGCTTTTCTGTTTTTTTGCGTGGCATGACATGGATTGTCATGCCTTTTTGTATAATAGAAAGCAGGAAAACATATTTCATTATTTTTTCTACGAGCCCTGGTATAATACAGGTAGTAATTGTAAGGGGGTTCCTATGGCTGACATCATTGATTTGAAGGACGGCGTATATGAGAAGGTTATTTCCCGGGACTTTGATAAAAAGCTGACAAAGGCGCTGGCGGATAAGGAAATCTGGGCGGATCGGGAGGATGTGGATGCCCAGGAGGCAGTGGGGTATTTGTCCTCTTATCTGGAAAAGCTGATCCGGCTCTGTCTGAAGGATATTGCCGACGAGAACCAGGACCACTGCGTAAAGGATGAGCTGGCATTGACGAATGAGCTGGTAGAAAAGCTGGCTTCCCGGATTGCAAATCTGGGAGATGGCCATGATGTGACGGCGGAGCAGTTCCTTTTGAAATCCCTGGAGCATCGGGCCAATAAGATTGCCAGAAAGAAATGGGAAGTGCCGGCTACATCACTGGTGAATTCTTTCCTCTTTACCAATTCCCGGAATGATGTATCCATGATTCATGAGCTGAACCGGGAAATCATGACCTGTGATCGCATGGACATGCTGATTTCTTTTATCCGCTTTTCCGGCCTCTCCCTCATTCTGCCATGCCTTCGCCGGTTTACTGCTGGCGGCGGTCATCTCAGGGTGGTGACCACTACCTACATGGGCGCTACAGACCCGAAGGCAGTGAAGGTGCTGTCGGAGCTGCCCAATACGGAGGTTCGGATTTCCTATAACGTGAAGGAAACAAGGCTTCATGCGAAGTCCTATATGTTCTATCGGGACAGCGGATTTTCTACGGCTTATGTAGGCTCGTCCAACCTGTCCCGCGCCGCCATTGCCGATGGTATGGAATGGAATATGAAGGTCACTGAGCAGGACCTGCCCGGTATCATTGCCAAGATGAAAGCCACCTTTGATACCTACTGGCATTCCGACGAATTCCAACCATTTCAGGCATCGGACTTTGATAAACTGAGCCGTGCCATCGACCGGGAAAGAGGACGGAAGGAAGAGGGGAGCGACATCACCTATTCTTTTGATATCGAGCCCTATCCCTACCAGCAGGCCGTGCTGGATGCTCTCCGCACAGAAAGATTGGGGAAGAACCACTGGTATAATCTGGTGGTGGCGGCAACAGGCACAGGGAAAACCGCTATTTCTGCCTTTGACTATCGGAATTTTTATCAGAGCCGCAAAGGAAATGCTAAGCTTCTTTTTATAGCCCATCGAGAGGAAATCCTGAAACAGAGTATTTCCTGCTTCCGTCAGGTGATGAAAGATCCGAACTTCGGACAGCTGGCTGTGGGAAATTACCATGCCGCCCGCAGCGAGCATCTTTTCATGTCCATCCAGACTTTTAACAGTCAAAAGTTCTGGGAAAAAATGGATCCCTTCTACTATGACATGATTATTGTAGATGAATTTCACCATGCGGCGGCCAAAGGGTACCAGAAGCTATTGACCTGGTTTCATCCGAAAATCCTGCTGGGCCTTACGGCTACGCCGGAACGAATGGATGGGAAGAACATACTGAACTATTTCGGCGGTCATATGGCGGCAGAAATCAGGCTTCCCGATGCCATTGAACGACGCCTGCTCTGCCCCTTCCATTACTTTGGCATCGACGATCCCGTGAGCCTTTCCAATATCAAGTGGACCGGCGGCCATTATGATATAGAAGAACTGGAAAATGTATATACCGGGGAAGGAGCCCTGGCCAGCCAGCGGGCCCGTGCCATTATCCAGGCCCTGGAGCGGTATACAGCGGATATGAGAGACGTGAAAGCCCTGGGCTTCTGTGTTTCTAAAAAACATGCCCATTTTATGGCAGACTACTTCAACCGGCAGGGGATCAAAGCCCTGGCCCTGGACGCAGACAGCCCGAAGGATGTCCGAAATGAAGCCAGGCAGAAGCTGGAAAGCGGGGACATCACCATCATTTTCGTAGTGGACCTTTTCAATGAAGGGGTGGATATTCCTGCGGTGAATACAGTCCTCTTCCTTCGTCCTACCAACTCCATGACCATTTTCCTTCAGCAGCTGGGGCGCGGCCTGCGCCTTTTCCCGGAGAAAGACTGCCTCACGGTACTGGACTTTGTAGCCCAGGCCAACAGGAAGTACGACTTTGCCTCCCGCTATGCCTCTCTTCTGGGCAAAAGTCATGTGGTCATCAAGAAAGAAATCCAGGATGGATTTCCCCATGTACCTAAGGGCTGCTCTATTCAGCTGGAAGAAATCGCTGCCCGCCATGTACTGGAAAATATTAACAGCCGCCTTCGGAAAAATGAATTTTATATGGACATGGTGAAGGAACTGGCTTCGGCCACCGGCCATATTCCTACACTGGAAGAATTTTTCAAAGCCACAGCCATCCATCCCCATACCTTTTATAATGAAAAACATACCTTTGCCAGACTTTTGGCTGATGCCGGGCTCATTCCCGATTTTCCCGTCACCGAAGAGGAAGAAGTTCTTCGGAAAGCCCTGCCAAGAGTGCTTTCCATGGACTCGCCCAAATGGATTTCCTTCATGGAGAAATGTTATGAAAATATGCCGCCTGCCTTGACGGAGATGGATAAAAAATATCTCCGCATGTGGCAGCTCACCCTGTATCCGGAAGGCGGCAAATGGAGCTGTCCGGCACCGGAAGACGCAGTGCGTCGTTTCCAGGGACAGCATGAACTGACCGATGAAATCAAGGCACTGCTCCGCTGGCAGTATGACTCCATCGATATCATTCCGGAAAAGCCGGACCTTCCTTACCAAACGCCTCTGGAAGTATACTGCAACTACAGCAGGGATCAGCTCTTTGCCGCCCTGGGCTTTGCCAAACCCGGCAGCATCAGGGAAGGCGTGAAATATCTGACTCCTGAAAACAGCGATGTGGTGACTGCGCCTACCGATGTATTTCTGGTGACTCTCAATAAATCAGAAAAAGAATTTTCCGATACTACCCTGTATGAAGACTACTCCATAGACAGACAAACCTTCCACTGGCAGAGCCAGAGTACCACCACGCCGGAATCCAAAACAGGACAGCGCTATATCCACCAGAGAGACAACGGGACCACCGTGCTCCTTTTCGTAAGAAGTGCCAAACAGGATGCCTACAAATCCTCCATGGCCTATACCTTCCTGGGTCCTGCCCACCTCATGAGATGGGCAGGCTCACAGCCCATGACCATCATCTACCATTTGGATAACCCCATCCCGGCCAAGTACATCACCAAAACCGACAGCGCCGGCGTGCTGTAAGGGAAAAGGGGAGCTGCATCCTCATCCATCCCACCTGCCCTGTAATTTCGAGCGGAGGCACAAGCCGGTATGAATCCTTCTTCCCTTGAAGCCAGTGAAAGAGAGACGAGAAATCTCCCTGCACTACGTTAAGAATGGTTTATGGCATTCCTAACGACATAGCCCCTTCCCGCCGGGCGGGTCATTCTGAACGCAGTGAAGAATCTCGGTACATGACGTTAATGACTTATAAGCGGTTAAATACCAGTCAGCGGGAAGAGCGGCTGCATGACGCTGCAGCCACATGTCGGCCCTGTCATTTCGAGCGGAGGCACAAGCCGGTATGAATCCCTCTTCCCTTGAAGCCAGTGAAAGAGAGACGAGAAATCTCCTTGCACTACGTTAAGAATGGTTTATGACATTTCTAACGACATAGCCCCTTCCCGCCGGGCGGGTCATTCTGAACGCAGTGAAGAATCTCGGTACATGACGTTAATGACTTATAAGCGGTTAAATACCAGTCAGCGGGAAGAGCGGCTGCATGACGCTGCAGCTACCCGCCGCCCATGTCATTTCGAGCGGAGGCACAAGCCGGTATGAATCCCTCTTCCCATGGAGCCAGTGAAAGAGAGACGAGAAATCTCCCTGCACTACGTTAAGAATGGTTTATGGCATTCCTAACGACATAGCCCCTTCCCGCCGGGCGGGTCATTCTGAACGCAGTGAAGAATCTCGGTACATGACGTTAATGACTTATAAGCGGTTAAATACCAGTCAGCGGGAAGAGCGGCTGCATGACGCTGCAGCCACCTGCCGTCCTCGCAATTCTCAATTCTCAAATCTCTATATTCCCAAAGGAGACCAAATGCGTGAAAATCCCAAAGCCGGAGAAATCTGGCACCATTTCAAAAACCATGACTACCAGATCATAGCCATAGCCACCCATACAGAAACAAGAGAAAAACTGGCAGTCTACCGGGCCCTTTACGGCGACTACGGCATCTATGCCCGGCCTTTGGCCATGTTCCTATCGGAAGTGGACCATGAAAAATATCCGGACGTGAAACAGAAATACCGTTTTGAAAAGAAAGGCGAAGGAGACGGAAAATCCTGATGAAAACCATTCATGTGGCCGCCGCTGTCATCGTAGACCAGGGCAGAATCTTCACCGCCTGCCGAGGCTACGGTGAATTTAAAGGCTGCTGGGAATTTCCCGGCGGCAAGATAGAAAAAGACGAAAAGCCGGAAGACGCCCTCCAGCGCGAAATCAAAGAAGAACTGGCGGCGGATATTGCAGTGGATCAGTTCCTTGGGACCGTGGACTACGACTATCCCGATTTCCACCTGACCATGGAATGCTACCTCTGCCACGTGGCAAGGGGGACCCTGACCATCCTGGAACATTCTGCTTTTCGGTGGGTGAAGAAAGAGGAACTGGAAAATATGGACTGGCTTGGCGCGGACAGGATAGTGGTGGAGTGGGTGAAGCAGCTGTCTATCCTTCTGTAGACCGGAAAAGAAGAGAATGATACAATATAGAAAAGTTCCTGACTGTAGTTTGGATTATTCGTATTTAGAAATCCCCGCCGATAGGCATGAAATCTAAGAAAACAGAAGGTTAAAGGGTGAAAATAATGAGAATTCCAATCAATTGGAAATCCCCGCCGCAAAAGGGCCATAGAGAGCCCACCCCGTGGGGCATCCCAGGTCTGCTGTGAAAAAAGAATCCCCAAACATGGGGACGAAAACATCATTGCAAGGCATAACAACAAGTCAATAGCAGCGGGCACGTGAAAAAAGGGTCCCCAAACATGGGGACGAAAACTACTTTGCGGCCTCCTTTGAGCTTAGAAGCTTCATTGTGAAAAAAGGATCCCCAAACATGGGGGCGAAGGATAGGATTGTATGGCTTTGATTGTATGAGAGGTGATTCAGCATGAGCTGGCTCTACTTGACGGAAGCTGGAGCGAAACTTGGATTACGAGAAGGACGGTATGTCATCAGTCGTGAGAACGAAACTATGGCAGAAGTTTCTTCGGAAATGGTAGAGGGAGTCACTTTGATAGATGCTATTCAGGTCTCGTCCAAGGTGATTGTGGATTGCTTGAAAAGGAATATTCCGGTTACCTGGCTATCTACAGAAGGTAAGTTCTTTGGACGGCTGGAATCTACTTCTGATAGAGATGTAATACAGGTTAAAGAACAGTTTGATATGCTGCAGGATGGTATATTTTGTCTCAATTTAGGGCGCATGGTGATATTTCGCAAAATCTATAATCAGCGTGCTGTTTTGAGAAACTATAATCGACGGGCTGGTCTTGAAGATGTCAAGGAGGCTTATAATCGCATACGTATATTTGCAGATCAATTACATAAAGCGAAAACGATAGAGGAAGTGATGGGATATGAAGGAGCCATTTCCCGGATTTACTTCAAGGCTTTGTCTTCCTTTTTGCCTTCGGAATTTCAATTTGAAAAAAGATCGAGAAGACCACCGAAGGATTTCTTTAATTCCATGCTGAGCTTTGGCTATACGCTTCTCATGTACGACTTTTATAGTGCTATCACCAGAACTGGACTGAGTCCCTATATTGGCTTTTTTCATGCTCTTCGCAAGGGGCATCCTGCATTGGCATCAGATCTTATGGAGCCGTGGCGGGCTGCTATTGTCGATTCTTTTTGCCTGGCACTTGTTACTCATCATGAAATAGATAAGGACTGTTTTGTAAGAAATGACGATAATGGTGGTGTTTACCTGAATCGTGTAGGGCGTCGAATTTTCATTCAGGCCTATGAACGGAAATTGCGAAGTGTCAATTCTTATTTTGACGGCAAGTATTCATGGCGACATACAATTCAAATGGAATGCGACTCCTATAGGCAGGCTCTGCATACTAAAAATCCGGAGACATTGAAAGCCCTGGTGATTCGGTAATGAAAGAGGAAGAACTGGTCGCTGCAGATGATTCCAGAATGATTATTCTGATTATTTATGACATTGTGAATAATAAGAAAAGACTGGCTATGGTAAAATGTTTATCCCGCTATGCAGTACGGGTACAGAAGTCCTGTTTTGAAGGATTTTTGACTCCGCGCCAGTGCGAGCAGATGGAGTTGGAAGCCAGCCGTATTATTGATTTTCATGAAGACTCTCTTCGCGTATACAAGCTGCAGGATCATACCAAAGTTAAGTCCTGGGGTAAAGGAGAGATAAAGACGGAGGACGTGATTATTTACTAAAGGACATTGAATCATTATCATTTCTGTATGATGGCGTGAGAATAGCGCTATTTCTCATTGGAATGTACCTGTGTCACGCAGCAGGGGTACCCCGACCATCCTGGGACATTCCGACTTCCGATGGGTGAAGAAAGAGGAACTGGAAAATGTGGACTGGCTTGGCGCGGACAGGATAGCAGTTGAGTGGGTGAAGCAGCTGCCTATCCTTCTGTAGACCGGAAAAGAAGAGAATGATACAATATAGAAAAGTTCCTGTCTGCAGTTAGGATTATTCCTATTTAGAAAATCCCCGCCGATGGGCATGAAATCTAAGAAAACAGAAGGTCAAAGGGGTGAAAATAATGAGAAATCCAATCAATTGGAAATTCCCGCCGCAAAAGGGCCATAGAGAGCCCACCCCGTGGGGCATCCCAGGCCTGCTGTGAAAAAAGGATCCCCAAACATGGGGACGAAAACAAGTTACCACAAACGGAAACAGTTAGCTAATGACTGTGAAAAAAGGATCCCCAAACATGGGGACGAAAACGCCTTACGTCTTTTTGTTCACTTCTACCTGTCTTGCGTGAAAAAAGGATCCCCTAACATGGGGACGAAAACAGCCATTTCACCCACCACCCAATGTGTTTCCGTGTGGTAGCAGTGAAAAAAGGATCCCCAAACATGGGGACGAAAACAGCCCGGAACTCCTGGCGTAGTTTTTTGCATTCATGTAGTGAAAAAAGAATCCCCAAACATGGGGACGAAAACGTGCCCAAAAGTCATTGATTTCCTTTACGATTTCCATAAGTGAAAAAGGATCCCCAAACATGGGGACGAAAACGATTTCATCCTCCAGCCTCCGGACGGATGCTACCGTGCAGGTCGTGAAAAAAGGATCCCCAAACATGGGGACGAAAACCACTTCATGCCCTCTACTGCCTTGACTACTACCTTGCCTGTGAAAAAAGGATCCCCAAACATGGGGACGAAAACGGCTCCAGTCCATATTCATACTCAAAGGTGTCGTTGTGAAAAAAGAATCCTCAAACATGGGGACGAGCGAGTTTAAAATATTGTTCTTATTATTCTTTGCGGGATGGCTATCTGCATGCCATCATGCTATAATTAAATTAGATAAACACATTCATTCTCATCAATTTTGCTGTGAGGTGGTACAATGGTTGATCGATTAAAGACAGCTGCACTTGCTTCTTTGCTACATGATGTGGGAAAAGTAAATTACAGAGCTGGAGGAGAGAAAAAGTCCCATTCTCTTTTAGGCTCTGATTTTTTGCGCCCTTTTTGTGAAGGCTCTGAAGCAGGCGGGGCCATCCTGCGTTGTGTCCGCTATCATCATGGAAGGGACTTAAGCGGGGCTCATCTGGCAGTGGATGATCTGGCTTATCTGGTGTATGAAGCGGATAATATAGCGGCCGGTGCGGATCGGAAAGATGTGGCGGATGGAAAGAAAACTTTTTCCTTTGATCCGTCCATATGCCTGGAGAATGTTTTCAATGTATTTGAAGGAACAAAGAAGGAAGAAAAGTCCTATTTCCCGTTGAATGAGCTGGATGCCGGGGAGGAACCCAATTATCCGGTCAGGAATCCGAGCCTTGTGGCAACGCCGGGGAAATACCAGACCATAGTGAATGACCTGAAAGTTAATTTCCAGCGGAAGGCGCCACAGGATATGGAACCTGATGAGCTGCTTCGTATTTTGGAGGATACGGTCAGTTTCGTTCCTTCCAGCACGGACAGGAATCAGGTGGCTGATATTTCCCTGTATGATCACGTAAAAATGACAGCAGCTATCGGGACCTCGCTTTTCCGGTATCTCGAAAGTCAGGGGAATCATGACTACAAGGACTACTGTTTCACCCACGGAAAGGACCATCGCCGGGAGAAGAATATGCTCTTTATTTCCGGTGATTTTTCCGGTATACAGAAATTCATTTACCGTGTGCCCACCAAAGGAGCCATGCGTATGCTTCGGGGGCGGTCTTTCTATCTGCAGATTGTTCTGGAAAATGTGGTGGATGAAATACTGTGTAGACTGGGGCTTTCAAGGGCAAACCTTATTTATTCCGGCGGCGGTCATTTCTACATGCTGGCAGACAATTCCGGGGAAACAATACAGGTTTTGGAAGAGGCTTTCCAAAAGGTGAATGACAAGCTGCTCTCCCTTTATGGAACAAGTCTTTATCTGGCCGCAGGCTGGGTACCGGTATGTGCGGAGGATCTGATGGGGGAAAAGGAGGGGAAAGACTCCATATTCCGCCGGGTGAATCGAAAGGTGGCGGAGAAGAAGCAGGTCCGATACAGTCCGGCTCAGGTAGAGCTCATGACTTCTGAAGACAGCCCGCTGAATGTTATGGAATCAGGCATGAAGGAGTGCGGTCTTTGTCATCATTCCCTGAAAGAGTCCCTTCTTTCCAATTACATGGCGGAGAGGGGAGACAATGAAGAAAAACTCCAGGTCTGTCCGCAGTGCAATGGTATGTATTATCTGGGAAAAATGATGATTGATAGAAATCCCGATAGGGAGAGCACTTTCTTTGTCGTATTGAATCGGGAAGAGCCGGACAGCATTCTTCTTCCTGCCCCCTTTCATGACCAGTGGCTGAAGGCAGTGACTCCGTCGGAAGGTAAGGAATATATGAGGGACGGAGTGATTGAACGGATTTATAGCAAGAATGATTCCACCACTTCAGAAGTCATTGCCACCCGTCTGTGGGTAGGAGATTATGCGGCAAGGGAGGATGGAAAAATTCTTGACTTTGCGGATTTGGCAGAAAGATCCGGCGGCGAGGGTGAAACGGGTATTTGCCGGCTGGGCATCCTTCGGGCTGATGTGGACTGGCTGGGAGCTGTCTTTATGGCAGGCCTTCCGAAGACATATGGGACTCTTTCCCGTTATGCTTCCATGTCACGCAGCCTGTCCATGTTTTTCGCCGGTATCATTTCCCATATCTGCAGAAAAGAACTGCCAAAGGGGCAGCAGCCTTTCTATCTATTCCATGAGAAGAAAGGCAGCCGCGCTGTTCATATTGTTTATTCCGGCGGCGACGATATTTTTATAGCTGGTGCCTGGGACGATCTGCTGGAGCTCTCGGTGGATCTTAGAAGAGCATTTCACAGCTATACCAATGGGCAGCTTTCCTTCTCCGCCGGTTTGGGGCTTTTTTCTCCCACCTATCCGATGATACGGATGGCTTCGGATACGGGAGAGATGGAAGATGGGGCAAAGAAGAAGAATGATGCTGTGAAAGACAGCCTGGCCCTCTTTGGCAGGAATGAGCTGGAAGATACTCTGCCTGTTTTCCGTTGGAAGGAGCTGGAAGAGGGCGTCTGGGGCGACAAGCTGCAGTTCCTTCTGACTCATTTCCGGCTGGCGGGATTGAATGATTCTGAAACTCGGCAGACCCTGCTTCCGGCGGGGAAGTCTCTTCTCTATCGAATTCTGGGAATCCTGAAGGAGCCGACCTTCAATCTGGCTCATTTTGCCTATGCCATTGCCCGGCTGGACCCGGAAAGCAGTGGGGGAAAGGAATGCAGGGAAGAAGAAAAAAAGTGCTACAGTGAAGTCCGCGACGCTCTTTTCCGATGGGGGAGAAGCTCCGGAGAGGATCGGGCAGAATTGGAAACGGCACTTCGTCTTGTAATTTACGGCATGCGGGATAAATAAGGAGGAATTATGGATAACTATGTAGATCGGGCTGACAAAGTCATGCGTGCATTAAGCGAAGAAGCACAGAAAAGCAATGGCTCTAAAATGGTGACGACCTCCCAGATCAGGAAATTCCTGACAGCTGTGAATCGGGTGAACGGCAAGATAGACCAGTTTAAAAATGGGAATAAATCATCTGCCTCCGGCAGGATTCCAGAGGATTTACAGATGGAAATCAAATTTCTGAAGGTCAAGCTGGCTTACCAGATTGGGCGGGCTGATTCTGGACGGTATCGCGCAAATCCGGTGAAAGAATTTGCAGACAAATCAGGATTAATTGGTGAAATCGATAAAATCGGAGACAGTCTGGAAAGGTATGAAAACTTTGCCCGCTATGTGGAAGCACTGGTGGCATTTCATAAGTTTTATGGAGGGAAGGATTAATCATGGAACAGACACAGCTTTTAGAAAAGGTGATTATTCGCGCAGTATTGACTGTGAAAACCGGCCTTCATATTGGTGGTTCCAGTGATTATGCTCCTATCGGTGCCGTAGACAGTGTATTTGTGCGGGACCCTCTCACCAAACAGCCCATGATCCCGGGAAGCTCGGTGAAAGGGAAAATGCGTACCCTCCTGGCTAAAACGAGGAATGGCGGTGGTATAGGCAATTCTCCGGACAATGATGAAGAAGTGGTGCTTCGCCTTTTTGGCTCCGCCCAGAAGAATCACATTCTTTTCTCCCGACTCCAGTTTTCCGATTCCTTTGTGAGGGACACATCGATAAAGCAGTTTTCCAGCCTGGATACGGATACCTATTTGGGAGAAGTGAAATTTGAAAATACCATCAACCGTGCTACCGGTGTGGCCAATCCAAGGCAGATTGAAAGGGTACCGGCAGGCATGCAGTTTGATTTTCAGCTGGTCTACAACTTGGAAAAGGAAGCAGATTTTACGGAAGACATGGATGTGCTTAGAGATGGCTTCCGGCTGCTTCAGTTGGACTATCTGGGCGGTCATGGTTCTCGGGGGTATGGACGAGTGGCTTTCTCCGGCTTTTCTGTGACCAGGGTGGATGCTCATACGGGTAAAGCGAAACCGGATGCAGAACTGGCCGGTCAGTTTGAAAGTGCTTCCTTATGAGTACCTATATCATTCTTCCCCTGAAATTTACGGCTCCTGTCCATTTTGGCGATGCATCCGGCGGGGGAGGACTGGATGCGGTGCAGCCCATCTGCAGGGCGGATACCTTTTTCAGCGCCCTTTGCAGTGAAGCGGCCCGGCTGGGTGGACAGATGCTGGATAAGTTGGTTCAAAAGGTGAATCATGAGGAAATCGCTTTTTCTGACTTATTTCCCTGGGTTCTGAGAGATGGGATTTATGAATGGTATATTCCCAAGCCTGTGATTTCTATTCCTGCGAAAGATATGCAGGTGGAGTCCCTGCAAAAGGCAAGGAGCATGTCTTCTTTCCGTAAGAAAAGCAAGAAGAGAGCTTTCCTCAAGGCTTCTGATCTGGGTCTTTATATAGATGATCTGCGCTATGGCTCTGCATCACTGGAGGAGGAGCCTGTTTTTGGAGAGGCCCTGTCCGTGGTGCATTTTGACGGAAGAACGAGGACACCCTATTCTGCTGGTTCCTATTTTTTCGCTCCCCATTCCGGTTTGTATGTGCTGGTCCGTTTGGAAAATTCCGCTGATTGGGAGTGGCTGGAGTCATTGATTTGCTTGACAGGTATGGCGGGAATCGGTGGCAGAAAATCAAGTGGCATGGGAACTTTTATAAAGGAGCAGGATGGGATTTTCCTTTCCTCTAAAAGCGATAATGAGGATGAAGCGTTCTTGGCCAAATTTTTGGAAGATGGAAAGACCGATTGCCAGATGGCATTATCCGTATTTCTTCCGGCAGATAATGAAATAGAGGAAGCATCTCGCGGTTCAGGGCTCTGGGTACAGCGGAGCGGCTTTACTTGGACACCGGGCATGGAAAGTCCTGTCAAAACAAAATCAGTCTATATGCTGTCATCGGGCAGCTGCTTCTCGTCCCGTCTCCATGGCCGGGTGGCGGACGTCAGCACCGGGGCAGTCAGTCATCCGGTGTACCGCTATGGGAAAGGACTGTATCTGGGGGTGCCGAAATGAGTATGCATTATTGGAAGGTATCACTGGTGTGCCAGTCGCCGGTTTTTGTGGGGAGCGGTGAAAAGGTTCAAAAAAGTCAGTACATTTATGATAAAAAGGCAGGAGAAGTACATTTCCTTGATGAATCAGGATGGATTCGCTTTCTTGGCCGTCATGGAATCATGGATGATTTTTCCAATGCACTTTTAGCCAATCCGCTCCATCTGAATCTGTTTGGCTATTTGTCTCATCAGGACAGGCTGTGCAGGGAATATGGCAGTATAGGAAATATATTGCATGCCATGAAAAAGGAGAGGGCTGTCCTTCGTACAGAGCCTTATCTGGGAAATCCAGATAAAGCACCCAATGAAATTGCGGGCTTTGTACTGGATGCCAAAGGAAATCCCTACATTCCGGGGTCTTCTTTAAAAGGAGCTTTCCGTACAGCCATTCTGGCTCATCATATTCTGCAGAATCGCAGCGCATACAGCAAGGACTGGGAAAATATCAGGAGAGCTGCCGGAAATAAAAAAGACATGGGAAAAGCCATGGATAACCTGGAAAAAAAGGCGACCATTCCTCCGGAGAAAAACGGGAAAAGGGACATGGTGAAAAGCTATTTCCGGGGGCTTACGGTCAGTGATGCCAGGCTGGTCAATGGCGGCCTGTGCGTTGTGCCTAAGACAGACCTGGGCCTTGATACCTCCCGTACCCATGAGGTGTCTCTGTTCCGGGAAACTCTTAAGGCCGGTTCGACACTGGGATTTACTCTTGGCTTTGATGATGATGCATCAGCCATGGGTCATTTTGGAATTCATAACTTCAAGGATTTTGTGGACGTACTCAGGGAGTTTGTTAATTTCCAGTATGAAATCCTGAAGAAGCCCTTTGAACCCTATGCAAAGGACGAACTTCAGGATATTAAAAACGCCAGGAATGCGGACCTGGTCCTGGGAGGCGGTGCCGGATACATTTCCAAAACACTGGTGTATGCTCTGGCGCCGAGCAAAGAGGATGCGGTGTATGTGGTCAGAAAGCTCATGGAGAACATGTTCAAGAGGGGCGATCATGGGAAGGATACGGAAATTTCACCTCATGCTCTGAAAATGGCAGAGGTGGATGGGGTAAACTATCTCATGGGCCTCTGCTATCTGGAAGGGGAGAAACCACTATGCTCAGACAGGTAGAATTTGAGCTGACTCTTCCGGCGGGGGAAAAGCTGAATCAGTCCATGGGATCTCTCCTCCAGGGACTCCTGATGGAAAGGACGGACTCATCCTGGGCGCAGGAAATGCATACCCAGCAGGTACGGCCCTACAGCCAGTATGTTACTGTGGTAGAAGGAAAACCGGTATGGCGTATACAGACCATTACCGATGAAGCCTTTGAACGACTGATTTATCCCCTGCTTAGTAAGAACCGATATCGCCTGAAGCAGAGAGACTATGACCTGGAACTGTCCCATTTCCGCGTTGTCAGGCAGGAGACTTTCGGAGACATAGAGTCTAAATATGTACTGAATCATAATAAAATTCATCATATCCATTTCAGATTTCTGACTTCCACCTCCTGTAAGACCCAGGGAGGCTATGCTGTTTTTCCTTTCCCCTACCTTATATTGAAAAATCTGGTGAGTAAATGGAATGTCTATACGGACTGTTCCCTCATTGACTCTGACCGCACGGCGGATCAGCTGGATGAAGAAATGCAGGTGGTAGATTACCATCTGCACATGCACCCTTTCTCGCTGGAAGGCAGGAGAATCCGGGCGTTCCGGGGAGATGTGTCCTACGGCCTTTTCCGGAATGATATGGCTTCCCGACTCACAGCGGTGCTGGCGGACTTTGCAACCTATGCAGGGACAGGCATGAAAACGGCTCTTGGCATGGGCGGGACAGAGGCGGAGATTTCATTTTTTAGAGAGGTGAAATAATTGCGTATTTTATTTACCCCCGCCGGTGATACAGACCCGGTAAGAGGCTATCACGATGGTGCCATTCTTCATATTTTGCGGCATTATAAGGTAGATAAAGTGATTCTTTTTCTGACGGCGGACATGGAGAAAAAAGAAGAAGATATGGCCTGTTATACAAAAGGCATACACTCTGTCTCACCAGATACGTCCATTGCCTATATTAAGAGCGGCATTACAGAGCCTCAAAAGTATGAAAACCTGACTGTTATGCAGGAAGACTTTGCCAGAGCTTATGAAGAGAATCCCGGTGCAGAATGGCTTCTCAATGTAAGTTCCGGTACGCCTCAGATTAAGACGGTCATGGCTCTTCTGGCGCTGGACTATCCAAAAGCGAAGGCTATCCAGGTGCACAGCCCGGAAAAAAGCTCGAACCGCGGCAACCATCCCTGCCGGACCAGTGAAGAACTGGTGGAAATGCTGGACTGCAATGAAGATAATGAGGAAGGGGCGCCTGACCGCTGCGAAGAGCCGCCGCTGCTTCTACTGAAACGGCATGGGATTTCCATGCAGATTGAGTCCCTTGTAAGAAACTACGAATATGCCGGCGCCTATGAACTGGTGAGACTGAATCCCACCCTCTTTTCCGATACTACAAAAAAGATGCTTCACCATGCCATGTATCGGAGAGACCTTCTTTGGCGTCAGGCCAATAAGGTCATTTCCCAATACAAAGGGAAACCGCTCATTGCCAGCCCCGATGATTTTTCAGAATATTTCCAGGTCATGGAGCTTCGTGAGAGAAAAAAGCAGTATCCTGAATTTGTGGTCAAGCTGTCACCGGTATTGATGGATTTAGGAATCAAATATATGAAAAAACTAACCTGCTTCCACTTGGAGGACTGCTGCGATAAGAAAGGAAATGTAAAGTACTATGTCAAAAGGTACTTGCTGAATCGGCAATATCCCAAACTCCTGGCTTACATGGAAACACAGCTGGGAAATACCTTCCGCGATTGCCCTTTATCCTTCAGAACCATGGTCATGATTTGCGAATATCTGCAAAACAATGATTTGAAGGGGAACAGCGGACATGAAAGGATTACCCGCATCTTCACCTGTCTTCGGGTGGTGGAAGAAAGAATCAGAAACCTGGTGGCCCACGAAATCACGAATCTGGATGATGAACTGATACAGAAAGCCACGGCAGAAAGCTGGGACAAATCGCCTGGTATACCTGGCGGGCTGCGGGCAAAGGATATTATCTCTTTACTTCATGAAGCAGCCCGGCTGATTATGGGAAGAGATATTCCATGGACCTATGACAGTTTAAATGATAAAATCATAGAGAGTCTCAGGCAGAGTGAATAGGCAGAAAAGACTACAGTAATAAAAATCCCCGCCGATAGGCATGAAATCTAAGAAAACAGTAGGTCAAAGGGTGAAAATAATGAGAATTCTAATCAATTGGAAATTCCCGCCGCAAAAGGGCTATAGAGAGCCCACCCCGTGGGGCCTCCCGGGCCTGCTGTGAAAAAAGAATCCCCAAACATGGGGACGAAAACTTCCGTTCTTCTCAATATTGATTCAATTTTTAGGAAAGTGAAAAAAGAATCCCCAAACATGGGGACGAAAACCCTCTAGTACCCTTTTCACGTTCGGCGGTGTTTCTATGCAACGTGAAAAAAGAATCCCCAAACATGGGGACGAAAACAAGCCATTCCATGAGTTCATCGCCCTTATTGTATTCTGTGAAAAAAGAATCCCCAAACATGGGGACGAAAACTCAATCGAGTTGATAAACGGATGATTCCATTCATTCATCAGGTGAAAAAAGAATCCCCAAACATGGGGACGAAAACCCTCTTCAATAGATGGTGTTTCCCCGTCAAAGTATTGTGAAAAAAGAATTCCCAAACATGGGGACGAAAACAGTTCTTCCTCTGTATGCGTGGTGGTGCCATAGATAAGTGAAAAAAGAATCCCCAAACATGGGGACGAAAACCCGTATTCATAATCAAACACATCATTCTCATGCACCTCGTGAAAAAAAGATCCCCAAACATGGGGACGAAAACGGCGTCAATGCAGGTAACGATAATTTCGATTCGAATCTGGTGAAAAAAGAATCCCCAAACATGAGGACGAAAACCATTGATAAACCACTCTTTGATAGTTTTGTATGGGAGAGTGAAAAAAGAATCCCCAAACATGGGGACGAAAACTTCTTCTAATACTGTGACAATTAGATAGTCCAGTCGAAAGTGAAAAAAGAATCCCCAAACATGGGGACGAGGAGAAGACATGTGTGGTTTTGATTGTAGGAGAGACTGACTACCCTTGAAGGAATCGGGGGCTAAACGGGACTTGGAAAAGGAGTGGTATATTATCGGTGGTGAAAATAAAACTGCGGTCGAAGTTCCTTCGGAAATGGCAGAAGGAGTCACTTGAATCGATAAAATATAAAAAAACCTCTTATTTCACGCAGGGAAATAAGAGGTTTTTGTGTGTCACTGAGGATTTCCTCAGTCTTTACCGGAAGGGGTCCATCCGGGCGGGAGGCTGGCTTTGGAGCCCAGGGCGGTGACGGGGGAGTTGTATCCTTCGGTACCGGCGCCGGGGCGGCCGGTGGGGTAGTAGACGATGCGGGAGGGATCTTCCCGGTCTACGGAGTAAATGTGGTCGGCGTCTTTCTCCTGGAAGTACAAAAGGGCAGGAAGTGTCGGAGCACTTCCTGCCTTTTGCATTCATTTATTATAATTTCATTCTGTAGTTTTCAAGCATATGGAAAAAGCCTGCTATATAAACAATATCTTCATTAACGCGATAAATAACAATGTAGTCATGTTTATAAAGAGAGAATTTGCGGTATCCTTTTGCACGAAGGTAACTATCCTCACAAAAGGCGAAGCTGGCAGCATCCTTTTCCAGGGTATTGTAGACGTGGAGAATATCGTCCAGAATATCAGCAGCGGCTTTCGGATTTTTCAGTACTTCAGTTACATATGCGATGGCCTTTTCGATTTGCTTCTCTGCCTGCTCAGCGATCAGAAGTTTATAGACCATATTTCTTCCTCAATTCCGCCAGTGCTTCTCTGGCCGGTGCCACCTTGCCTTCTGCTATCTGGGCTTCAGCAGTTTCCAGTTCCCGGTAGAGGCCTTCTTTTCGGCGCATTTCTTCGTACACTTCCATGCTCATAAGCACCATGTCTCCGTAGCCGTTTTTCGTAACAAAAACCGGTTCATGGGAGCTGTGGCAGAGTTCAGACATTTTTCCGGTGTCCTTCAGGTCTTTGATGGGGATAATCTTGGGCATAAAATCACATCCTTTCTATGGAATTATTATACCATAATTGTGGCAGATAAAATGGACACGCCTTTGGCGTGCACAGCGAACATGATATGAAGGAGCAAAGCGACGCACAAATCATAGTGAGTCGTTTCCCCTTTAGGGGCGAGGGTTGACGGCCCTTAGGGCCGAGGGTTCTTAAGACCTGAAGTCCCGTGAAATTATATCTATTTCGGGATTACGACTCCCATTGCATCATACAGAGCCATCTGCTTCTTTGTTATCTCTGAAAGATGATGGGCTTTGCCTGGCTGTTGGTAAAGCTCAATTATATCCAAATTATCCAGCAGTGTCTGCATCGTATACTCTGGAAATCAAAAAAGAGGGAAAAACGGTGGTTTCCATCCGGCCGGAGGGCTGCCCACCGGCGGAAGAAAATCATGAGAAATGACAAAAGGCGCCTTTGACAGGGCGCCTTTTGCAGTATGACATATTTTTTTTATTTAGATCCCATCGTTCATTGCCTGTCCCTGTCATGTGTTATGACCATCATAAGGGGAAAGGCACAGTTTCTGGTTTCATCTGTTTCATAGAGGGAAAGCGGAACAGGGAGGGGCAGGGACTTGCCCGGGATTCCGTATTTCCTCAGTCCTTACTGGAGGGGGTCCATCCTGGCGGGAGGCTGGCTTTGGAGCCCAGGGCGGTGACGGGGGAGTTGTATCCTTCGGTACCGGCGCCGGGGCGGCCGGTGGGGTAGTAGACGATGCGGGAGGGATCTTCCCGGTCCACGGAGTAAATGTGGTCGGCGTCTTTTTTCTGCTGGTCTGCCAGGGCGAAGGGGCGGTTCAGGGGCAGTTTGGAGCGGGCCATTTCTGTTTTTCTTGTCTGCTTCAGCAGCCATTCGTAGCAGGCCGGTGTGCCGTGGCCGTAGAACCAGGCGGACATATGGCTGACGCTGCCGGTGAGGACGGCCTGGTAGATGCCTGTTTCATTGGGCCTTGCGGTGAGGCGGCGGATGGATGCGTTCCGTTTCCTGGCGGTGGTGGTGCTGTCGAGGAGGAGTTCTTCCCGGGGGATAGTTACAACGGCGAGGTCCTGATAGAGTACCCGGTATTCCGTATTTTCCTGGGCCGTATTGAGGTAGAGAATGTTGTCGTCCGATACCATGTAGAACCAGTTGTTGTAGTTCACCTGATTTCCGTGGCTGTCTTTCTGCCATACGATGGTGCCGTCGGCAGGCATGTTGTAATAGGCGGTGCCGTTGAAGGGGTAGTCTTTGTTGAAGTTGTTGCCCCATTTGCAGCTCATGGACAGGAGGGCGGCGAAATAGTTGTCCCGCTGGGCTGCCATGGCCATGATGGTCATGCCGCCCATGGACTGGCCGCTGCCGTAGATGCGGTCGGGATCGATGTGGTACTGGCGGGTGAGGTGGTCCATGAGCTGCCAGATGGCGGGTTCGGCGCAGCTCAGGGTCCAGTTGTCCCTGGCCATGCGGAGTTCATAGTGGGGATGGGCTTCGTCCATGGCGTAAAATTCGGGAATGGCGGGGCATACTACGATGACGCCGTCCAGACCGTTTTTTCTGGCGAGGTTCTGGAAATCTTCAGAAGCGTAGTTGGAAGCGGCCTGGGATTCGGTGAGGGTGAGGCGGGGGTCGGCGCTCATGGAGCCGGCGTCATGAATGTGAAGGAGCAGGCCGTAGGTTTTATGGGGGTCATAGTCTTTTGGCACGTAGAGGGCGTAGGGCAGGTCCAGGTCCCAGTACTGGCTATTGGCTTCGTCGAAGCAGTGGACGGCATGGAAGGCGGTGCCGTTTTCCAGTGTATGGAGCTGGTATTCTTCGATGCCCCGGATATGGTAGGAGCCTTCTTTGGCGTAGTTGTAATATTCCGGCGCCCTGGGCTTTCCTGTCTGGGGGTCATAGCCTACGTAAGTTTCTTTCGTGTAGTTGGTGATGGCTTCATCGGATGGGAGGATGATACCCTTTTCTGCCCGGATGGCTTTCTTCTGGGTTACGCCGGCATACATGGTAATGGCGTAGGAGCGGGGGAACCGTCCGGTCTGGTAGTCCGTATTCACTTCGATGATGACATAGGAGCCCGAGGAGGTGCCGCCTTTGGCGTCCATTTCCGGCTTGTCATTGACATAGACTTTTTTGATTTGACCGGGGCCTTTTCCCTGGGTCAGGTCTTCTTGGCGAAGGGTGGTGCCGTAATCATCAATGGAGTAGGTGTCTGTATCCACCGACGAAGCGGGAATGGCCCGGTCGTAGGACAGAATGACGGCCTGCAGCTTGGAGCCGTCGGTATCCACAAAACCGGCGGCTTCCATGTGTTTCACTGCGTCTTTGGCAGTGGTCACAAAAGAAAGGGCGCCTGCATCTTGAACGGCAGATGCAGCAGCATTTGATGCATACACCCCGGCAGACGCGGATACCATGGCCAGCGAGACGGCGGCCAGTAAGGAAAGAATAACTCTGTTTTTACGTTTCATGAAAATGCCCCTATCTGACATGAACAGGCTATGCGGCGGCATAGCTTTGCTTTTTGAAATGAAATAAAAAATCACGCTTCCTTCATGCATGTATCTTAGATTCTCCACAAACCAAAATACAGAAAGGTGGTACGTGATACAGTCATTATACATCAAAGGGGCTGAAGTTTAAAGGTGACGGAAGATATTGACTTTGAGGAAGCTTATGAGGGCGCGCCCCTTTGGGGCTTGAAGGTTGACGGCCCGATGGGCCGAAGGTTCTTAAGGGGCTTAAGTTTGACAGCGGCTATGCCGCTGAGGGT
>ENA-ORUQ01001644-ORUQ01001644.1-human-gut-metagenome-genome-assembly--contig:-NODE-1644-length-20333-cov-4.619884_pt1 | contig 20333 bp, 17 predicted proteins | sample MGYA00242081_ERZ509211 | MGnify/ENA primary metagenome ERZ509211 (study PRJEB26280, sample SAMEA2338785) | human gut metagenome | biome: human gut; feature: human-associated habitat; material: faeces...
TCCCTAGTGGCGTAGTCTTTATTGAAGCCGTCCAAGTTTTGGGGTGCAGTTCAAATACAGTGAAGGTACCCTTTTCTTTTATGAAGCGAATTGGCAAGCGAATCTGGTCGCGCTTAGCGAAATTATGTGTGCCGCTTTATGAAATAGGCGCTATGACTCAGTTCCTGCTGTCTGAGCATTTTGACATTGGTGCAGCTTATGCGCAGTACGGAAGCCTGTAAATCTTTTATTCAGCAAAGCACTTTCGGCAGCAATTACGACGATGGGGGTTAAGATGTAAAGGATTTTGAGAGCATAGAAAACAGAAAAGGAGTTGCGCAAGAAATGAAAATGAGCAATAAAAACAAATTCATTTCGGGCCTGCTGGGTGTTGCGATGTGCCCCATGATGTTGCCAACCGCAGCATTCGCGGCTGATGATGGCGCAGCATCGGAGGATTCTTCATCCTCGACCGAGTTGATTCAGTCTTCTGAGTCGGAAGGCACCGATACGGATGCAAGCTCAGGCGATACGCTTGGCGTCCAGTCCGAATCGGCGGGTGAAGCGACCAATGCGACGACCGGCAAAGCAGCTAATGAAGTAGCAGCCCCTGCAGCCGAAACTAGCGGGGAAGGCGCTATGGCATCAGTTGCGGAAGTCGGTGGTAAGAACTATTCCAGCCTGCAGGAGGCCATCAATGCAGCCCAGGACGGCGAAACCGTCACGCTGTGGACGGATGCGACCGAGGACGTAACCATTGCCGGCAAGAACATCACACTTGACCTTGGCGGCAATACGCTGACGAACACGAATGCCGGCAAGGCGACGATCTCCGTGCAGGGTGGCACCGTTACCGTGAAGAACGGTAATGTTGCGGGCGGCACCAGCTACTACAACATCGAGGTCACGAAAGGCAGCAATGCCAACATGACGCTGACGGGTGTGACCGCTACGGCGGGCAATACGGGTTCCTCCATGATCGACAACTGGGGCACGCTGACCATCGAAAGCGGTTCGTACTCGGGTGGTTTGAATGTTGTCAAGAGCGATGAAGGCTCGACGCTCGCCATCAACGGTGGCAAGTTTGAGCTGAGCTATGCATCGTCACAAGGCTACACTGGCGTTATTTTCAACTATGGTAATGCGACGATTACTGGTGGAGAGTTTGTATGCAATGCCCCTTATAAGAAATGGGCTCATCCGCAGGTTGTTGTAACTGGCGCGGTAGATGGCTATTCGTCCTCCACGAAGATTATGGGCGGCTCATTTACCAATACGTTCAAGGATACGGTCCAGAACATATTCCATGGTGTTGGCAAAGCTACCAGCGATAACTTCGAGGTCTCCGGCGGTGCGTTTAATAAGAGCATTTCCGAAGGCTACTGCGCCGATGGCTTCATTCCCACCAAGAACGCGGATGGCACCTATGGCGTCAAGGAGGGCAGCTATATTGCCCAGGTTGGTAGCAAGAAGTACGAGACGCTGAACGATGCGATCCGTCTGGCTGCAAAGGGCAAGACCATCCAGCTGCTGACTGACGCCACAGAAAATATTACCATTGCTTCGACGAAGCAAATCACGCTCGACCTGAACGGCCACACCCTTAACGGTGGCACGGGCACTGCGAAGGCGGCCATCCTGAACAAGGGCAACGTGACCATCACTGACACGAGTGCCGGCAAGACCGGCACCATCAAGCGCGATGACCAGGGTGCACAGGGTGAGATCAGCTATTACGTCATTGACAACAATGGCACGATGGTCATCGACCAGGCGAATGTCATTAACAATTCTGGGTCCAAGGGCTCTTCTCTGATCCGCAATGGCGGTGTGGATACTGTATCGTCGCTCACCATCAACGGCGGCACGTTCGAGCAGCAGAACTTCATTGCGGTCAAGAACGACGGCAATGGTGAGCTCACCATCAACGGCGGCACGCTGACCAGCAAGCAGGCTGTTGTTCAGAACTGGAACAAGGCTCAGATTCTGGGCGGCAACCTGACGGGCGGTTATCTCTGGACGGATTCTTATACCGAAGCGGGTACCGTTGGCGAGACCGTCATTGGCGGCGACGCCCAATTCACCGGCACGATTTACATGGACGTCACGAGCCCCAATCCTTCGACCTTGAAGATCGAGGGCGGTAAGCTGGATGTCACCAAATGGCGCGTGACCGACGCAGCGGCTGCGGCAGATGCTACTATCGCGGTTTCTGGCGGCACGTTCACCAATGAGGTTCCTGCAGATTACTGCGCTGCAGGCTATGCACCTGCCGCTAATGCTGACGGCACGTACGGTGTCAAGCAGGCGGTTACTGTTACTTTCGATTCCAACGAGGGTACAGCAGTTGACTCTCAACTTGTTCCCGTTGGTGACAAAGTGGCAAAGCCAGCAGATCCTACTAAGGAAGGCTATACCTTCTCCGGATGGTTCACTGACGAGGGCTGCACCAATGCCTATGACTTCGATGCTGATGTAGACGGCACGCAGCCTGAGTTCACTCTGTATGCCGGCTGGAAGGCGGCCCCCGCTACCGTTGAGCCTGGTACTGGCGACAACGGAAACAACGGTAACAACGGAGGCAACGGCGACAGCTCTTCTGCCAATGCGAATGTAAACGTCAACACCGTTAACAACAACGGCGACAACGCGTCAAGCGAAGCGAAGATGGCTACCGTGAAGACGGGTGACAACCTCGCTCTTGTCGGTGGTGCAATTGCTGTGATTGCCGTTGCGGCTGCTGGTGTTGCTGCATTTGCGCTGCGTCGCAGGAAGATGAACTAGTGCATTACGCTTGTTTATCTCCGTTTGCTGCACGGTAATACAGAATAGGGCTGTTTGATGAAAGGGGCCGAGCTTGGAGGTAGTCCAGGCTCGGCCCCTTCGCTTTGAAGTGCAATTAGGGTAGCCTCCAATTGCGGGTTATTTCCTAGCTAAAGCATGATCTTGGAGTTGAAACAAAGCCGACTTCTGCCAACAGGCAGCACCGCAGGGTAATGCGTGGCGCATGGCGTTAAATGAGACCGTTTTTTGCTGCTGTAGCGATTTTGCTCTTAATCTGCTTCTGCTAACCTTCGTGACGCCTGTAATGACCCGTGAACTCGCTCATAGCGATGTAGACAATAGAGTTACTTCAGTGAACCTATAAATGAGTACATGGATTAATCATATGCATGAATAGAGCTATAAGCTGAAAGTTAAGAATGGCTATACCGCCGATTCCATTTGGGGAACCTGTGAATACAACCTTACTTCGTCGAGCGATAAGCATTTTGTTTTCCGCAACGCTCATAGTCTCGTTTATTCCCGCTCGAGGCTTTGCTGAGCCTGCTGACATGACGGGTTCAAATCTCGATTCTGCCACTTTCGGCAGTTCGCAATTGACGGGGGCAATTCTTCTGACGCTTCCATAAATGCATCTGAGGAATCCGTTCACGAGGATTCTTCCACATATGGTGAAGCTGGAACGCCCATGTTCGCCAATGGCGATGTTGGCGTTTCCTCTGCTGGCGATTCTGACGTTGAGGGGGCTGATGCGCCTGTACCCGCAGCAAATGCCGCGGCTCCCCTCGTTGATATCATTGGGGCGGATGCTTCTGGGAACCCCCATTCGCAGATGTATACCACGTTGCTCGACAAGGACGGAAAGGTTGTAGACACGAACGATCCCCACCGCGCGATTGACCAGCGTTATAAGTCTGTTGAGCAAGGTGGGGAAGGTGCTGGCCTCTCAAAGGGCGACAACGTGACGGTTCATTTTCGGATGGCTGCCGTGACGCCGAACAACGCTGATGACGATGGCACGGGCGTTCAGGAGGGCACAACCTACTATATGGAGCTTCCCTGGCAACTTGTTGCTGCCAAGTAGCATCGGCTTCGGCATAGATGCGTCTACCGCCTTCGGTGAGCCCTGATGGTGGTAGGAGGCCTTTTTCATCGTAATATTCATGGTTCTTACGCTGACGCCACAGAGCGCGGCGTGTTCGCCTGTCGAGCAAGTTTTCACAGCTTCGTTGTTGATTTCCGGCATGGAATCCGCCTCCTTTCGTCACATACGCTATGACGTTACGTTGCGTGACGATCAAGCGCTTTTGCGGTTTATTTCCGCATTACGCAAGGTGTTATTTCTGCAGGGAAGGTTTTTATGGGGGATGTCGCCTGTTTTGCGACAAAGGACCACCTTCATGGAGGCGAAAGGGTGTAGTTCGCGGTAGGCAGATTGTTTTCGTAACTGGCTTAGCGCTAAGCCATGAACAGCGCTACCCAAATCGGCATTGTTAGGATACAGCCGACCGTGGTGATTACATTAATGGCGCTGGCGTACGGTGCGTCCTTCTCGTAAATTTGCGCCATTTGCACCGTTGTTGAGGCGGATGGAGTGATGGTGGCAAGAAGTGTAATGAGCAGGATCGACTGGCCGTTTGCCACCAACGCGTCTACGCCGCTGAACTTGAGCACAAGCGTGACTATGGCAGGGATCAGCACTAGCCTGATGAAGGCAACGAGCCAAACGCGCTTGTTGGCTACAATTTGACGCAAGTCCATGCCTCCGATGATCATGCCCGTTACCAGCATGGCGGCAGGACCGATCATCTGTCCTACGTCGTAGGTGAAGGTGCCGAAAGGCTCAACAAGCTTGATGCCGAGCACCATGAGCACGATGCCAGCGGCGACAGCAAGCAAGTTGATATTGAACAGAACGGCGCGGACATCAATGTGATGATTCTCGCTGATAAGGGATTTGCCATGTGTCCAAATCAGGATCGTTTGCACGCTCATGTAGGCAAGCGAGTAGACCACCCACTCGTCGCCCAAGATGAAGCCGACAAGCGGGATGATCAGATTACCGCAATTCGAGTAGATGCTTGCCGCCCGCTCAATAGGGGAGAGGTGAAGCGGCTTTGCCAGGACTTTCGTCAGGATGATTTGCCCAACCTGGAGCACGATAGCGCAGACAACTGCGAATAGAAAACCTTGCAGTACATCTGGAGTTAAATCAACCTGCGTTGCAGAAATGAAAGCGCACGGGCAGATGGCGTATACAGACAGGACGGAGAGCGTTTTGCTGTCTCCCGTTTTCAGGAGACGAAGGCGCACTAACGCGAATCCGACAGCCATGATTAGGAATAGCGAAGCGATTTTTTCTATAAGCAGGAGAGTGATCATGGCTCTGGATTATACGCCTGCGGCGCAAGGGGTATATGGAGAGGCTAATGAGGCCGATGGTTGTTACCCTGGCATTGGGAACCTACTTCGCTGATGGCTTCGCCAAGCAGGGGATTTCTATTGCTGGTAGATTTTGGCCTTATGCGTCGCCGCAGCCGCCGCAGTCGCGGCTGGCGTTGCTGCAGCAAGGCGCCACAACCGCTAGTTTGCGCCGAATGGCCACGTTCACGTAAGCAAAACAAGCACTAAGCGAATACTGTTTCATGATCATGGGCTGTGCTCGGCGCGATGGCCCTGACAACTGCGGGAAGCCTTCATTTGCGGGCCTTTGTGGTATGTTGACACGAAGCAAACTAAGGCTGAGATGAGGGTAAAGAAGCGGAGGGATCGCATATGGCGAAGATCGGCACCGGCGCCGCCGAGGACAAAAGGACTGCGTACATCAACGCAAACGTTCTCGATGGAACCGAGGGCATGGAGGTGCTTGAAAACCATGCGGTCGTGGTCGAGGGACGGCGCATCGTTGATGTCGCACCCCTAGCCGATGCCGATTTGTCTGGATGCGAGACCTTTGACCTCAAGGGCGCCTATCTCCTTCCGGGCCTCATAAACATGCATGTGCATCTGGCAGGCAACGGCAAACCCCAGAAGAAGCAGCGCGATAACGAGGCGCTGGTAAGGAAAATTATGTCGAACGGTCTTACGCGAGCCGTCGCCTACCGCCTTGTCTCCGAATACGCGCGCATGGAGCTGCACAGCGGCGTCACCACCATACGAACAGTGGGCGGCCTGGGTGACTTCGACACGCGCGTGCGTGATGACGCCGCGGCGGGAAAGTTGGAGGCTCCGCGCATTCTTGCCGCCAATATGGGCATATCGGTGCCGGGAGGTCACATGGCCGGTTCGGTTGCCATCGCGGCAAGTAGCATTCCAGAGGCGCTTGCGCAGGTTGAGACTGCCAGGTTGCAGGGTGTCGATCTTGTCAAGCTCATGATTACCGGCGGCGTCTTTGACGCCAAAGAAAAGGGTACGCCTGGCGAGCTCAAGATGGAGCCGGATATGGTGCGCGCGGTTTGCGACAAGGCGCACGGGCTGGGCTTTATCGTTGCTGCGCACGTCGAGTCAACCGAAGGCGTGCGTGTGGCGCTCGAGTGTGGCGTAGACTCGATCGAGCACGGCGCTGCTCCGACGGATGAGGTGATGCGCCTGTTCAAGGAGGGAAATTCCTTCCTGTGCACTACGCTTTCTCCTGCGCTTCCGTATGCGCTGTTCGATCGCTCCGTCTCTTGTGCAAGCGAGGTCGAGCAGTTTAACGGCAATATGGTCTTCGAGGGCATTATCGCCAATGCCAAGGCAGCCCTGGAGCAGGGGGTTCCTGTGGCACTTGGCAATGACGTTGGGTGTCCCTGGATCACTCAGTACGATTTTTGGCGCGAGCTGTGCTACTTCGAGAAGTATGTTGGCGTGTCGCGCTCGTTTGCTCTTCATACCGCAACACTGCGCAATGCCCAGCTTGCCGGCATCGACGACATCACGGGCTCAATCGAGGTGGGGAAGGAGGCTGACATGATTGTCGCAACTGGCAATCCGCTGGATGATCTGCGCGCGTTGCGCACGGTAAAGCACGTCATTCATCGAGGGCGGCTCATCGTCAACCCCCGCGTGAAGCGCAAGGCCGTAATCGATCGCGAGCTCGACAAGTTTCTTTAGGGGCGGCAGTAGGTACGTGGCTCTGCTGGCAGGAAATGCAAGTGAATCAACGCGTGCGGCTTTCGCATCGTTCGCAAAACTGCAGCCACCAAAATCTATATGTCACGTCGGTGGTGGCTTTTCAAGAACCGATCGAACGCAGCATCCTCTGTGTCAGGTTTTATCGCAGTGAATAAAATGGAGCTATCAACATCAATCCTAATTAGTCGATGGGGGCAGGTATGCAACTGACAACAGAACGGCTGATACTCCGCCCATGGGTCGAAACGGACGCAGAGGACTTGTGCAGATACGCCAAAGACGACAGGGTGGGGCCGATCGCCGGCTGGCCACCTCACTCAAGCGTTGACAACAGCGCGGAAATCATCCGTACCGTATTTTCCGCGCCGGAGACGTACGCCGTTTGCCTGAAGGAAGACAACAGGGCTATTGGAAGCATAGGGTTGTTGATCGGCGCGCGGTCCGATAAGGAAATCCCGGACACCGAGGGGGAAATCGGCTACTGGATCGGCGTCCCGTTCTGGGGCAAGGGGCTGATACCGGAGGCGACTCGAGAGCTCATTCGCCATGGTTTCGAGGACTTGGAACTGGACAAAATCTGGTGCGGGTACTTCGACGGGAACGAGAAATCGAAACGCGTTCAGGAAAAATGCGGCTTTGTTTGGCACCACACCCGCAAGGACGTCTGCTGTGAGCTGATGGGCGACATCCGCACGGAGCAGATCACTTGCCTGACGAGAAGTGATTGGCTGAGTCAGTCTAAAGCTTGATAAGCAACATGGGTTCTGCGAGCAGCTCGCAAATCCCAGGTCGCAAGTCTTCGTCAGCGGCGAGCAAAGTGAGTGGTCTCAGGTGGCTTGCCTATGTGCTGGCGCGCAGGCTGGGGCTTCGCCATTGGTGCGATCGTTTCGTGTACTTAACTTTTCGCGCAGCCCATTATATAAAATGATTGGTTTTCCACATGAAAGGCTTCCAAGTGCCGGGGACGTTTTCCTCGGCTTTTTCCTTATCCAGGAGAGCAATGCGAGAACTTAGCATCTTCGTCGACGAGTCGGGAAGCGACGGCCTCTCTGATCACTACTACCTGCTCACCGTCGTCATGTGCGACCAATCGGACAGCATCGCGGACTCAACCGAGGTTATATGAGAGCGCTCTCTGCGCGAAAGGACTCCCGGACATACCTTTCCACGCGTCGCCGCTCATGAACGATCGGTAACCTTATCGATCTAGGTCGATAGAGACGAGGTGTTCTTCATCGAGCCTTCAGCCCTCAGATCTTCAGCGATGCACTGCATGAGGCAGGACTTGCCGTAGCGGCGGACGCCGGTGATAGCCTTGATCATCCCGTCGTCATGGTGGAAGCCGCGAATCTTCTTCAGGTAGTTTTCTCTGGGAAAGAAACGCATACTGGCTCCAATCTTCATTGGAGCCAGTCTTTCAAATTACGTGTTTATTGGGATATTCATTATCGTTTAAGCGATTTATACCCCCCCATAACTAAATAATTCTATTCCCACTCAATAGTTAGAAACTATCTCCAGTTTGTTCCAGTTTGCCGCAGTTCGCTCCAGTTTGTCCTATTTACGCTCAGTCTCAAAAAATGCCGCGAATCCATGGGGTCAAATTTGGGTCACGGTTTTTCGGGTCATCCGAGACGTTTTCGTGGGTCACGGTGGGTCACGGTGGGTCACGGGAAACTGCGAGCACTAACTGATGGCCACTTGGACATTGTATTTTAGGGGAGGGTGGGGTAGAGGAAACTCCGCAAAACCCTCCCCTAGCAAGTTAGAGCAGAGACACGAGAAGTTCCTTCGCTCCTCCTCAAGAAAGCTCATGTTGTTCGGCTTGGTTGTAGCAGTTGCAAAAGAAGCCATAGCAATACGTGTCCTCATCGTACGTGAAGGTAGAAACCAATCCGCTTTCGGTAAACATCTCGGGCATCGTGAGCACGAGCGGCTCGATCTCGTCGAGTGGGGCTCTCACCCTCGCCGCCCACGCTCATATAAAGCCTGGACATCGGTTGCCCCCGCATTTCCGATGCCGCTCAGTGCCGCCGCGTTATAATGCTGCAAACGCATTTGTATTGCATTTCGAGCGATGGGAGCGCAGATGCCCGACAGCTACAAGGAGCTCATCAAGAGCAATCCCGACGAGACGGAAATCAGGAGCTTTCTGGTGAATGGCGACCAGGTCTCCGTGACACTGCGCATCCCCGACACCCTGCGCGACGCGGCGAAAGAGGAAGCGGCCCTGCGGGGCATGAGCTTTTCCACATTCGTGCGTACCTGCATGATCGAAGAGCTTGCGAAGAAGGGGGCGTGAGCATGATCCGGGTCAAGACTCTCACTGTCCAGCTCATAGACGCGCAGCCGGACCGCATCCGCATCTGCCGCATCGACGGCGAGTCGCTTGTGACCGTTGTCGTTCCGAGGGAGGACCTCGCCGAGGCGAAGTCGCTGCCGAACATCCCGCAGCGCGGCGTCTACTACCTGCTCGACGAGGACCACGGCAATGTGAGCCGCGTCTACGCGGGGCAGACGACCCAGGGCATCGCCCGGCTCGACGCACACAAGGCGAAGAAGGAGTTCTGGAACAAGGCCGTTATGTTCCTCGATGACGACCAGAACATCAGCAAGGACGCACTGGATGTCTTAGAGGCGAAGGCCATCGACTACGTGCGCACCCACGGCTCGTACGAGACCGACAACTCGGCGACGCCCAAACCCTACGTCGACCCGTACAAGGAAGAGGCCGTCGAACGCCTGCACGATAGGATCCTATTCAGGATGGCAGCTCTGGGGTACGACCTCGACAGAGTCGACCAGGGTCCGGCGGGTGCGCCGGCGGTCTTCCACACGAAGAAGAACGGCATACGCGGGGCGGGGCGCTACGACAAGGCCACCGGGCACTTCACAGTGCTCGCTGGCTCGAAAGTGAACCTCTCGAGACCCGTGCTGAAAAACGCGGCCGTCGCGGCCGCGCGCAGGGAGATCTTCGGCGATTCGGGCGGTATCGCAGAGCTCGCCGAAGATCTCGAGTTCCCGACGCCCAGCGCCGCGGCGGTGTTCGTGCTTGGCGGCAGCCAGAACGGCTGGACCGAATGGGTAAGCGACGACGGAGAAACGCTCAACCAAGTCTATAGAAGCGAGGAAAACTAGATGAACAAGCAGCAGCTGGCCTCCAAGATATGGGAGTCCGCCAACAAGATGCGATCCAAGATCGAGGCTAACGAGTACAAGGACTACATTCTGGGATTCATCTTCTATAAGTTCCTGTCCGAGACCGAGGTTGCCCGCCTGAAGGCGCGTGACTTCGCCGAGGAGGACCTGCCCAGCCTGGTGGAAGACGACGAGGAGACGGTTGATTTCGTCAAGGGCGAGTGCGGCTACTTCATCGCCTACGACAACCTCTTCTCCACCTGGGTGGCAAAGGGCGGCGACTTCGAGATATCGAACGTGCGCGATGCCCTCTCTGCTTTTAGCCGCAACATCGACCCTGCCCGCAAGCGCGTCTTTGACGGCATCTTCGACACGCTGCAGACCGGTCTCTCCAAGCTCGGCACCGACGCACGTAGCCAGTCCAAGGCCGCTCGCGACCTCATCTACCTCATCAAGGACATCCCGATGGACGGTCGCCAGGACTACGACGTGCTTGGCTTCATCTATGAGTACTTGATCAGCAACTTCGCCGCCAACGCCGGTAAGAAAGCTGGCGAGTTCTATACGCCGCACGAAGTCTCCATGCTCATGAGCGAGATAGTCTCGTGGCACCTGGCCGGACGCGAGAACATCACTATCTACGACCCCACAAGCGGATCGGGCTCGCTGCTTATCAATATCGGCAAAGCCGTGGCACGACGCAACGGCGACCCGGACTCCATCAAGTATTATGCGCAGGAGCTTAAGGAGAACACATACAACCTCACGCGTATGAACCTGGTCATGCGCGGCATTCTTCCCGACAACATCGTGGCACGCAATGGCGACACGCTCGAAGACGACTGGCCCTGGTTCGACACCGTCGAGAACAAGGATGAGACCTACGATCCGCTCTTCGTCGATGCCGTGGTGTCGAACCCGCCATACTCCCAGAACTGGGATTCGGAAGACAAGGAGCTCGACCCTCGCTTCAAATTCGGCGTGGCGCCCAAATCCAAGGCCGACTACGCCTTTTTGCTGCACGACCTATACCACCTGCGCCCCGACGGCATCATGTGCATCGTTCTGCCCCACGGTGTGCTGTTCCGCGGCGGCGAGGAGGGCACCATTCGCAAGAACCTGGTGGAGAACCGCCATATCCAGGCAATCATCGGGCTTCCTGCCAATATCTTCTTCGGCACGGGCATCCCCACCATCATCATGGTGCTGCGCAAGCAGCGCGAGACGAGCGACGTATTGGTGGTGGACGCCTCTAAGCACTTCGTGAAAGAGGGCAAGAACAACAAGCTGCGGGCAAGTGACATCAAGCGTATCGTCGACGCCGTGACAACGAACGCGACCGTCGACAAGTTCAGCCGCCTGGTTCCCATCGACGAGATCCGTGCCAACGACTACAACCTCAACATCCCGCGCTACGTGGACTCGAGCGCGGCCGCCGAAAGCTGGGACGTGTACGCCACCATGTTCGGCGGCGTGCCGAAGGCCGAGGTCGACGCGCTCGAGCGCTACTGGAAGGTATGGCCGAGCCTCAAAGGGCAACTCTACCGTGACGCCGGTGGGTCGTGTCTTGCGCCCGCGACCGACGACGTTGCGCAAGTGGTGAAGGAAAATGCCGACGTCCGCGCCTTCTTGGGTGGCTATCGTGATGCGACAAGCCATTTACCGGCCACGCTGCGAAGCCGTTTGGTGGACGCTGCCGATGAAGTCGATACCGTGGCGGAGGAAGAGGCCATCGCGGCGCTTTTGAAAGACGCGCTGGCGGGTACAGCCCTGATCGACGGCTACGACGCCTACCAGGCGCTCGACGATGCCTGGGTGGGAATTTCCGGCGACCTGGAGGTCATCCAGACCGAGGGGAAAGGCGCTGTGCGCAAGGTGGACCCGAATATGGTGGTCAAGAAGAAGAACGGCAAAGACGTCGAGGTGCAGGACGGCTGGGCTGGCCGCATCCTGCCGTTTGCGCTTGTGCAAGAGCACCTGCTTGCCGAAGACGTCAAGAAGATTGTTTCTCGTGATTCCCGCCTAAGCGAGATATCGCAGGAAGTAGACGAGATTCTCGAGAGCTTCGACGAGGAGGACAAGGGATCCTCTGTTGCTGTCAGCGACGAAGGTTCGTTTGTGGCGGCTGAGCTCAAGAAGGCTGTGAAGGCTATCGGAAAGCACCCCGAAAACGATTTCGAGCAAGGTCTGGTTCGTGCGCAGAAACTGCTCGATGAGGAGAAAAGCCTCAAGAAGGCGAATAGGGAAGCAAGAGTAGCCCTTGAGGAGACGACCAAGGAGGTCATCGAGGGCCTGACCGACGCCCAGTGCGACGATCTGCTGGCCGCCAAGTGGATAGAGCCGCTGCAGGCCGAGCTTCTGGCCCTCCCCGAAACCGTTGTGGGCGACTTCATCGCGAAGGTAGCTGCGCTCAACACCAAATACGCGACAACTTACTCGGACGTGTGCAACCAGATAGATGATGCAGAAAGCCAGCTGGCAGACATGTTGGGGCAGCTTACGGGCAACGAGTACGACATGGCGGGCATTGCCGAGCTGCGCAAGCTGTTGGGCGGTGAGTAGCATGGCAGAGAAACAAAATACCCCGGAAATCCGCTTCGAGGGATTCACTGACCCTTGGGAACAGCGTAAGTTGGGAGATGTCGCCACTATTGTGGGCGGCGGCACACCGAGCACCAATAACGAAGCGTACTGGGACGGCGATATAGACTGGTATTCACCCGCCGAATTAGGTGAGCAGGTGTACGCCGACAGAAGTGTCCGAAGGATAACCCAGGCTGGTTACGATAGCTGCTCGGCAACATTGCTTCCAGCTGGTAAGACAATTCTCTTCACAAGTCGTGCGAGCATTGGCAATACAGCGATTCTCCGCAGGTCAGCATGCACAAACCAAGGCTTCCAGTCTTTAGTCGTGAACGATGATACCGATGTGTATTTCGTCTATTCCATGACCGATCGAGTCAAGAAGTTCGCTGAACAGAAAGCTTCTGGATCAACCTTTCTAGAGATATCTGGAAAAGGTCTGGCGGCCGGAGAATTCGCCTTTCCTTCAAAGGATGAGCAGACTGCAATAGGGTCTATGTTCAAGCAACTCGACCATCTCATCACCCTTCATCAGCGTAAGTACGACAAGCTGTGCACGGTGAAGAAATCGATGCTCGACAAGATGTTTCCGAAACCCGGCGAGACCGAACCCGAAATCCGCTTCGAGGGTTTCACTGACCCTTGGGAACAGCGTAAGTTCTCCGACCTGGTTCTTATCGAGCGAGGCGGATCGCCTCGACCTATCGACGCATATATCACGGAAGACCCCGCGGGTCTAAACTGGGTAAAGATTGGCGACTCACCTAGCATGGGGCGATACATTACTTCCACCTCAGAGAAGATTAAGCCCGAAGGACTTTCAAAAACGAGGCAAGTATATCCAGGCGACTTAGTTCTTTCTAACTCCATGAGCTTCGGAAGACCGTACATTATGGCTGTTGAGGGCTGCATCCATGACGGATGGCTACTGATCAGAGACACTCAAAACCAATTCGACCCTGTATTTCTTTGCCATATGTTGGGCACACCCCAAATGCTTGACCAGTACCGAATGTTTGCCTCCGGAAGCACGGTAAATAACCTGAACAAAGAGCTCGTAGGGAATGCCATGGTTCCTGTACCCAATAGGAACGAACAGGTGGAAATCGGAAAATACCTGGACGGACTCGACAACCTCATCACACTTCATCAGCGTAAGCTTGAGCTGTTAAGGAATATCAAGAAATCGCTGTTGGATAGGATGTTCGTTTAATAACTTTCGTGAGTTGCCTCTGGTTTCGAGCCCCAGAACCGCCGATTTCGCTATGTCGAGTTGGCGGTTTTTTTGTTCTACTGAGGATAATAATGTTGTGCGCCTTGCCATTAGACTGTCACTGATGAAGGGTGATGAGAGAGTCGAGGTTGTTAAAAAACTCGCCGAGCTGGCTCTGCTCGTTAAAACTTGGAACAAGTGCGATCGTTTCGTTAATTGCTTCTTTAGATAAACTGGGCAACCCAGTCGATTCATCTTTGGATTTCCAATCAACATTTAAGAAGGAGCAATGAACGAATTCGAGGTCAATGTCCGATTTTGGAATCGCATAAAACAGCGTGTCAACCGTCCAAAATGGAGCCTTTAGCAAATACGGTTTGTCGATCGTTCCCTTCCTGCCGATACCAACAGCATCGTGGTCGTAAGACAAAGCCTCGTCAACGCTTGTCATAAAGCCGCCGGTTCCATAGACGGGAATGGAGCCTTCTTTGAGATGCTTGTAATCCTTACCACTGCAAACATCGACGACATCCAAGAACTTACGCTGTTCCCAAGAAAGATACCCGTATAAGCCATGGTATTGGCACTTACGCTGATGAAGGGTGATGAGGTTATCGAGACCGAGAACGACCGTAGATATGCGCTTCTGCTCACTCTCCGATGGGTAAGAGATCTCAACTTCGGCGATGTCGTTGCCATGGACATGTACGACTGATTTTCCTTGTGCTTGCTTTGCTAAATCGTCATGAGCTTTGCTGTATGTTATAGCAAGCGCGGTGTAGTCTGGATCAAGCTTGCTTACTGGAGTAACGACATTCAAATCGCCTCCAAAAATGATTCCTGACCTGCGCACGGATGATGCAACGGCAATATCTTCTGCCGTTTCCCCGGATGCAGGAACGATTACTTCGTTACCCTTCGAAAGAAGTGATCCCTCTTGCTCAACGGCAAAAGTGTCCACGTCCTCAATACGTGATTCATATTGGGTATACAGGCGTCCATACAAGATCAGTGGGGTGCCAGCATCCCTAATGTCGGCTTTGCTGTAGCCATGCCCCTTAGAAATAGTGCAGAGCTCGCCTAACTTACGCTGTTCCCAAGCGGTTATCCAGATTGAACGACTCCATCTTGGGAACAGCGTAAGTTCTCGGATATGTATGTGGTCAACAATGAGCGAAACGCCAATTGTGAGCTTGGATACGATAGGACACTTTCCATTGCAACGATGACTTTCAATGGCGGAAACGGCGCAGCCGACGATTCGCTAAGCAACTACAAAGTCATTCGAATGGGAGATATCGCCTTTGAGGGCCATACCAACAAAGTGCACGCCTATGGACGCTTTGTTCTCAACGACGCAGGTGACGGGCTTATGTCGCCGCGATTTTCATGTTTGAGGCCCATCGTCGAGCAGCGTTATAGCTTCTGGAAATACTATATTCCGCGCGAAGAGTCGATGAGACAAATCCTTGTCAACGCTACAAAAAGCGGAACCATGATGAACGAATTGGTTCCTGACGATCTCATGCGCGAATCTATTTTGGTTCCGTGTCTAGCCGAGCAAGAGGTTATTGGGAACAGCCTCTCGCAGTTAGATCGCCTCATCACCCTTCATCAGCGTGAGCCACGGTTTGCTGATACAGGTTAAATTAGAGTCGAAAGAGCCCTCATGACGATGTCAATATCCTTGTTCTCGAGCTCTTGAATGACGTGCAGATAAGTTTCCTGAGTGGTGGTCATGCTTGCATGGCCGAGCCTTCGGGATACGCTGGCAATAGAGACACCGGCGAACAGCAAAAGTGACGCATGCGTATGCCGCAGCCCGTGGACGGATATGACAGGCACGCCAACATTCTTGCAGTGACGCGCCAAAACGCTGTTAGCTGTCGAGTTGTAGACCTTTCCCTTCGCAAATATGGGCTCGGTCAGCGGAAGGTCTTTGAGCAGCCCAGAAAGTTGCATGATGAGTTGCCAGTCAAGTTGAACCTTCCGCACTGACGAGGCGTTTTTCGTGGGAACGAATCCGCCGCCGTTCTTGTAATCCCAGGTCTTGTTCACCGAGAGCGTTTGATGAGCAAAGTCGAAGTCTTCGGGAGTAAGCCCAAGGGCCTCGGAAAAGCGCAGGCCCGTTTTAGCGACTATGAGAATAAGCCAATCCCAACTCGGCCCACCTGATAAGTCAAGGTCGCCGAGCATGGCATGAAGCTCAAATTGGTTGAGATACTTGATCTTTTTCGCACGCGGCTGCTTTCCTTTGATGATAGCCTTGCGCGTAGGATCGCGGGGGATGAGTCCTTCGTCAACTGCGTCAAGAATCGCCCCTTTAAGCTGATGGTGAAAGTCCATGGTTGTCTGCCGCTCATGATGCTCTGCGTAAGCATTGATGAGCTGCTGGTACGAGGTCCGGTCGAGATCTTTTATCTTGAGGTCTGGAATCAGCTTGGCGAGCCAAGACTGCGTGAGCCGATACTTTCCCATGGTGACCTCACGGATGGCCCCTTCTTTGTAGACGCTAATCCATTGCGAGTAGTAATCGCAGAAAAGCGATTCTCCATTGATACCGATTGGCATTTTTACCCTCTTTCATCGTGTGAGGTGGCTCACGCTGATGAAGGGTGATAAGGGTATCGAGGGAAGTCATGAACGCGGCGATTTGGCGCTGCTCTCGCTCCAACGGGAGCCAAATCGGGGTCTTTTTCCCGGTCTCAATCGTGTATGTTCCGACCGTCCCAATGCCGGCAGCCTCTTTGATGTAGCTCTGAATGGCATGAGCGGTGAAGCTATGATAGAAGAACTCTCCATCAATCGCATTCTGATTCTTAAACCAAATGATGTTTCCATCTTTGAAGTAGACGGGGTTTTCGCTGGTCACAAGCCATGGAACGCCTATCGTGCCAACACCCGTCACAAGCAAATCACCGGCTACGACCTTACCTGACTGCGCAGAGTATTCACGGTACATCTCATCTGATATGAATAGAGGATCCTCAATAGCCTCATTCTTTGCGAAGGCAACCAAATCGCGTGCTCGTAGGAAGCGAACGCCCTCGTCCGTCCAGTCTTCCTGACGCACCCTCCGAACAGAGGTAACATCCATCAGCCCGCCCAACTTACGCTGTTCCCAGGTAGATGCATCTATGTCTTATAATGATTGTCAATAGTTAAGTGCATAACTTTTTGCAATTCCGTAGATAGGTTTCTCCGATGGTTTTCGATAAAGAGGCTTCTTTCGAAGAAGCGGTCATCACCGTGCTGAAGCAGCATGGCTGGGACGACGCGGGGGGCGTGCTTCGCTACCCCACCGAGCAGGACCTCATCGACAACTGGGCGAAGATTCTGTTCCAGAACAACGCCGACATAGACCGCCTGAACGGCTGCCCGCTCACCCAGGGCGAGATGGCACAGGTCATCGAACAAATCGAAACGCTCAAGACCCCGCTCGCACTCAACGGGTTCATCAACGGAAAGACCGTCGCCATCACGCGCGACAACCCCGACGATGTGCTTCACCTGGGCAAGGAGGTGAGCCTGAAGATCTACGATCGTCAGGAGATTGCAGCCGGCCAGAGCCGCTACCAGATAGCTCAGCAGCCTGTCTATCCTGCAAAGAGCAAGATCTTGAACGATCGTCGCGGAGACTTGTGCCTGCTCATCAACGGCATGCCGGTCATCCACATCGAGCTCAAGCGCAGTGGCGTGCCCGTAAGCCAGGCAACCGGACAGATCGAAAAATACGCGCACGAAGGTGTGTTCACTGGTCTCTTCCGCCTGGTTCAGATCTTTGTGGGAATGACCCCCGATGAGGCTCGGTACTTTGCCAACCCTGGAGCAGGCGCGTTTAACCCCAACTTCTACTTCCACTGGGAGGACTTCAACAACGAGCCCGTCTGCGCAGGTGACAAGCCCGGTGCTGGCGAGTGGAAGCGCTTCACCTCGACGCTTCTCTCTATCCCTATGGCGCATCAGCTCATTGGGTTCTACACCGTGGCTGACAGCTCGGATGGCTGCCTAAAAGTCATGCGCAGCTATCAGTACTACGCCGCCGCGGCCATCTCGGACAAGGTCCGCAGATGCAAATGGGATGAGCCGCGTCACAGTAGCACGCCAGGTCGCCCAGGTGGCTACATCTGGCACACCACCGGCTCCGGCAAAACCATGACCAGCTTTAAATCGGCTCAACTTATCGCCGACTCTCATGATGCCGACAAGGTCGTGTTCCTCATGGATCGCATCGAGCTGGGCACGCAGTCGCTCTCGGAGTATCGCTCCTTCGCCGACGACGCCGACGACGTGCAGGGCACTGAGAACACGCAGGTCCTCAAGTCCAAGCTCGCCAGCGACGACCCCAAGAATCGCCTTATCGTTACCTCTATCCAAAAAATGAGCAACTTGAAGGCCGGTGAGTCCAGAATCACCCAAGCCGAGCTCGACCGCCTGGCCGGCAAGCGTATCGTATTTATCATTGATGAGTGCCACCGATCCACCTTCGGCGACATGCTCCAGGACATACGCCGTGCCTTCCCTAATGCCCTCTTCTTCGGTTTCACGGGAACGCCAATCCTCGATGAGAACCAGAAAAAGGGGTCGACCACGGCTATGGTGTTCGGCGAATGCTTGCACCGATACAGCATTGCCGACGGCATCCGTGACGGCAACGTGCTGGGCTTTGACCCCTACATGGTGACGACGTTCGATGACCACGACGTACGCGAAGCGGTTGCCCTAGAGCAAGCGAAAGCCGCAACGGTAGCCGAAGCCATCTTCGACGATCGAAAGAGCAAGGTCTTCTACTACTATATGGACTCGGCAAAGGTCCCCATGGGACCGATGGTTGACAGCGCCGGCAACCGCATCAAGGGCATCGAGGATTTCCTCACCCGCGCCCAATACTGGCCCGGCACTCCGCACCACGAAAAGGTCGTAGAGGACATCCTTCGCCATTTCCCGGTGCTCTCCCACGGCAACAAGTTCCATGCAATTTTGGCGACGAGCTCCATCCCGGAGGCGATCGACTATTACCGAGCCTTCAAGGAACGCGCCCCGCAAATGAAGGTGACCGCCCTTTTCGACCCGAGCATTGACAACAACGCCGGCTCTACGGTGAAGGAAGATGCCCTGGTCGAGCTCATTGAAGACTACAACAAAGCATACATCCAGGAGTTCACCATCCCTACATGGCCCGCCATGAAAAAGGACATCTCGGCGCGCCTGTCTCACAAGAAGCCCTACGTCAACGTCGACTCCAACCGCGACTCTCGCATCGACCTGCTCATCGTAGTGGACCAGATGCTCACGGGCTTCGACTCTAAATGGCTCAACACGCTCTACCTCGACAAGGTCATCGACTACGAGAGCATCATCCAGGCGTTCAGCCGCACCAATCGCCTGTTCGGCCCCGACAAGCCCTTCGGCACGATTCGCTATTACCGTCGTCCCCACACCATGAAGGGCTATATCGAAGCGGCAGTGAAGCTGTATTCGGGAGACCGCCCGCTCGACATGTTCGTCCAGAAACTACCGGAGAATATCGCGTTGATGGACGCGCGCCTTCAGGAGGTACTCATGGTCTTCGAAGCAGCAGGCGTAGGAGACCTCTCCAAACTCCCCGCATCGCAGGAAGCCAGGCGCAAGTTCGCCAAGGAGTTCATTGAGCTCAACGAGTTTCTCGAGGCCGCGAAGGTGCAGGGCTTCACATGGGAGCAGGACACCTACGAGTTTGAGGAGGAGCCGGAGGAAGGCGAGCCGAGGGGCAAGTCCTTCTTCGTGCAACCGGTCATCGACGAGCGGACCTACCTCATTCTCGTGCAGCGCTACAAGGAGTTGTTCGCAGGAGGGGGCGGACCTGGCGATGCGCCCGAAGCGCCCTACGAGCTCAATGGTCATATAACCGAGATCGACACGGGGCTCATAGACAGCGACTACATGAACGCGAACTTCAAGAAGTGGCTGAAATGCCTTGAGCAGGACGACGAGGGTCTTGCCGCCGCGCGCGAGGAGCTCCACAGATCGTTCGCGTCCCTAAGCCAGGATGACCAGCGCTTCGCCGAGCTGTTCCTTCACGATGTCGAGCGAGGGGACGCCGCCCTGGAAGACGACAAGACGCTGAGGGATTACATCACGTCCTATGCCCGCAAGGCGAAAAACGCTCAAGTCGAGCGAATCGTCGAGGCGCTTGGCATAGACGGCGAGCTTCTTGCCACCATGGCTGCGCTTGACCTGACGGAATCGAACATTAACGAGTTCGGGCGCTTCGATGATTTGAAGGACTCGGTGGACAAGGTGCGCGCCAAGGCCTTCTTTGAGCAGAAGGAAGGCAAAACGCTCCCCTTATTCAAGGTGAACACCCGTGCGACGGCGCTGTTGAAGAAGTTCATCCTAGAAGGCGGTTTCGATATCGACGAATGAGCAGTGATTTTGAACAGGCGAAATCGAGGGTTTGTCAATCCGAGGGGGCGTATGTGACCATGCGCCCCCTCGTTTCATCTTGGGAACAGCGTAAGTTGGGCGGGCTGATGGATGTTAC
>ENA-ORUQ01001645-ORUQ01001645.1-human-gut-metagenome-genome-assembly--contig:-NODE-1645-length-20304-cov-2.663885_pt1 | contig 20304 bp, 10 predicted proteins | sample MGYA00242081_ERZ509211 | MGnify/ENA primary metagenome ERZ509211 (study PRJEB26280, sample SAMEA2338785) | human gut metagenome | biome: human gut; feature: human-associated habitat; material: faeces...
AACTTTGATATACTTATAATTAGCATTCTCCGGAATCTTCCATTTCAGTTTTACAGCTCCTGCTTTCGCCTCATAAGAGAGTGTACTCGCATCCAAAGCTGTCGGAGTCGGATAAGATTCATCATCAGAGCAAGCAGTAAAAACCGTCACTCCCAAGATTCCCATTATAATATAAGATAATATTTTTTTCATATTAATAGACATTTTATTGATTAATACCCCGGATTATTCACCAATTGTGGGTCTCTGTTTATATCAGTAGAAGGAATTGGCAACAAATACTGAGTAGGAGATTTAAACTTACGCTCAAAACTGATTTCTGTCAGTTTGGCAAAATCATCAATTGTTGACGCTTTAATATTCATACCTTTCGCTTTTACTCCGAAATATTCCTCAGCCAGAAGCCAACGACGCATATCCCAGAAATTTTGATTCTCCAGATACAATTCAATCATTCTTTCCTGACGGACAATTTCCCGAAGTTTAGATTGGTTCAGCGTAGCTATTCCATTCCATGAAGTTTCTAATGTCGGAATTCCTGCACGTTCTCTGATATAATTGATATATGTCTTAGCATTCGTCAAATCATCTGATGTTCCAATTTCAATGCAAGCTTCTGCATAAGCCAAATATAAATCTGCTAATCTAATAACCGGCCAAGGATATTGGTTCAAAGTCGTACTGCTCGTCCCCACGGTAGTATTGGGATCCACTCCTTTTTTATTCAAATATCCACCAGGACTATAGTTACCATCACGCTGCACGTTAGCTGTACCAATACTACAATTACCTCCCAAAAGGAAACTACATACCAAGCGTCCACCATCTACATAACCATCGCTGTAAGCCGGATTTGTAGCATTGTTCAATACCTCAAAGTAACCACCCTGAAAAGCTATCCAAGCATAATAACGAGGCTCACGGTCTAAATTAAAGAGAATTGTTTTCTGACCCTGTGCAGCTTGAGTAGCATGAGCAGCATCTACACTAACCACTTCGGTTTTCACTTTCGATGCAAATTCCGGATCTTCATCCCAAGGCAAACCATTCTTTGTATAAAAGCGATTCAACATAGCCCAAGTAGGACAAACACCATTCCATGCCCAACCGTCTTTCACAAACGGCAATGATTTATTTTGTACGCCATAGCTACCTTCATTCCGAGTTTCGGCAAACAAAACTTCTACGTTACGTGATTCCCAATCCACCATACCTGTACGCAAACATCTGACAGCTCCTTCTTCAGGGTATGGATTAGCTTCTGACTCATCCAGCCGGTAATCTTTCTTTTTATATAAATCATGTCCGTTCAGTACGGCAAGTTCAATAGCCTCTTTACAGGCATCTCTTGCAAGTACCCACTTATTAGCGTCATAAGTAAGCGGCATCAACTGCACACCATCCTTATCTACAAAGTTGCTATAAAATTTTGAATTACCATTGAATAGCGGCGAAGCTGCATAAAGTCGCATCTTTGCCTTTAATGATTTAGCAGCGATACTAGTGGCAAGTCCGAACTCGGAAGCCGTAGAACGAACAGCCGGCAAATCATTGGCAGCTTCGTCAAACAAATTACATATCCATTCCACACATTCATCATAAGGTGTTCTTCCCAAATATTCTTCCACCGGAGTCGTGATAGAAGGTGTTTCTTTTATCAGCAAAGTAGGACCATAACAACGGGCCATCAAATAATGATAATAAGCTATCAGAAATTTAGTCTGTGCCTTATAATCCACTTTCAAATCGTTTCTCAAATCAGCTACCTTGTCAATCCTTTCAAGCAACATATAACATTGGCGGATACCCTGGAAGAAAGTGTCCCAATAAGAAATTACAGGAGTTGCCGCAGAATAGTTTCCTTTAGGGAAACCGGCAAACGTTTCATGCTCGAATGCAGTAATCACCTCATCACCTGTCATCTGGTCCAAGCTACCACTCGATATGTTACACTGCGGCAAATAGGCATAACAAGAATAAAGATAATCTCTCACTGCATCTTTATCAGCATAAGTATCCTCGTCAGTAGTTGTTTCATCCGGAACAATGTCCAGATAGTTACAAGAACTATATCCAATTAATGCAACTAGCAAGAATAAAATTCTATATATTTTTTTCATAATCACTGGTTATTATATGTTTATTTGAATGTAATTTGAACACCTAAGTTGAAAGTTCTCTGAGTAGGATAAGCCATACCTTTTCCTCCACCCATTTCAGGATCCCACAATTTAAACGGAGAGAATGTCAGCAGATTGGTTCCACTCATATAAACTCTTCCCCATTTAAAGTTATAACCAACTTCTGCATTCTTTAATTTCAGGAAAGCGGCATTTCTCAACCAATAAGTAGAAGATTGCATATTATTATTGTTGTTGTACTTAGTCAAACGGGGATATTTAGCATTCGGATTCTGATTTTCTTTGCTCCAATAATCCTCTGCAATCCACTCCAACACATTGTTTTTACTTTGAGTACCAAAAGGCTCAAAACCACTCATCATCAATGAGACGTTAGCCTGTCCCTGGAAGAATACGGAGAAGTCCCATTTCTTCCAAGTAATAGACGGACCGAAACCATAGATAATTTCAGGAATAGTAGGATGACCAATGGCGACTCTGTCATCGGAGTCTATCTGTCCGTCATAATTACCATTTACATCTGGTTGGTCTACATATTTCACATCACCTGCCGCTATTGTTATATTACCTAATGTAGAGGTAGGATTATTCGCTATATCAGCTTCGTCAATATATAGTCCGTCAGCTACATATCCCCATAGTGTATTCAAGGGTTTTCCTACTGCGGACAGAGCCGGACGTATATCAGCGGCCTCATCAGTTTCCATTACACGATTTCTGGCAAACGTAAACGTTCCTTTAAACTGAATTGATAGATCTCTATTGATCTGTTTACCATAATCAACCGCCAGATCAACTCCCCAGTTCTTTACCTTGGCAAAGTTTCCATAGATTACTGTCTTGGCTGCTCCCAGATAATTAGGAATAGAACCTTTTGTAGTAAGGATATTACTTCTGATCTCACGGAATGCGTCAACTGTCAAATTGAGAGAGTTAAATAATTGAATGTCTGCTCCCACATTCAGCTTATGACCTACCTCCCATGTCATATCTTCATTTTCAAATCTTGAGAATGTAGGGCCATTATGTGACTCTTTATGGCTGCCATAACCAGTCTGATAGCTGGGAGAATCATTCAATGTAGTGATTCCCATATACAAGAAACGAGTATAAGGTACTTGGTCGTTACCCACCAAACCATAAGAACCGCGAATTTTGAAATTAGATACTATATTTCTAATTGGTTCCCAGAATTTCTCCTGACTGATATTCCAACCCACTGACACAGAGGGGAAGAATCCGAAACGATGTCCTTTTGCGAAGTTCTCAGATCCATTATAACCAGCATTGAACTCAAATAAATAGCGATTGGCATAATCATAAGCAGCACGAACGGCAATACCCATTCTACGTTTGGGCAAAGAGTTCAATAAACTGGAATTAAAATTTGAGTTATATTCATCCTGGTTATACAACAACATACCACCTACATGATGATCGCCAAAAGCACGGTCATAATTAAAGTAACCTTGAATGTAAAAGCGTCTGTCACCGTCAGTACCAAAGAAAGAATCTAACGTATGATTGGTTGCATCCCCTATTGAATTTACTGTATAATTATATGTTCCATCTTCATTCTTGGTATAGTCAGTCAACTGGTAAGTATTATAACCCTGTAAACGATATTTGGAATTATAACTCCAGTTCTTAAATGAAATCAATGCTTTGAAGCTCAATCCTTTGGTAATAAAATCAAGTTTCTGATCAAAGTCCAGATTGGCAACAACCGTACTCTCGAACGTATCCTTATACCCCATACTGGACACAGCAACAGGGTTTATAGGATTATAGTTACCTGCCACAATACTACCCCAACGATACCATTTCTCATCTTCTTGCGGATACATTACAGGAAAATCGACCGGGTTAGTTCCCATGATAGCCCCAAAAATATTATCTACACCGGCTCCTTCTGAAGTTGTCAACGGACCATGCATATTGTTCAACTGTACATTCAAGTGTAAAGACAAAGTAGAAGTCTTCGACATATGGAAGTCCACATTATTCTGAAATGCATATTTCATATAGTCGATATTATTCTTATAAGAAAAGAAGTTGCTGGAACGGTCTTTCAGCATACCTGTTTCATGATTGACATTCACATTCATAAAGTAAGTAATCTTGGAAGTACCTCCGCGAACATTGAAGTTAGCTTTCTGATTGAAGGTCGCGTTCTTGAATACTTCGTCGTACCAATCCACATTCGGGTAAATGTATGGATTCAAGTTATTCGCCGTACCATAGATTTTATCATCTGAATACAGTGCATCTCCGGTACCTTGATTAGTAACGGCTTCATTATACATTCTCATAAACGTCACTCCGTCCACCGTTTTCGGGCGCTTAATGGGGGTATTGACGTAAGCCTCTACACGCACACCGATAATCGGTTTTTCAAGGTCGGAACCCGACTTGGTTTTAATGATAAGTACACCATTCGCACCGCGTGTACCGTACATGGCGGAAGCAGTTGCATCTTTCAGTACAGAAAAACTTTCAATGACTTCCGGATCAAGTGCATTCAAATCCGCTTTTGAGATTTCAACTCCGTCAAGTACAATAAGCGGAGTAGCACTGTTCATGGTAGCAACACCACGGATAAAGAAATCCGCACCGTTATTTCCAGGCTCACCACTACGTTGATAAGAGATCACACCGGAAAGGCGACCGGCAAAAGCCGTAGAAAGATTAGCAGTCGGTACTTTCAAATCTGCCGGACGTACAGACTGGATAGAACCTGTTACTGTTTCTTTCTTCTGTCCTGTTCCGAAGGCCGTTACGACTACTTCATCCAGCTGTTCTGCATCGTCAGATAAAGTAACACTCAGTACTTTCTGGTTTCCTACTTTGATCTCCTTAGAAGAATATCCGATAAAAGAGATAACCAGAACATCACTGGAAGTCGCCATAACCTCGAACTTACCATCTACATCGGTAGTCGTACCGGTTTTTGTTCCTTTAATCATAACAGATGCCCCAGGAATGGGATCTCCGGTGGCCGACTCGGTCACTACACCAATAATCTTGTGTTTGGCCGCTTGTTGAGTAGATTCGCCTTCAACTTTTAAAATAACTTCGTTACCTTTAATAGTATAACTGACTCCACTCCCTTTGAATACTTCGTTAAGCACTTCATTAATTGTACCCGAACAATTAATATTTCTAGTTTTTGTGTTTTTCAGGTCTGCTGCATTGTAGAAAAAAGTATAACTACTGTTTTTTTCAATAAGCTGAATAGCCTGTTTAATAGTGATTGACTGCCCTTTTACTGAAACTTGTCCCTGAGCTCCAAGGACAGATAACGGATAAAAAAGCAAAGTGAGGACGATATACTTCAAATATCGCCTGCAACTAGAGATTCTTTGTTTTCTCATGCTTCGACTGATTAGATTAGACATTCGATTAAGTTTATAATAAAATATTTATATTGATATTAATGAATAATAATTTGTTCATTGTGTGTTTCTATGGTCAAATTGAGACTAAAACAGATTTTATCAAGTACATCATCCAAAGTTTCGTCATAACGGATACTCCCACTAAACAATGCTTTTTTTCCTAAATTCCTCTTTAAGACTATATTTGTATTATACATCTGATTGACTGTTTCAATCAGTTGAGTCAACGGAACATCTTCAAAGTTATATCTTCCATTTTCCCAACTGATATTTGAGATATTCTCTATTTGTGTTTGTGCATTATCTACATTATAAGTCACTTTCTGAAGTGGTTGCATGACTATTTTCTTCCCGGTAGATTCAACATTAAATTCTATCTTACCATGAAACAGCGTAATTTCATTCTGCTTTATATCATCTTGCTTGACAAGAAAGCAAGTTCCCTTCACTTCTATAAAAGCTTTATTAATGTGTACTTGAAAAGTACTTCCCTCGTGCTTATAAACTTCAAATAATGAATTACCACTCAACCAGACTTTTCTGTCTTTATTAAAATCTTTTGCAAATTGAATAGAACTTCCGGGCTTCATCCAGACCTTGGTGCTATCCGGCAAAATATACATCATACTTTGTTGGGCTTCAATCCTTACCAACTCATTCATTTCCGCTTTATTATCACCTAAAATCATCCAAAGTCCACCTATCAACAATAGGATAGCTACTGAAGCGGCAGCCAAATATGGCCTTAGTTCTACAAGAACTTAGTAATACATCTCACATCTTTTTTATTTTTTTTCGCATTAATCAATTAACTACATTGCTAATTATCAGATAATTACAGCTTACGTTCAAAAAAACTTTCACTTTTTTACAAAGTCGATGTGGGGTTAGAAAGAGCTGGTGTGTATTTATAGTATATGAGCAACAATAGAGTTTAAAACCAACAAGGTAGAATAGAATGGATAAGGTCGAAAGGAAAAGATTAATCAAAAGTCTGCTGTCAGGTAGACTCTCCAAAAAGCAACGGAAAGCCTTTGCTGACTTGGAATCGGTAAATATAGAAATAAAAAAACAATGGAATGAATCTGGAAACAGAGCTGCTGATATGGCAATAAAAGAACAAATATGGAAAAAGGTAAAAACCAAATGTGAATACAGGAAAAATAACAGAGTTCTTGTAGAACCAAGGTGGTATTTTGCCGCTGCCTCAATTGCATTTTTATTGACAATAGGCGGATTCTGGTTAACGTTTAAAGGCGACAAGATAGCTAATGAACTTATTAAAATTACAGCTCAGCAGAACCAGATGTACACTCTTCCGGATAGCAGCAAAGTATGGATGGAGCCCGGAAGTTCTATTCAATATACAAAAGCTTTTAACAAAGAAAGAAAAGTCTGGTTGAGTGGTAATTCATTATTTGAAGTTTATAAGCATGAAGGAAGTACTTTCCAAGTATATATCGACAAGGCTTTTATTGAAGTAAAAGGAACTTGCTTCCATATCAAACAAACCGATGCCGAAAAGAACGAAATTACATTGTTTCGTGGAAAGATAGAATTTAATGTTGAATCCACCGGACAAAAAACAGTAATGAAGCCTTTACAAAGAGTGATATACAATCCGCGTAATGCTGAAATGAGAGTAGAACAGATTACTAATATAAAATGGGAAAACGGAAAATATAACTTCACGGATATTCCCTTGCAAGAGCTTATTAGTATCATCAATCAAATGTACAACTCCGACGTCACATTAGCAAAAGGTATCAATCATGAATCAGCATTTACCGGAAGCATTCGCTATGACGAACCATTGGAAGATGTAGTCAACAAAATTTGTTTCACATTAAACCTGAATAAAGAAGAACATGCAAATAAAATCATTATAAAAAAATAATAATTAAACTTATGTCTAATCTAAAATGCTAAAGCATGAGAAAAATTCAAATTTCTTACAAGCAACGATATCTGAAGTATATCGTATTGCTGTTGCTTTTTTACCCGCTCAACATCCTAGGAGCACAAGGAGTAATCTCAGTAAAAGGGCAAGCAATGACTATCAAACAAGCAATCCAGCTAATTGAAAAAAACAGTAATTACACATTTTTCTACAATGCTGCAGACTTGAAAAACACAACCAACAAAAATCTAAATTGTGAAGGGACTATTGAAGAAGTTTTAAAAGAAGTCTTCAAAGGTAGCGGAATCACCTACATGATCAAAGGTAACGAGATCATATTAAAGGTAAACAAAGAGGAAGCCGCACAGCAGCAACCCAAAAAGAAACGTACCGTTACGGGTACGGTGGTAGACGCTGAAAATGGCGATCCGGTTATCGGTGCTACTGTTGTAGTGAAAGGACAGAAGGACGGAGTAATTACCGATTTGGATGGTAATTTCACGATTGCTATCAGCGGCTCGAAAGCACAGCTGGAATTCAGTTACATCGGTTACAGAAAGAAAACAGTCGATGTAGGCGATCTTGGTGTCATCAACGTAAAGATGGAATCAGACAACCAACTGCTGAGTGAAGTTGTAGTAGTAGGTGCCGGTACACAGAAGAAAGTCAGTGTAACAGGGTCAATCACCAGTGTGAAAGGTCTGGAACTGAAAGCTCCAAGTTCTTCGCTTACCACCTCCTTTGCGGGAAAACTGGCAGGTGTTATTTCTATGACTTCGACCGGCGAACCGGGTGCCGCTTCCGAATTCTACATTCGCGGTGTGAGTACCTTTGGCGGACGAGCCACTCCTTTAATACTTTTGGATGATGTAGAAATTTCTACGGCAGACCTGAATAATATTCCGGCTGAAACGATCGAAAGTTTCTCTATTTTGAAAGATGCTTCTGCGACCGCTATCTACGGTGCCCGTGGTGCCAACGGCGTTATGCTCATCACTACCAAGACCGGTAAAGAAAACGAGAAAACCAGAATTAACGTCACGGTTGAGAACTCTTTCAATAAACCGATGAACTTCCCCGACTTTGTAAATGGTGCCACTTGGATGGAAATGTACAACGAAGCCCAATTGACACGTAATCCGGGAGCGACCCCAAAATATTCGCAACTTGACATCGACAACACACGCAACCAAGTTAATCCTTACATTTATCCGGATGTACAATGGAAAGACGTCATCTTCAAAAACATGAATATGAATCAGCGTGCCAATGTCAACATCTCAGGCGGTGGTTCAAAAGCATCTTATTATATGAGCTTGCAAGCCAATCACGATACAGGTTTGCTGGATACAAAGAAAGTATATTCGTATAATAATAATATAAACAATTGGGGATATAATTTCCAAAACAATATCTCTTACAAAATAACATCTACAACTAAAATCGATTTACACATGAACGCCCAGATTCGTAACAAGAAGGGACCGAACTACAGTACTTCCGATTTATTCGCTCAGATGTTGTATTGTAATCCTATTAACTTCCCCGTTACTTTCCCGGCACAACCCGGAGACACACATATCCGTTTTGGTAATGCTATATGGACAGGATCTTCGGTACGTACCAACCCGTATGCTTATATGTTGAGTTCATTCAAGGAATATAATGAGAACACACTCAATACTTCTTTAAAAATCAACCAAAAACTTGATTTCGTAACTAAGGGGTTAAGCGTACAAGCAATGGTCAATTGGAAGAATTGGGCTTCATCTTCCTACAACCGGACGATCGAACCTTATTATTATGGTATTAAAGGAGGAAGTTATAACCCTTCAAATCCTACTGATTATGAAATTGAACGCCTGGGAACATCAGGAACTGACTATCTGAAAACATCAGATATAAGCAAAGCTTCCGACCAGACTTTCTATCTGGACGCCCGCGTGAATTATGACCGCCAGTTCAATCTACATCATGTAACAGGAATGCTGATGTATATGCAACGTGAATATCGTAGTAGCGTACTACCCGAACGCAATCAAGGATTCTCAGGACGTTTTACTTACGACTACGGTCAGCGCTATCTGGTAGAACTGAATTTCGGTTATAACGGAACAGAACGTCTGGCCAAGAAAGAACGTTTCGAATTCTTCCCCGCCGTATCTCTAGGCTGGGTAATCAGTAACGAAAAGTTCTTTGAACCGATGACCAAGTATATAGATAACCTGAAAATCAGAGGATCTTATGGTCTGGTAGGTAGTGACGAAACCGGACTTTCTGCCGGTGCACAACACTTCCTGTACATCGACCAGGTATCGCTCAATAACATAGGCTTCACTACCGGTGTAGATATGAACTATACCTTATATGGTCCTTTAGTAACCAATTATGCAGTTGTTAATGGCGGTTGGGAACGCGTAAAGAAACTGGATATAGGTATCGACCTCGAATTATTCCGCCAGTTGACTATTACTGCCGATTATTTTAATGAGAAACGTTACAATATCCTGCTCCACCGCGAAGCATGGCCGGAATCTCTTGGATATTATACAGCTAAACCTTGGAGCAATAAAGGTAAAGTTGATAACTGGGGTATTGAACTAAGTGTAAACTGGAGAAAAGAATTCACAAAAGATTTATATGTAGATTTCCGTGGAAACTTCACATATACTGAAAACAAATATGTCAACCTGGATGAACCGGTTTATCCGTATGTATGGAAAACATCTACAGGCAAACCGTTAAGCCGCACAACCGGATATATCGCCCAAGGATTATTCAGCAGTCAGGAAGAAATCGATAATAGCCCGACACAGAATCTTGGTAGTACTGTTAAACCGGGAGACATAAAATACCGTGATGTAAACGGAGATGGTAAAATAGATGGCAGTGACCAAGTAATGATCTCTCCTTATGGAACTACCCCCCGCATCCAATATGGTTTGGGAATGAATGTAACCTATAAAAAATTCGATTTCGGTGTATTCTTCAATGGGTCGGCTAAACGCACTATCATGATTAGCGGTATTTCACCATTCGGCCAAAGTGACTATAATGTCATGCAATTCATTGCAGATGACTACTGGTCTGAGTCAAATCCCAATCCAAATGCTAAATATCCGCGCTTAGGATTGACTAGTTCACAAACAGCCAATAATACAGTAGCTAGTACTTATTGGATGCGTAACGGTAATTTCATCCGTTTCAAGACACTGGAACTGGGATATAAATTCAAATATGGACGCGTATACCTGAACGGTGACAATATAGCCGTATTCAGTCCGTTCAAGCTATGGGACCCGGAACTATCATGGAATGCTTATCCTTTGCAGCGTACATTCAACATCGGAGTACAACTTAATTTCTAATATATGAACCTAAATACGAGATAAATATGAGACTTATAGATAAAATAAAAAAGATGGGTAGTCTGTTAATACTCTCTACGTGCTGCCTGACATCTTGCAATTTCCTAGATGTAGTACCTCCCGAACAAGCAGGTCTGGGAGATGCCGTTAAAAAGCCGGAAAGTACACTTGGCTTCCTCTACTCATGCTATGCAGGAATCAAAGGTTCATCCAACCCAATTACTTATACCGGAATGGAAGCTGCATCTACTGATGAATTTGTATTCCCGGAATTATGGGGACACAGCGGACAGCGTGCCGGTTGGGGACTGCTGACTCCGGAATCTCCCGGAGACTGGAAATGGGGTAATATCTACCGCTATATCGGACAATGTTATCTGTTTCTGTCCCAATTACCAAATGCCCTCGATGTATCGGAAGTACAAAAAAGAGAATGGACTGCCGAAGCCAATTTCCTAATTGCTTACTATCATTTCCTGATATTAGAATACTATGGCCCGTGCCCTATCACTGATTCATACATTGATATGGATACACCGAACAATGAATATCACGGACGTTATCACTTTGATTACGTAACAAGCTGGATTTCCATGAAACTGGACGAAGCAGCTAAAGATCTTCCGGCCTCCCGTATCGGTTCGGAATGGGGACGTGCAACTTCCACTATTGCAAAAGCAGTAAAAGCACAATTGTTATTATTGGCTGCCAGCCCTTTGTTTAATGGAAATTCGGATTATATTAATGTGAAAGATAATCAGGGTAGGCATTTGTTCCCGACACAGGTTGATAACAGTAAATGGAAATTGGCAGCAGACGCAGCGCTTGAAGCGATAAATTGTGCAAAAGAAAATGGTCACGAGAAACTTTATACTTTCTCTTTGCCGATCAATAGTATTTCTGCGGCAACACGCAAACTGCTGGATATCGGTGAGGCTGTCACAGAAAAATGGAATGAAGAAATTATTTGGGGAAGTACTCGGAACGTTAACGGATTGCAGACGGTTGCAATGGCTAAACATACGAAGGGGAGCCACTATAACGCGCGTTCTGTTTTAGGACCAACTTTATCAGTAGCCGAAGCATTCTATTCTTCAAATGGTGTGCCTATTTCTGAAGATAACAGTGATTTCTGGACGGCTAATTATCCTAACCGCTATGAGATTACCACTATCCCGGATGAGGGAAATAATAAATATTACCTTCAGATAGGAGAGCAAACAGCCTATCTTCACTTGAACCGTGAACCGCGTTTCTATGCTTCATTGTCATTCGACCGTGGAACATGGTATGGAGATGGTTATACGAATGATGAGCCGGCAAATCTTGCTTTCTATCATTTTCGGGCAAAGGAGGTATCAGGGCGCCAGACTTCGGAAGACCATTCATATACGGGATATTTGAATAAAAAGGTATGTAGCTATAAGACTGGTTTGACAAAAGACGGTTTCTCTCCCTACCGTTATTCGTTCCCAATCATACGTCTTGCTGATTTGTATCTGATGTATGCGGAAGCTTTGAATGAATCGCAGGAATCACCCACACAGGATGTATATGATTACGTGGACTTGGTTCGCGAACGTGCAGGGTTGAAGGGGGTAAAGGAGTCGTGGAGTAAATATTCCAAGTCCCCGGATAAGCCTAATACGAAAAACGGTATGCGTGAAATCATTCGCATGGAACGTTTGAATGAACTGGCCTGTGAAGGAAAACGTTTCTGGGACTTGCGTCGTTGGAAAAAAGAACTTCCCCGCGAAGTGAAAGGGTGGCATATTCAAGGAGAGACTGCCCAGGAATTTTATAGAGTAACCACTATCTACTTACGTTCAAAGTATAGTTATAAGGACTATTTGTGGCCGTTGAAACTGGAAACAATATTGAAAGATCCGAACCTGGTACAAAACCCAGGGTGGTAACTATGATATTCATAATTTAAAATGACTGGAAATATGAGAAATATGAATAATATATCAGAGCTTGTGAAATATGCGTTCGTCACATTGCTCGGTACACTCTGCCTAGCAGGATGTGGGCAGGACGAAAAGATTGGTCTCAATGCTACCGACAGTGTAGCACCGGGATTGCCTACGAATATAGAGGTGGAGAACATTAATGGAGGAGCTATCATTCGTTATACTCCTCCGAAAGATGATGATCTCTTGTGTGTTGTGGCGTCTTATATGATTAATGGGGTGGAAAGAACCACAAAAGCTTCTCCTTATGTAGATAGCTTGATCGTAGAAGGATTCGGAAAGGTGGGTGACTATAATATCTTTTTGAAGAGTGTAGACAAAAGCCAGAACGAGTCTGAACCGAAAACCGTTTCTATCAGTCCATTAACTCCTCCTGTAGAATATATTTATGAGTCACTCAAGATTACTGATAGTTTTGGAGGAGTGAGTTTGACGTGGAAAAATCCGACTCGACAGAATATTATTCTGGAAGTTACCAAAAAGGAAAACGGAGAATGGGTTTCTTTGGAGAATTTCTATTCCAGTATAGTGGAAGGGCAAGCTAAAATCCGGGGATTGGCTGCTGAACCAATCACGTTAGGATACAGAATTCGTGACCGTTGGGATAATTATTCCGAGATGTTGGAGCTGGAAAGCAATCCTTTGTATGAAGAGGAACTTGACAAGTCGAAATTTAAAGAACTTCCGACACGTTTGCCTGGTGATTGTGAGGCTATGGGTGGTCTGCCGATACGAAATATCTGGCAGGGTAATAATAACACAGACTGTTTCCATAGTGTTACTAATAGTGATAACCCTGCCCCTGGTCGGTGTATAACGTTCGATATGGGACAGGTTGCCAAGGTAAGCCGTTTCAAGATGTGGCAACGCAGAGGAGATGCAAACGTTTGGACCTATACTCATAATAATTTGAAGAAATATGTGATTTATGGTTGTACGGAACTTACGGACGAAATGTATAATAGCGGTCAGGAAAAAGATGGTATCATGTATCCTACCTTTGAGGGTTGGACGAAGATTATGGATGTTGAATGTTATAAACCTTCCGGACAAGATAATCCGAATATAACCAATGAAGATATTGAATATATACAGAATGGCGATGAACACGAAGTTCCCATTGAAGCTCCTAATTTCCGTTATGTAAGAATTCTTATGCTTGAAACCTGGAGTGGAGGTACTTACGCTCAGATTGGCGAAATGACTTTCTGGGGACAACCTGCAACAGAGTAATTAAAAAAATCAGATTATGAAAAATATAATAAGATATATAGCTTGTGGCTTGTCAGCCTTTTTGATGACCGCTTGCGGAGATATGTATGAGATACACGAAAAATACCTTGAAATGGGAGAAGAAACCTATCTCGGGGCCGTTCAGGATTTGAGTGCCTATAGCGGGTTCAATCGTGTCAAGTTGGAGTGGTATCTGAATGCCGACCCACGAATCAGCTCTTGTGTGATTACGTGGGAGGGAAATGAAAATCCTGTGGTAGTTCCTGTTCCGGAGAATCGTGTTATAAAGGATCCTATATCGACGATTATTGACCTTCCAGAAGGGAAATATATATTCAATATGATAACGAGGAGTGATACAGGTAAAGAGTCTTTGGTAAGAACTATTGCGGGTGAAGTGTACGGTTCCACTTATCAGGCCAGTCTATCAGCTCAGGGAATTAATTCGATCTCGGCAGATTTGAACGGAGTAACGATTAATTGGGTTCCGTTAGAGGGGTGTACCGGAACTACGTTGACGTATACAAATGATGAGGGAAAGGAGAAAATCATCAAAGTAGATGAAGGGCAAACTTCTACGGTTATACCGGATGCGGTCCTTAAGACATCATTTAAGTTGATATCTACATTTAAGCCAGCTGATGACGCTTTCGATGATATTCCAACTTTGGAAAAAATAATGGATTTTCCTGCTTATTATACCATTTCAAAAGAAGATTGGGATGCGGTTCACGAACAATATGTTGATGCAGACAGAACGGATTGGGGAATCTCGGCTTCGACAGAAGAAAAGGTTGGAGAAAATGATGGTAAATATGGTATTGCCACCTGTATCCTTGACGGAGATCTTGCCAGTTTCTGGCACTCACAATGGAAAGGTGAAGGGGCTAATCCTCCATTGCCACATGAAATCATTATTGATATGAAATCACAACAGGATATTCTTTCGATAGAACTGGCAAGAAGGCAAGGTAACGGAGATACTAAAACTGTTATATTCAGCATAGGTGAAAGTGAAGAACATTGGACAGAATTGGGACAATTGAACTTCCCTAGTGAAAAGGCGACCAATGCCCAAACCCTGCTGTTGCCGGAACCTGTAAGAGGAAGATATATACGTGCTTTGGTTACGGGTAGTAATAATGGTGTAAATGCAAGTATTGCAGAGATAATGTTTACGACAAGTAAGAAATAATATTATTAATAGTGAGTCCGTTGAAGTGACAGAGTTCAATAGATAGCTAGATTTCTCACTAAAGAAAGGTTAGAGCCGCTGGAGAATCGGGTTTATGTGAATAAATGCGATTTGATGGCGGCTCTTTATTTAATAATCGAACATAATTCGCTATCTTTGTATAAATATAAAGTAACGCGACAACTTCTTCTTTAATACATATTTGCTTATGAGATTTATTGCTTTATTTATATGCTTGTCAATAGTCGGAATTTCCGGTATTACCCAGGCGCAACAAAAAGATACTATCCGTGTTTCAAACTTCGGAGCACATCCGTATACATATGAAAATTGTGTGACCTGTTTGCAGGAAGCTATTAGTGAATGTAAGCGAAGTGGTGCTCGCGTGCTCTCTTTTGAGAAAGGGCGTTATGATATCTGGCCCGAAGGTGCTATCCGGCGGAAATATTTTATATCGAATACATCGACCGAACAAGAGTGTCCTTCCAAAGTGAAAACTATCGGTCTGCTGTTTGAAGATATGAAAGATCTGATGATTGAAGGAAACGGAGCAACGCTGATGTTTCACGGAAAAATGACGACTATCGCTCTCGAACGTTGTAAGAATCTGGTGTTTAAAGATTTGCATATTGATTTTGAACGTCCTGCCGGTTCGGAAATGACATTTGCCCGTGTGGAAGATGATGAGGTGGAAGTTGTTGTACATCGTGACACACGTTATGAAATAGTGAATGGGCGGATGAGCCTCTTTGGTGAGGGTTGGCGTTCAAACAAGAATCATTGTATAGAATATAGTCCTGTTGATAGTACTTTCCGTTATAGTCAGGGGTGGAATGTGCTTGCTGCTGCGGAGGCGGAAGGGGTGGCCCCGAATGTAGTACGTTTCCATGTCCCGGAAGGATTTCGCCCGAAAGTGGGGAATACTTTGACAATTCGTGACATTATTCGTGACCAGGTGGGATGGTTTATTTTCGAAAGCCGGGATATTACACTTAACCGGGTGCAGATGCACTATATGCATGGGCTTGGTATAGTAAGTCAATACACTCGTAATATTACCATGGATAAAGTGAAATGTATGCCGCGCGAAGGCAGTGGCAGGTTGTTGGCAGCTTCTGCGGATATGATGCACTTTTCCGGATGTAGTGGAAAGGTGAAGATAGTTGGTTGTTATTTTGCGGGTGCACAGGATGATCCGATAAATGTGCACGGTACTAACTTGCGTGCCGTTGAGAAAATAAACACCCGTACTTTGAATTTGCGTTTCATGCATGGACAGAGCTATGGGTATAACGCTTACTTTGAGGGGGATACGGTCGCTTTTGTCAAGGCGTCTACTATGGAACGTTTTGCATCTGCGCAAGTGGTTGCTGTGAAACGGTTGACAGACCGTATTGTTCAAGTCACCTTCAATCGGGATATTCCCGGTGAATTGGAACTGAATCACGATTGTGTGGAGAATATCAGTTGCACGCCCGAAGTGGAAATTCGTCATTGTTATTTTACGAGGACAAGTACGCGGGGTACCTTAATGACTACTCCCCGAAAAGTAGTGATTGCAGATAATACTTATTATAAAACGGGCATGAACGCTATCCTGATAGAAGGAGATGCCGAAGGCTGGTATGAATCGGGACCGGTGAATGATGTTTTGATTCAGAACAATATATTTATCGGCTGTGCGTATAGTGGAGGACCTGAAAATGCAGTCATTGCGTTGCATCCTTCTAATACGGTGGTGGATGCGGAACGTCCGGTGCATAGAAATGTGCGTATCATAGGTAATACGTTTCGTACATTTGGGAATCCGGTGTTATACGCCAAAAGTACGAAGGATTTGATTTTTAAAGAGAATCATGTAGAATGTACTTCTTCGGACGATTTTCGTCAAAAGCCTTTGTTTATTTTAAATGGTTGTAAAGGTGTTGTAATCAGAGAGAATAAGCTGGAGGAGGTTTGTGATAAAAAAATGGAATTTAGACAGATGAAAAAGAAATATATCAAGGTTGATTTTTAACCCAAAAAAATAAATACTATGACAATGAAGAAACTTTATTCATTTTTTATCAGTACTTTACTTGTCTCCTCTGCAGTTTGTGCCGGAGGGACAGATTATACAAAAGGACTTGCTATTTGGTTTGATGCTCCGAATACTTTGCAAGGACATGCCGTATGGTATGGTGGCAGACCGGATATGTGGAAAGGTGAAAATAAACCGGAAACCGCCGGTGATACAGCCCGTAATCCGGATGCTGCATGGGAGTCACAATCATTGCCTATTGGAAATGGCAGTATAGGGGCGAATATTATGGGATCGGTCGAAGCTGAACGGATTACTTTTAATGAAAAGACACTCTGGCGGGGTGGTCCTAACACAGCGAAAGGAGCGGATTACTACTGGAATGTCAATAAACAGTCAGCGCATATCCTTGATGAAATACGTAAAGCATTTACGGAAGGAGACCAAGTTAAAGCGGAGAGGCTGACGAGACAGAATTTTAATAGTGAAGTACCTTATGAGGGCAGCAGGGAAAAGCCTTTCCGTTTCGGTAGTTTTACGACTATGGGAGAGTTTTATGTGGAGACCGGGCTGAATATTATTGGTATGAGTGATTATAAGCGTATTCTTTCTTTGGACTCTGCTATGGCTGTAGTGCAGTTTAAAAAAGACGATGTAGCGTACCAACGGAATTATTTTATTTCTTATCCTGCTAATGTGCTGGTCATGCGTTTCAGTGCCGACCGGCCGGGCAAGCAGAACCTGATATTCAGTTATGCTCCTAATCCGGTATCGACAGGTAGTATGGTGGCTCAAGGTGATAATGGTTTGGTTTATTCGGCTGCGCTGGATAATAATGGAATGAAATATGTAGTCCGTATCCAAGCGGAGACTAAAGGTGGAACATTGGTCAATAGAAATGGGAAACTCACCGTGAAGGGAGCGGATGAAGTTGTCTTTTATGTCACTGCGGATACTGACTATAAGGTTAACTTTGCTCCAGACTTTAAGAATCCGAAAACGTATGTCGGGGTCAATCCTGTCGAAACAACGGGCCAATGGCTGGCTAATGCGGTGGCCAAAGGTTATTCGGCTCTGTTGAATGAGCATTATCAGGATTACGCTGCTTTATTCAATCGGGTGAAGTTGAATCTGAATCCAACGGTAAAGACCGGTAATTTACCGACCGGGCAGCGGTTGAAAAATTATCGGAAAGGGCAGCCGGACTATTATCTGGAGGAACTTTATTTTCAATTCGGCCGTTATCTTCTGATTGCAAGTTCTCGTCCGGGCAATATGCCGGCCAACCTGCAAGGTATCTGGCATAATAACGTTGATGGGCCTTGGCGTGTTGATTATCATAATAACATAAATATTCAGATGAATTATTGGCCTGCCTGTTCTACGAATCTGGAGGAATGCATGTTGCCGTTAATTGATTTTATCCGCACATTAGTGAAGCCGGGTGAAAAGACGGCTCAGTCTTATTTTGGTGCGAGGGGCTGGACTGCATCTATTTCTGCTAATATCTTTGGGTTTACTGCTCCACTGGAAAGTAAAGATATGTCGTGGAACTTTAATCCAATGGCAGGCCCTTGGCTAGCTACGCATATTTGGGAGTATTATGACTATACACGGGATTTGAAATTCTTGAAAGAGACGGGATATGAGTTGATAAAGAGCAGTGCCAATTTTGCAGTTGATTATTTGTGGCATAAGCCGGACGGAACTTATACTGCGGCACCGTCCACTTCACCCGAACATGGCCCTATTGATCAGGGGGCCACATTTGTACACGCCGTTGTGCGTGAAATCCTATTGGATGCCATCAAGGCGAGCGAGGAATTGGGAGTGGATAAGAAAGAACGTAAGGAATGGGAACAGGTGCTTGCCAATCTCGTTCCTTATAAGATCGGCCGTTATGGGCAATTAATGGAATGGTTGGTAGATATTGACGATCCGAAAGATGAACACCGCCATGTAAATCATCTGTTTGGTCTGCATCCGGGACATACGGTTTCTCCTGTCACTACTCCCGAATTGGCTGAAGCTGCCAAAGTAGTATTGGTGCATCGTGGTGACGGGGCTACGGGTTGGAGTATGGGATGGAAGTTGAACCAGTGGGCTCGCTTGCAGGACGGCAATCATGCTTATACCTTATTTGCTAATCTGCTGAAGAACGGTACGCTTGATAATTTATGGGATACGCATCCGCCTTTCCAGATTGATGGAAACTTTGGTGGTACGGCCGGTATTACGGAGATGTTACTGCAAAGTCACATGGGATTTATCCAACTGCTTCCTGCTTTGCCGGATGCATGGAAGGAAGGCTCTGTCCGGGGTATATGTGCGAAAGGAAATTTCGAGGTAGACATGATATGGGAGAACGGACTTTTGAAGGAAGCGACTATCCTGTCAAAGTCGGGTGAAAGATGTATTGTGAAATATGCCGGCAAGACTTTGTCTTTTAAAACTGTAAAAGGACATAGTTATCAACTAAAGTATGATAGCGTGAAGGGGGAATTGCTAAAACGCTGACAGAAAAATGATTGTTACTTATTTGAAACTCTTTTATACATTTGCGAAAATTGGCATGTTCACCATTGGAGGTGGATATGCCATGATTCCGTTGATAGAACGGGAGATAGTCAAGAAAAAGTGGATGAGTAAAGAGGAATTTATGGAAATGTTTGCCTTGACCCAGTCATTGCCCGGTGTTTTCGCAGTAAACATATCTATTTTTGTAGGTTATAAACTTCATAAGGTGATTGGTAGCCTGGTGTGCGCACTGGCTACCATATTGCCTTCTTTTGTTATTATGATGTTGATTGCGATGTTCTTTGCCCGTTTTCAGGATAATGAGGTGATGATCCGTATCTTTAACGGAATACGGCCGGCAGTGGTGGCATTGATTTTATTCCCTTGCATATCTGCGGTTAGGGCATTGAAGCTGAAATATATACAGTTGATGGCCCCCCTCATTGCTACTGTGTTGATCTGGCAATTCGGACTTTCTCCTATTTATGTAGTATTGGCGGGAATTGCGGGCGGACTGGTTTATACTTTATGGTTGAAAGATAAGATTAAAGATATAAAG
>ENA-ORUQ01001649-ORUQ01001649.1-human-gut-metagenome-genome-assembly--contig:-NODE-1649-length-20279-cov-2.910848_pt1 | contig 20279 bp, 18 predicted proteins | sample MGYA00242081_ERZ509211 | MGnify/ENA primary metagenome ERZ509211 (study PRJEB26280, sample SAMEA2338785) | human gut metagenome | biome: human gut; feature: human-associated habitat; material: faeces...
AGAGATTACAAAAGACTTCGGAGACCTGAACAAATATGAAGTAACACAGAAAGGTTTCAAGGTTGCAGTGATCGGGCTTGGAACATTCTACGGACTTGGCAAAGAAGTTGCAGAAGAGCTTAAAAAAGAGATTGGAACAGATGTAACTGTGATCAATCCATATTATATTACAGGTATTGATGCAGAACTTCTGGAAGAGCTTAAGAAAGATCATGATGTTGTGATCACTCTGGAAGATGGTATTCTGGATGGCGGATTCGGCGAGAAGATCGCAAGATTCTACGGAGATTCGGACATGAAGGTTCTGAACTTCGGACTGAAGAAAGAGTTCCTCGACCGTTATGATGTAGCAGAAGTTCTGAAAGAGAATCATCTGACGAAAGAGCAGATTGTGGAAAATATAATGAAGTTTATTTAATAATTGAATAAATAAAACGTATGTGATATACTACTATAAACAACCGCAATATGGGTGGATTTCTATTACTCAATATGGCCAACCACTTTGAGCGGTTGTTTTTTGTATAATTATAATATCAAAGAAATATATCTTTAGCAAGTAATATAAAAACAAAAAGGAAATTTTTAATTGTAATTTGTTGGTATGCCAACAGCTAAAATCATGTAAAATAAGATAGAATCATACGATCAATAATTTTAAAAATACATACGAAAAGAAAGAGAGGACACACACATGGATCACATATATGACGTAATCATCCTTGGCGCCGGTCCGGCGGGATTAAGCGCAGGCTTATATGCAGGCAGAAGCAGACTGGACACCCTGATCATCGAAAAAGGACAGGCCGGCGGCCAGATTATCAACACAGACGAAATAGAAAACTATCCGGGACAGATCGTAGAAGGAGAGACGGGAGTTTCTCTTGTACGCAGAATGTACGAACAGACAGAACAGTTCGGCGCAGAACATGTCCGTGATACGATCACAAATGCAGAACTGAGCGGAGACATCAAAGTCCTGACAGGCGAAAAAGATACCTATCAGGCGAAAAATATCATCATTGCAACCGGTGCATATGCAAGACCGATCGGATGCAAAGGCGAGCAGGAGTACAAGGGACGCGGAATCTCTTACTGTGCAACCTGTGATGCGAACTTCTTTACTGACCTGGAAGTCTATGTAGCGGGCGGCGGGGATGCAGCGGTGGAAGAAGCGCTGTATCTTACAAAATTTGCCAGAAAAGTTACGATCATTCACAGAAGAGACGAGCTGCGTGCAGCAAAGTCTATTCAGGAGAAAGCATCTGCCAATCCGAAGATTACATTTCTGTGGGATTCGGTAGTCGAAGAAGTGGGCGGCGACGGACTGCTTCAGACGATGACTGTGAAGAATGTGAAGACGGGAGAACTTACAAAGATAGAAGCCGATCCGAAAGACGGACTGTTCGGACTGTTTGGATTCATCGGTATGATCCCGAATACCGGCGTGTTTGCAGATAAAGTAGAGACGGATGACAAGGGATACATTAAGACGGATGAGGACATGCATACCAACGTACCAGGTGTCTATGCTGTCGGAGATGTAAGAGTCAAGAGCCTGCGCCAGGTAGTGACTGCAGTAGCAGATGGTGCGATCGCAGCAGTGCAGGTGGAGAGAAGTATGTCAGAGTATTAGGAAGATCCGGCAGAAAGGATAATATTTTCTGCCGGATATTTTTTATGAATTTGTCTTTGGAGTAATCTCCCGGCTCCGGTATTTCGCCGGAGTAATATGCAGCTCTTTCTTGAACGCCCGGATAAATGTCTCTGGATTCTCATATCCAAGAATCTCACTGATATCCGCAACGGATTTCTGCGTATTCACTAGAAGCCGTTCTGCTTTCTGTATCCGGAGAAGCCGCCTCCAGTCATTAAAAGACTGTCCAGTCGTGGACTTGATCAGTCTGGAACAATACGATAGTGAGAAGCCGAAATGATCCGCGATGTCCTGCAGAGTGACATCTTCCAGATGACTCTGCATATAGTGCATAACCTTAAAATTTTCCGGTTGGTGTTCATTCTTGTCACGGTAAGAAGATTCTACCGTATTCCGGTAATGGCGCATCATCTTTGCGCTGAGCTGAGTAAGCATGCCGACCAGAACCTGATCGGAAAATGCATCGTGAAAGAGGTGCTCATGGTATACATTTAGCATCTCTTTCTGCGAATCGATCAGATGCTCACCGCCGGAGTGGAAGATAACGTAGTCGATCTGCTGGGAATGATACAATCCTTCCGAGAAGAATTCATTTAACAGATTGTTTCCCTTCATCAGCGGAATAAACATCTGTGAAAATGTGGATTTTCGCAGAAGGATGTTGAATACGATGGAATTATCGTCAAAGACTTCCATCGTATGATACACACCCGGGGCAATAAAAATCAGATCCCCTTCGGTAAAATCTTTTCTGGTCGTGGAGATAGTCTGTGAGCAATGTCCGGTAAATACAAAGATAATCTCAAAAAAGTCGTGCTTGTGTAAAAACGGAGGCGTGTACCGGTTATGTTTGCTGATGAATACATTCCGGTCATTGTCTTTAAAGTATTCATCATCATTCATTTCATAAGAAATGATATCCGGCAGCAGTTCCGGGATAATCAGATGGCGGCGGATGGCATCATCCAGATCTACCTTATCCAGAAATTTCTTCAACTGACTGGAAGAAGCAGAAACTTCAAAATAATCTTTATAAAATTTCTCATCTTCATTCAGCTCAAATAATTCATTTAATGTTTTCCCTAAATCAGCCATAATATAGTACCTCAGCATATTATGATGTAAATGTTAAAAAGTATTTGTAAGAAGTTGTTAATTTAATATGTTGTAAAAAATAGTCAATATCTACTCATTTTTAACCTTATCATCACATATATGTCAAAAAAAGTCAATTAACGTGTCAAAATATCCAATATTCATAAAGGTATTTCTGCGTTATAATCCTCTTGAAGTTAAGAAAGCGCGCGATAAATCATAAGAAAGGGATAAGAGATGGGTAATACAAAGTCATTTTTGTACAGACAGAGATTTGGCTATGGACTTGGAGATTTTGCTTGTAACTTAATATGGCAGATGATTTCTCTGTACTTACTGTATTTTTACACAGACATTATGAAACTCAATGCAGCATCGATCGCTGTTATGTTTATCGTCTGCAGGATTATTGATGCTGTTACTGATGTACTGGTTGGATTCGCAATCGATAAGACCAGAACCCGCTGGGGAAAGAGCAGACCATGGTTCCTCTTTGGAGCTGTGCCGTTTGCAGTGGCAGCATTACTGGCATTCAGTGTGCCGGACATTTCACCGGATGGGAAACTGGTGTATGCATATGTTACATACATCTTCCTGTCATTCATGTATACAGTGGTAAATATTCCGCTGGCGTCCATATTGCCAACTTTGACGGATGATATGAATGAGAGAACCGTACTTGCGACATGGAGAAAATTCTTCGCATTCATGGGTTCCACGATTGTATCTGCAACCGCATTGTATCTGGTGAAAATGGTCGGAAACGGGAACGAAGCAGTCGGATTCCGGGTGGTTATGGGAATCTTTGGAGTTGCGGGATGTGTATGTTTCTTGCTTACATTCGCACTGGTTCGTGAGAATAACTTAAGTCAGACGGAAAAGTCAGCGACCTTAAAAGAGACGATTCAGTCTGCGGCACATAATACACCGTGGAAGTTATTCGCACTTAACATTCTGTTCATGTGGACAGGTTATTTCATCCAGTCGTCTGCACTTGTTTATTACTATAAATATTACGTGAGAAGTGCAAAAATGGCAACGATGGTAGCTACGGTTATGACAATGGTACCGATGGTGGCAAATTTAACCGTTCCATTTCTGGCAAAACGTCTCGGAAAACGTAACCTTTACAGCGTATCCGCAGGATTACAGCTTGCAGGTCTGGCTGTGATCTTTATCGGAAATGTGAATACATCGGTCATCCTGGCCGGGGCAGTGATATCTGCAGCGGGATACGGATGTAAGGAGAGTATCTACTTCTCCATGCAGGCAGATCCGGTGGATTACGGAGAGTGGAAGACTGGTATTCAGACAACCGGAACGTTGTCGGCAATTAACGGTTTCCTTGGAAAAGTAGCACAGGCAGCAGCCGGAGGAATCTCGGGTCTGTTACTGAGCTGGGGAGCTTATGACGCAGATGCCGTTCATCAGACAGCAAATGCACTGACGGCGATCAAGATGATGTATATCTACATCCCGGCGCTCCTGATCATTTGCTCGATCATCACGATGTCGTTTTACCATCTGGATAAGGAATTTCCACAGATTCAGAAAGAACTGGGAGAACGCAGGAAAGTTCAGAATAAATAATAGAACCAGAACATATGAAACAAGAATGAGTGAAAGGAATTAATTATGAGTAAATCAGCAGAAACGAAGAAATATATGCCGCTGGTTGGCGCGGCAGGAATCGGATCTATGCTCGGATCCGGTATCATCATCGGACTGTCCGCTACAATTACAGTATGGCAGTCAGGACTTGGACTTACCGATGGACAGGTCGGAATCCTCTCAGGAGCACTTACATTTGCAATCGCAGCAGGATCACTGCTTGCAGGAAATATTACAAAGTTATTCGGACTGATCTGTTCATTTAACCTGATGAACCTGATGTATCTGATCGGTGCGGCAATCTGCGTACTGTCAGGCAACTTCCCGGTATTACTTGCAGGTCTGATCATCACAGGATTTGCTTCTGGAGCAGATCTTCCGATCAGCCTTACTGTAATCTCACATGATGCACCGAATGAAAAAGTATCTGCAAGTCTGATCGCATCGACACAGGTATTCTGGCAGATTGGTGTACTTGGATCTTACGCAATGGCATTTATCGTATCTCACGTAGAAGGCGCAGCAGGAGCAAGAATGGTATTCGCATTACTGGCCGTACTTGCAGGAATCGCATTCGTATGGAGAACATTTTCTAAGAAATTCAAAGAGTTTCATGCGGCAGGAGATGAATACCGCGCTGCAGAAGGTACAAAGACTTCTACAGAAGTATCATTTGCATCTCTTTTTAAAGGAACAGACGGAAAGAAATATGTATCATTTTTCTCATGCATCATTATCTTCTATGTATGTTGGAACCTGTTAGCTAATACATTCGGACAGTTCCAGACTTATATCCTGGTTAAGGCAAATGCATCACAGTCACTTGCAACGGGATGTGGAATCGTATTGAATATTGTAGGCCTGATCTGCGGAATCTTATTTGCATCTGCAGCAGGAAGTAAACACAGAAACAAATTCTTCTATGTAGGTATCGTAATTCAGGCAGGTGCCATGATCGGTATCGCACTTGGCGGCGGAACGATCGCTATGATTGTAGGTATGATCGCATGCTACAACATCGGTAATCAGTTTGCCGGAGAGTCTATTTACAAAGTATGGACACAGGAGTCCTTTCCGGTTGAGGCAAGAGCTTCTATGCAGGGATTCATCAATGGATTCTCAAGATTCTGCTGTGGATTATTCGCACTGGTAACGCCTTATCTGGTAGCAGGTGACAGAATCCACACAACTATGTATGGATTTGCAGGAATCGTCCTGATTAGTGCAATTGCCGGAACAAGAATGATTATGTTACAGAAAAAACACGGCGTTGGACAGATGTAAGCAGGAGGAGGGAACATGGCATTTACATTTCAAATCAATAATGATGTAAAATTCAAACATGATGAAAAACTGTTGGCAAAAGCAGAAGGCTTCCGCCCGGAGATCAAAAAAGAAAGAATCCACCCGGCACGGATCGTTGAAGTGATCGAAGATCCATTGAAATTAAATGGTGTTGGCGTAACAGAAAGTGATAAGAGCATCGATAAGATTGAGGAATACGGACTGAAAAGAAATGATAAAATGATTCTTGACTTTGGAGATCACAGAGTCGGAACATTTAAGATTCATATCGATCAGACTGGATCCCCGATGGATGCACCGCTTTATATGCGTATCAAATTTGCCGAACTTCCGGCAGAGCTTGCAGCGGAATCCAAAGACTATGAAGGATGGCTCAGCCGTTCGTGGATACAGGAAGAGTTCATTCATATCGATGAGCTTCCGGCAACACTGGAACTTCCGAGAAGATACAGCTTCCGTTATGTGGAATTGAAGGTTCTGGATACATCTCCGAAGTGGCAGGCAGTATTCTCGGATCCGATGGTTGTGACAGAGACATCTGCAGATTACAGTGGCTTCGAACCGATGCGATTCGAAGATCCGGAACTGCAGAAGATTTATGATATCGGTGTGAAGACGCTGGCGGACTGTACACAGGACGTGTTCGAGGACGGACCAAAGCGTGACAGAAGATTATGGCTTGGAGATCTCAGACTGCAGGCGCTTGCAAACTACGCAACATTTGATCAGACGGATCTGGTAAAGAGATGCCTGTATCTGTTCGCAGCTATGACGACAGAAGAAGGTAAGATCTCTGCAAATGTATTCGTAAAGCCGGAGAATGTACCGGATGATACATTCCTGTTCGAATACAGCCTGTTCTTCATCTCGACCTTATATGATCTTCATCAGGCACACCCGGATGAGGAGCTGATAAGAGAACTGTATCCGATTGCCAAGAAGCAGATGAACATTACATTAAAGATGTTCGATGAGAATGGCAAACTGAATCCGGACGAGAACTATCCGGTATTCGTAGACTGGTCCAATAACTTTAACAAAGACACAGCGGGACAGGCAGAGATGATCTATGTCATGAAGCAGTTCATCGAGCTTGCCAAAGTCGTAAGAGACTCTGAGATTAGTATGTATGAAAAGAAACTGGAACTGATCACAGACTATGCCAAGAACGTGCTCTTCCACCCGGAAAAGAACCTTTTTGCAACAGCCTGGGATGAATACAACATTGCAAGTCAGGTGTGGATGGTACTGGCACATGTAATGTCTGACGAAGAGAACAAATCCATCATGCAGACCACGATCCAGGAGTTATTCCCGGTGAAGAATATTGCAACACCATATATGTATCATCATATCGTGGAAGCGTTATTCGAGGCGGTACTGGATGAAGAAGCCGTTCATCTGATGAAGAGCTACTGGGGTAAGATGATCTCGCTCGGTGCTGATACCTACTGGGAAGCATTTGATCCAGATCAGCCGGAGTATTCTCCGTATGGTTCACCAATCGTGAACAGCTACTGCCATGCATGGAGTTGTACGCCGGTGTATCTGCTTAAGAAGTATGTGAAGAATAAGTAGGCAGATGTGCTGACTGTAAAAGGGACGGAATAAAATATTACATAGTGTGCAGGAATCCGCCGGACGGGAACATGTCCGGCGGATTTTGCGTATAAAAATATATTCAAAAAGCCGCCAGTGGCAAATGTTTTATTCTGATTTGGATAAGATGAAATGAAATGGAATAATATATAATGAAATATGGAAAATATACTTGATAAATGGAATGATATATAATAAAATATGGAAAACAACACTAGAAATATAGATTACCACATGTTCGGAAGAATCCATCGATGGAGAGTCCTGTAGAAGGAAGGAGATGATCCTATGACTGTAGAAGAGATGAAAAAGAAGAAAACAGAATTAGGTTTCAGTTGCGAGCAGATATCAGATCGTTCCGGTGTACCATTGGGAACGGTACAAAAGATATTCAGCGGAATAACCAAAAGACCAAGATATGACACAATTTGTCAGTTGGAAAAAGCATTTCCGATGGAACCTGATTCTAATCCATATCCTGGTATGATGGAAGAAAGCGTATCGGCTTATCGCATCTATGGAGATGGCACAGATCATGAAGGTGATATCTGGAAAAGTTTTCGTGGAAAAAAGCAAGGCGAATACACACTAAAGGATTATGAAGCAATTCCGGACGAATATAGAGTAGAATTGATTGACGGAGTCATCTACGACCTGAATACGCCAACCACGATTCATCAGCAGCTTGCATTTGAAATCAGTATCAGATTAAGAGAGTACATTAGGCAGAACAAAGGATTATGTATGGTACTGCCGTCACAGGTCAGCGTACAACTAGATGAAGATGACCGGACGATGCTGCAGCCGGACGTCGTTGTATGCTGTGACAGAGATAAAATCCTTCGAAGTCATGTCTATGGAGCTCCGGATATGGTAATCGAGATATTATCACCATCTACAAGAAAAAAAGATATGGGATTAAAACTGAAAAAATATATCACTGCAAGAGTCAGAGAATACTGGATGGTTGACCCGGATAAGAAAAAAGTTGTAGTATATGACTTGGAACATAATGAGTTACCGGCCATCTATGGCTTTGAAGACCAGGTACCGGTGAATATATTTGCTGGAAAATGTCAGATTGATTTTTCGGAAATATACAGCTATATAGAATTTTTATTTGAAAAAGAATAGAAAAAACGGAGGAACACAACATGTTAAACATCGTACTACACGAACCAGAGATCCCGGCAAACACAGGCAACATCGGAAGAACCTGCGTAGCCACCAACACCAGATTACATTTGATCGAGCCGCTCGGCTTCCGCTTAAATGAGAAGAACTTAAAGCGTGCCGGCATGGACTACTGGGAGCATCTGGATGTCAGAACCTATATTGATTACAATGATTTCCTGGAAAAGAACCCGGGAGCCAAGATCTACATGGCAACGACAAAAGCACCAAAGGTATATACAGAAGTGAACTATGAACCGGACTGCTACATCATGTTCGGAAAAGAAAGTGCCGGAATCCCGGAAGAGATTCTGGTAGATCATAAAGAAGACTGCGTGCGTATCCCGATGGTAGGCGACATCCGTTCGCTGAACCTCGGCAACTCGGTTGCGATTGTGCTTTACGAAGCACTCAGACTGAACGGATTTGCAGGTATGAATCTGGAGGGGCATCTTCACGAATTACACTGGTAAGAAAAGGAATCCAATCTGTATAAATTCCATATTATTTAGACAAAATAAGGATATTGTCCGTTTTCGTTGAGAAAATGAGATAATATCCTTATTTTCGTACCAGGTATATGAAAAAATACAGGAGGCGCTGGCAGGCGTTTCTACTTATTAATAAGTGCACAAATATAAAACGACAAAATGATAAAAATGTATCAAAGTGACATACAATTTACAACAAATGTAATAAATGTATGGTAAAATTGCGGAAATAAGATTATAATTTAAACTAGATTTTGTATTTTTTGAAGGAGAGGTGGTAGATGAATGGTAGAAGAAACCATTAAGACCATCAAGGAAACGGAGAATGAAGCGGATGAGATCATAAGAAAAGCAGATGCAACGTGTACCGAGATCCTTGAAAAAGCTGTCAGAGAGGCAAAAGAGATAAAAGAGCAGGCTGTAGCAAATGCAAAGAAACAGGCAGAAGCAGATCTTTTGCAGGCGAAAGAAGAAGGAGAAGTCTTAAAGAAACAGGCTTCCGAGAAGACGGAACAGGAGACAGAAGCATTAAAAGCACTGGCTCAGGGAAAAGAAGAGGAGGCGGTATCCGCAGTCATCAAAGCATTGCTCTGATGATATGGGAAGAGTAAGAACGTGAAAAAATAAAAAAGGAGGGATGCAGTTATGGCAGTATTGCAGATGCAGCGAATCAGTATCTGCGCATTGAAACATGACCGGAAAGCGATTCTGGAAAAACTGCAGTCCATGGGCATGATAGAGATGCATCAGGTCGCGCAGGACGAAGCCGGATTCGAGAAGATGGATACGCAGAGTGCGAAATCAAGCTTCGAGAAACGGGTGCAGATCACGGAAAACGCACTGGATGTATTGAATCAGTATACACCGGAGAAAAAATCCATGTTCGCCAGTCTGGAAGGAAATGAGCTGATCGATAAAAAGACGATGGAAGCTGCCGCAGCGAAGCAGGAAGCAGTCATGGAAGTGGCGGGACTTCTGATCGCTGATCATAAGAAAATTGCGGAAGCACAGGCCGAGATCGTGAAGCGGAATACCCAGATAGAGGCACTTGCGCCGTGGATGAGTCTGGAAGTGGAGATGAATTATCCGGGCACGAAAAAGACGGCAATGCTTCTTGGAACCATGGCGGCGGAGACGACACTGGAAATGATCTACGGAAAGCTTGCCGAAGAGCATCCAGAGATTGAAGCTGTAGATATATCGGTTATAAGCCGGGATAAAGATGCCGTGTACTTAAGCGTGTTCTGTATAAAGGAGCAGGCGGCAGACGTGGAGAACACACTCCGTACGGCTGGATTCTCAAGACCGGTCGTATCGGCAGAACGGATTCCGGCAAAGCAGAAAGCAGAACTGGAAGAGCAGATCAGACAGATTGAAGAAGATATCGCAAATATCCGGGAAGAGATCATATCCCACGCAGAAGACCGGGAGGAACTGAAGGTCATCGGCGATTATTACCGGATGCGTGCAGAAAAGTACGAAGTACTGGGAACACTTCCGCAGTCCAGACGTACATTTATTATCAGTGGTTACGCAGCGAAAGAAGCGGTACCGGCGATCCGGAAAGGAATCGGGGAAGCATATGACTGTGTAATCGATGTAGAAGAGTTAAAAGAAGATGAAGAACCACCGGTGATCCTTAAAAATAACGGATTTTCGGAAAGCGTGGAAGGAGTTCTGGAGTCTTACGGACTTCCGCATAAAGGGGAAATCGATCCGACCGCAATTATGTCATTTTTCTATGTATTTTTCTTTGGAATGATGTTATCAGATGCAGCATATGGTGCGATCATCGCAATCGTGTGTCTGGTCATTCTTAAGAAATTCCCGCGCATGAGTGCAGGTATGAGAAAATCCATGAAAATGTTCATGTATTGTGGAATTTCTACTATGGTATGGGGAATTTTGTTCGGTGGATATTTTGGAGATGTCGTAGATGTTGTATCGAGCACATTCTTTGGAAAAGAGCTGACAATCAAACCGCTCTGGTTTGCACCGTTAAATGATCCGATGAGACTTCTGATCTATTCAATGGCATTCGGACTGGTTCATCTGTTCGTGGGTCTTGGAATCAAAGGATATATGTTGTTAAAAGACGGAAAGGTACTGGATTTCTTCTGTGATATCGTACTGTGGTACATTTTCCTGATCGGACTGATCCTGATGCTGCTTCCGTCAGAGATATTTGCTTCGATCGCACAGACGAAGATCGTGTTCCCTGCAGCACTGATTACATTGTCGAAAGCAATGGCGATCATCGGAGCACTCGGACTGTTACTGATGTCCGGAAGATCAAGCAAGAATCCGGCACTCAGACTTGCACTTGGAGCATATGATATCTACAACATCACCGGATGGTTAAGTGATGTATTATCATACTCCAGACTTCTGGCACTGGGACTTGCGACAGGCGTTATCGCATCCGTTGTCAACCAGATGGGAAGTATGCTTGGTAAGAGTGTATTTGGAGTTATCTTATTTATCGTAGTATTTATCGTCGGACATGCAATGAACCTGGCAATCAACCTGCTTGGTGCATATGTCCACACCAACCGACTTCAATTTGTGGAATTTTTTGGAAAATTCTACGAAGGCGGTGGAAAACCATTTGAACCATTTGAATCAGATACAAAATATGTAGATATTAAGGAGGAAAAATAGATATGAGTATTTGGAATGATATGGGAATGGTATATGCACTTCTTGGTGCGGCAGTGGCAGTATTCCTGGCAGGTGCAGGATCTGCGATCGGAGTAGGTATTGCAGGACAGGCAGCGTCCGGAGTTGTAACAGAAGACCCAAGCAAATTCGCAAAAGTATTGATCATGCAGCTGCTTCCTGGTACACAGGGAATTTACGGACTGCTGGTTGGTTTCATTACATTATCCAAGATTGGTCTCCTTGGCGGCGGCGCAGCAGATCTTGATCCACAGACAGGACTTCTGATCCTTGCAGCATGTCTGCCAATCGGAATCGTTGGACTGATCTCTGGTAAAGCACAGGGACAGACAGCAGCGGCAGCAATCGGAATCGTAGCAAAGAAGCCGGATCAGTTCGGTAAAGCAATGCTGTTCCCTGCAATGGTTGAGACATATGCCATCCTTGCACTTCTGATTTCTATCCTTTCCGTAACAGCAATTCAGGTATAGAAGGAGTGTGAAGGAAAATGGCTGGATTAGAGAAGATCAAAAGTCAGATCCTTGACGAGGCAAAAGAGACGGCAAATGTAAAGATCGAAGATGCGAAAGCGCAGGCAGAACAGATGAAGACTCAGGCGCAGGCAGAAGGAGCCGCACAGGCAGAACAGATCCTGAAGAAGTCTGAAGCGGAAGTTGCTGCACAGAAAGAGCGTGTGAAGTCAGCCATCGATCTTCAGAGAAGAACGAGACTTCTGGAAGCAAAGCAGGAGATGATCGCAGAGATCATCGAGAAGGCGTATGAAAAGGTTATAAGTCTTGCGCCGGATGAGTATTACCAGATGCTCCTGTCTATTCTGGAAGCATACGTACTTCCGCAGGAGGGAGAGATCTATTTCTCTGTAAAAGATCTGGAAAATATGCCGGTAGGATTTGGCAAAGAAATTGAAGAAATAGCTCTGGCAAAGGGAGGAAAACTTACTGTAGCCGGAGCGGGCAGAGATAATATTGACAATGGATTCATTCTTGCGTACGGTGGAATTGAAGAGAACTGTACGATCAGGGCAATGTTCGATGCGAAGCGGGATGAACTTGCGGACATCGTTCACCGGATGCTCTTTGTATGATATGGAGGGACAACATGAGTGAACAATATACCTATGCGGTCGCAAGAATCCGTGCCCTGGAAGTATCCCTGTTCTCTGACAGTACCATCGACCAGCTGATCGCGTGCCAGAGTTATGATCAGGTATTGCAGTTCTTAGAAGAGAAGGGATGGGGAGATACCGAAAGCAGCGGGGATGCGGAAAAAATCCTGACGAGAGAAGAAGAAAAGACATGGGAAGTGGTCAAAGAACTGTCGATCGGAATGGAACATTTCGATGTGCTTTCTTATCCGAAGCTTTTTCATAATTTAAAGGCTGCGGTCAAGGAAGTATGCACCGGAGATAAGAACCGGCATATCTATTATGAAGATGTTCGGATTCCCGGGGAAGAGATGCGAAAGATCGTAGAAGACAGAGACTTCGGAAAGCTTCCGGACAGTATGCGGATCGCAGGAGAAGAAGCATACGAGACACTTCTTCATACCGGAGACGGGCAGCTCTGTGATGTGATCATAGACCGGGCGGCGCTGGATGCCATCTATCAGGCCGGGAAAGAGTCACCGGATAAGATCATACAGGATTACGCAGAATCCACAGTGGCAGTGGCGGATATCAAGATTGCCGTCCGGTCACAGAAGACCGCAAAATCAACGGAATTTATGAAACGGGCAATGGCAGAATGTGATTCTTTAAGTGTGAGCCAGTTATCGAAAGCAGCACTTAGCGGCATGGACGCCATCTGCGAATACTTAAGAGGAACGGCTTATGCAGAAGGTGCGGAAGCACTGGCAGAGTCGCCGTCAGCATTCGAAAGATGGTGTGACAATCGGATCATCCAGACCATCAGTCCGGAGAAATATCATGCATTTACGATAGGACCGGTAATCGCCTATGTAATTGCAAGACAGAATGAGATTAAAACGGTACGAATCATTTTATCCGGAAAGCAGAACGAACTGCCGGATGATTCGATCCGGGAAAGGGTAAGGAAAATGTATGTATAAGATTGCAGTATTAGGCGATTACGACAGCATCTTCGGATTCGCAGCACTGGGCCTTGATACATTTGCCGTCCAGACCCGTGAGGAAGCCGCAGAGAAATTACATCAGCTGGCACAGGGTGGATATGGGATCATCTATATCACAGAGAAACTTGCCGCTGAATTAACGCATGAGATAGAAAAATATCAGGAACAGGTCACACCGGCGATCATTCAGATTCCGGGTATCGCCGGAAATACAGGCGCCGGAGTTGCAGGTGTGAAGAAATCGGTAGAGCAGGCTGTCGGTTCCGATATTATATTTGGCAGCTAAAGGAGGTTGATTCGTCCGTATGAGTACAGGAACGATTAAAAAAGTAGCAGGACCGCTGGTCATTGCAGAAGGTATGCGTGACGCCAACATGTTTGACGTGGTACGTGTAAGCAGCCAGCGTCTGATCGGAGAGATCATAGAGATTCACGGAGATGAGGCATCCATCCAGGTATACGAGGAGACATCAGGACTTGGACCTGGAGAGCCGGTAGAGTCTATGGGAGTACCAATGTCAGTAGAACTTGGTCCCGGACTGATCACAAGCATATACGATGGAATCCAGAGACCGCTGGATGACATTATGAAAATCTCCGGAAATAACTTAAAGCGAGGCGTGGAAGTTGCTTCGTTAAAACGTGATAAGAAATGGGAATTTGTACCGGTCGCAAAAGCCGGCGATGAGGTCGAAGCAGGTGACGTACTCGGAACTGTGCAGGAGACCATCGTTGTACAGCAGAAGATCATGGTTCCTTATGGAGTAAAAGGAACGGTAAAAGAGATCAAAGCCGGAACATTTACCGTAGAAGAAGTGGTAGCAGTGATCGCTACCGAAAAAGGTGACAAAGAACTGACGATGATGCAGAGATGGCCGGTACGAAAGGGCCGTCCGTATCAGAAGAAGCTGCCGCCGGTAAAACCACTGGTAACCGGTCAGCGTGTTATCGATACATTCTTCCCAATCGCCAAAGGTGGTGTGGCAGCTGTTCCGGGACCTTTCGGAAGCGGCAAGACAGTTATCCAACACCAGTTGGCTAAGTGGGCAGAGGCAGATATCGTGGTCTATATCGGATGCGGAGAACGTGGTAATGAGATGACCGATGTTTTGAATGAATTCCCGGAACTGAAAGACCCGAAGACCGGACAGTCTCTGATGCAGAGGACAGTGCTTATCGCCAATACTTCTGATATGCCTGTGGCTGCCCGTGAGGCATCGGTATATACGGCCATGACGATTGCCGAGTTCTATCGTTCTATGGGATTGCGCGTCCTCTTGATGGCCGATTCCACTTCACGTTGGGCACAGGCTTTGCGCGAGATGTCCAACCGTATGGAGGAACTGCCGGGACCGGATGCCTTCCCGATGGATTTGTCCGCTATCATTTCCAACTTCTACGGTCGTGCAGGTTATGTGTACTTGAACAACGGCGAAGTGGGCTCCATTACGTTCATCGGTACGGTGTCGCCGGCCGGCGGTAACTTGAAGGAACCGGTGACGGAAAATACAAAGAAGGTGGCGCGTTGCTTTTATGCGTTGGAGCAGGACCGTGCGGACAAGAAACGTTATCCGGCCGTGAACCCGATAGATTCTTATTCCAAGTATATCGAATATCCCGAGTTTGAAGAATATATATCGAAGCGCATTAATGGCGAATGGACAGCGAAAGTGAACGAACTCAAGACACGCCTTTTGAGAGGAAAGGAGATTGCCGAGCAGATTAATATCTTGGGTGACGATGGCGTACCTGTGGAGTATCACGTGATATTCTGGAAGTCGGAAGTCATCGACTACGTGATTCTGCAGCAGGACGCTTTCGACGAGGTGGATGCCGTGACACCGATGGAACGGCAAGAAGACATCCTGAATCTGGTGGTGGACATTTGCCGTGCCGAGTACAAGTTCGACGGTTTCCTTGAAGTCATGGATTATTTCAAGAAACTCATCAACCTGTGCAAGCAGATGAACTACGCGGAATTCAAGAGTGAGAAGTTCGAAGACTATAAACGCCAGATTCGTGAGATGGTGGCAGAAAGGCAATAATTAATCAGGAAAGTTATGGCAACAAAAGCATTTCAAAAGATATATACGAAGATCAGTCAAATCACGAAGGCCACTTGTACCTTGAAGGCTACGGGCGTGGGAGCCGACGAATTGGCTATGGTAGACGGCAAGCTGGCCCAGGTGGTGAAGATTGCCGGTGACGAAGTGACGCTGCAAGTTTTCGAGGGTACGGGCGGCATCCCTACGGATGCGGAAGTTGTGTTCATGGGCAAGGCACCCACCCTGAAAGTGAGTGAACAACTGGCCGGTCGCTTTTTCAATGCCTATGGCAATCCCATCGACGGAGGACCGGAAGTGGAAGGGGTGGAAGTGGAAATCGGCGGTCCGTCGGTGAATCCGGTGCGCCGCAAGCAGCCGTCCGAACTGATTGCGACGGGTATTGCCGGTATCGACCTGAACAACACGTTGGTGTCCGGCCAGAAGATACCGTTCTTTGCCGACCCGGATCAACCTTTCAATCAGGTAATGGCCATGGTAGCCTTGCGTGCACAGACCGATAAGATTATTTTGGGCGGTATGGGAATGACGAACGACGACTATCTTTATTTCAAAAACGTGTTCTCGAATGCCGGTGCGCTCGACCGTATCGTCAGTTTCATGAATACGACCGAAGACCCTGCGGTGGAGCGTCTGTTGGTGCCCGACATGGCCTTGACGGCTGCCGAGTATTTCGCTGTGGAAAAGAATGAAAAGGTATTGGTGTTGCTCACCGACATGACTTCATACGCCGACTCGTTGGCCATCGTGTCCAACCGTATGGATCAGATTCCGTCGAAGGACTCCATGCCCGGTTCTTTGTATTCCGATTTGGCCAAGATTTACGAGAAAGCCGTACAATTCCCTTCGGGTGGTTCCATTACCATTATCGCCGTGACAACGTTGAGCGGGGGCGACATCACGCATGCCGTGCCGGACAATACGGGATATATTACCGAAGGGCAGCTTTTCTTGCGTCGCGACAGCGATATCGGTAAGGTCATCGTGGACCCGTTCCGTTCGTTGTCCCGCCTGAAACAGTTGGTGGCCGGTAAGAAAACCCGTAAAGACCATCCTCAGGTGATGAATGCGGCCGTACGTTTGTATGCGGATGCCGCCAACGCCAAGACCAAGATGGAAAACGGGTTCGACCTGACGGACTACGATAACCGTACGCTCTCTTTTGCCAAAGATTATGCAGACAAACTGTTGGCCATCGACGTGAACCTGAATACGACGGAGATGCTCGATGTGACCTGGGGGCTGTTTGCCAAGTACTTCAAGCCTGAAGAGGTGAACATCAAGAAGGAACTGGTGGATGAGTTCTGGACGAAATAAATCGGAGGGATATGGCCATAAAATTTCAATATAACAAAACATCGTTGCAGCAGCTTGAAAAACAACTCAAGATGCGTGTACGTACGTTGCCTATCATCAAGAACAAGGAGAGTGCGTTGCGCATGGAGGTGAAGAAGTGCAAGGCGGAAGCGGCGGAACTGGCACGCAACCTGGAGGTGCAGATTCAGGCTTACGAGGCGATGTTTGCATTATGGAGCGAATTTGACCCGACGATAGTTGGGGTCAAAGACGTGGATTTGGGCGTGAAAAAGATAGCCGGGGTACGGGTGCCGGTGCTGAACAGTGTGGAGTTGGAGGTGCGTCCGTTCAGTATGTTCAGCAGTCCTAAGTGGTATTATGACGGGATTTCTTTGTTGCGCGGTCTGGCGCGGACGGCCATAGAAAGGGAATTCGTGCAGGCCAAGCTCGACCTGTTGGAATATTCGCGCAAGAAGACGACCCAGAAGGTAAACCTTTTCGAGAAGGTGCAGATACCCGGTTATGAGGATGCGTTACGAAAAATCAAACGTTTCATGGAGGATGAGGAAAACTTGTCCAAGTCTTCCCAGAAAATATTAAAGACCCTTCAGGAGAAGAGAAAGGAGGCCGAGGCATGATTACGAAGATGAAGAAACTTACTTTCCTTATTTACTATAAGGAGTATGAAGCTTTCTTGAAACGGATGCAGGAGCTGGGGGTATTGCACGTGCAGACGGCACAGGAGGGTTCCGTAGAGCCTACATCCGAATTGGAGGCCAAACTCAAACAGACGGAACATGTGAAAGCATGGATAAACCGTCTGGAGGCCATGGAAGCGACGGATGTACCGTTGGCCTCTGACCGGAGTGCGACAGATATCCTTTTGCATTTGGATGAGATGGACGAAGCCCGCCGGGTGAAGGAAACGGAACTCCAGCGTTTGCGTAAGGATGAGGCTGCGCTGTTGCCTTGGGGCGATTTCGATCCGGTGCGTGTCGAGGGGTTGTCGGACATCGGTTATGCCATGGGCTTTTTTGTATGCCCCGAACGTTCGTTCAATGAAGAGTGGGCGGAACTGTATTATGCTACAGAAGTAACCCGTGAAAAAGGCAAGGTCTATTTCGTGACCCTTACGCCGGTGGGTGAGGAGGTGGTACTTGATGCCGAACGGTTGCGTCTGCCTCATGTCTCATTGGCGGATTTGCGGAAGCAAATACGTGAAAAGGAAGAAGGAATAGCCGCTATAGAACATGAAATGGGTAGGCTGGCGCAAGGCTATGTGAGCCGACTTCGTGGTTATGAAGATGAATTGCGCACCTCCATTGCTTTCGATCGCGTGGTTTTGGGTACGGAACAAGTGGCCGACAACCGCTTGATGGTGTTGCAGGGATGGATTCCGGAAGACAAGGAAGCCGAAGTGAAATCTTTCCTTTCCACTCAGGAGGTCTATTATGAGATACGTGCGGCGCGCAGGGAAGATAACGCTCCGATTAAATTGAAGAACAATGCATTCGTACGTATGTACGAGGTGCTGACGAAGATGTACGGCATGCCCGACTATGCGGAGTTCGACCCCACACCATTGGTCGCCCCGTTTTTCACGTTATTCTTTGCTTTCTGCATGGGCGATGCCGGTTACGGATTGGTGCTGATTGCTTTGGGATTTTTCCTGAAACACAAGCTTTCTCCATCTTTGAAAGGTATCATGAACTTAGTGATTACACTGGGAGCGGCCACCACCGTGTTCGGTGCCGTTTTGGGTACGTTCTTCGGGGTGAGCCTCTTCGACGTAGATATTCCTGAGTGGATGAAACAATTCATGATCGTGGGTAAGATAGGCGATACGAGCTATGACAAACAAATGCTGTTAGCCTTGATTATCGGTGTAGTGCACATTTGCATCGCCATGACGGTGAAAGCCATCGGTGCTACGGTACGCTACGGTTTCAAGGAGTCGCTCTCTGATTGGGGATGGCTGCTGCTTGTCGTCGGTTTTATCTGTACGGGCGGCCTTTCTTTTATGAAAGTGATTTCGGAGAATGTGGCGGGTACGTCTTTTCTTGTGATCGGCAGCGTGGCGGCCATCGGTATCTATTTGCTGAATAATCTCCACCGCAATGTTTTTGCCAATATCGGTGCCGGATTGTGGGACACGTATAACATGGCTACTGGGCTGATGGGCGACGTACTTTCCTATATTCGTCTGTATGCTCTCGGGTTGGCCGGCGGTATGTTGGGCGGTGTGTTCAACCAGTTGGCCTTTATGGTGCGCGACGGAGCGGGAGACACCTTGTACGGAGTTCCCGGTTGGTTGGGTTGCGGACTGATTCTGGTGTTCGGTCATACGTTGAACATCGCCATGTCTTGTCTGAGTGCTTTCGTGCACCCGCTTCGTTTGACTTTTGTGGAATATTTTAAGAACTCCGGCTACGACGGAAAAGGAGAGGCATACGAGCCTTTCAGTATAGTAAAAAACAAATAATCAATTAATCACAAATAAAATTTAGAACATTATGAATGAAATTTTAGGTTACATCGGTTTGGGCTTGATGTTTGCCTTGGCCGGTATCGGCAGTTGTTACGGTACGACTATTGCGGGAAATGCTGCCGAAGGGGCATTGAAGAAGAATCCTTCCAAATCTTCCAGTTACATGATTTTGTCTGCCCTTCCGGCCACACAGGGATTGTATGGCTTTGTGGCTTTCCTGATGTCCATGGGGCGTGATTTCACGACGGAGGGACCGTTGATGTTAGGTATCGGTTTGGGAGTCGGTTTGGTGTGTATGATTTCCGGTATCCGTCAGGGGCAGATTTGTGCGAACGGTATTGTGGGCATTGCTCAAGGACATGACGTGCAGACCAATACGATGATTTATGCCGCCCTTCCGGAATTTTATGCCATCTTGGCTTTGGTAGCAGCATTGATGGTGTAAATTAATAAGCATTTGATAAAGATAGCGTAGAATTCCGGCAAAGCAGCGTAAAGATTGTCAGGCCGCGTTCGTTGAGAACGCGGCCTGATGTCTTTTAGAACACTTCGAAAGCGGCGATACGGTTCCGGAGCCATGCTCGGGACGTAACGCTTGTCTGCTCTTGGATTCAAAACGTGTAAAACCAGATAGAATAGAAGGTGGAGGAAGTCAATTCAGCCACCTGCGGCAAACGAAAAATCAATCTCAAGAGATTGATTTTTCGTTTGCCGCAGATTGATTTTCGTTT
>ENA-ORUQ01001660-ORUQ01001660.1-human-gut-metagenome-genome-assembly--contig:-NODE-1660-length-20211-cov-10.618079_pt1 | contig 20211 bp, 14 predicted proteins | sample MGYA00242081_ERZ509211 | MGnify/ENA primary metagenome ERZ509211 (study PRJEB26280, sample SAMEA2338785) | human gut metagenome | biome: human gut; feature: human-associated habitat; material: faeces...
TGGGTGATATGCCCGTGCCAAGTGGTTTAATTATAAACCACTCTGGTATAATTAAGGAGAGGAGTATGGGAGGATTTCAGTGAAAAGCGTCGAGGCGATCAAGATTCTGCATGGGTGCGATCTGGAGGGCCGGATCCTCTTCCGGAGCCGCGAGCTGGGGGCTCTTTTCGATGAGCACGGCGATACGCTCCGTTCGACCATCAAGAGGCTTACCGCAGACGGCATCCTCGAGCGCGTCGCCCACGACGCGTACCTCTACCTGCTTTTCCACCCCAACGGCTGCGACCTGCTCGGCCACATCGCGGCGTTTCTACGCCCCGGGGGCGCCACCTATGAAAGTCTCGAGTCCGCGGCATCGCAGTGGGGCTTTATCTCGCAAATCCCGCTCGGGCGCATCTCGTGCGTGACGACGGGCGCGGAAGGCCTCGTCGATACCCGGTTCGGCGCCATCGAATTTGTACATACTGATGATGATTTGGATGCCGTCAAACGGGGAATAATCGACCGTATGCCGAGGAATCGGCTGCCGATCGCGACCGAGGAGCGCTGCCTGCACGACCTCGTCTCGAGGAAGCGCAGCCTGGAGCTTATCGATTGGGATGAAGTGGATGTTGATTGACCTCGAAGAGGTTGCCAGCGATATCGCCAGCAAGGTCGATGGCGCCCGGCTCACGCCCGTCATCGAAAAGGAAATCATCCATTACGAGATTATCCGGTCCCTCGGGAGGAACGACCTGCTTCGAGATATCACCTTTCAAGGCGGGACTTCACTTCGTCTCTGCTATGGATCGCAACGATATAGCGAAGACCTCGATTTTGTCGCCGGCGACAGCTTCGATTCGCTCCCCTTGGATGATTTTTCCAAAACTTTGCGCTCCGATTTGCTGAAATCCTACGATACCGAGGTTAGCGTCAGGGAACCCAAGATTGTCAATGATTTCGATGGCGTCGGGATGCGGAGATGGACGGTTTCTGTAAATACCAACATTGCGCGCCCCGATTTGCCGAAACAGCGAATCAAGCTGGAGATCGCGTCTGTGCCAGCACATACATCCACGATTCGACGTGTCGCGGTCAATTATCCCGAACTTGCCGGAATGTATGACGACCTCACGATTCGGTGCCAGACACTCGAGGAGATCCTGGCCGACAAGCTCATCTCATTCTCCGCCACCGATACGCATATCAGGCATCGCGACCTCTGGGACATTCCCTGGATCGGCCGTGCACAGGAGATCGATTTCCCTGCCGTAGCTGCACTTGTCGCGGCAAAGCACGATGACTACCGCTGTCCCGTGTCCCTTGCCAGCATGATCGCCACCGGGACGCAACGTGCACGCGTCTGCTATGCCGACGGGTCATTTACCGGGCAGATGCAGCGTTTCCTATCCCCTGCTGTCTTGAACCGCACGCACGATTTCGATAATCACTGCGATGCCCTCAATACAATCGTTGAGAAGTGCTTCGACCGCGTCGCCGCCTCCCTCGGCATCTCAGATGAGGTCGAGCATTCCAGACGCAAACTCGCAATCGAGATATCGTCGGGATCGATTTCGGCCGCCGCCCTACCGAAAAGGACTTTAGACCTTTCCTAAAGCGGCAAACTAGCGGTCTAGTAGCTTGTTATCTGAAATCTGAAATCTGAATGAGTTTGTTCCTATCTTGCATTACTTCATCATTTCAACTAGAACCCCGAGGATTCTCCCTCCTCTAAATGAAAAGTAGGTGGGAGATGAATCGGGGTTCCGCGTCACGGGTATAAGGACGCCATCTGTCGTAATCAGTCGAAAGGTGGTGCTACCTGTGGAGTTGGAGTCGAATAACCACTCGGTGTTTCTCATGCACTACCATCTCGTGCTGGTGGTGAAGTACCGCCGCCGGGTCATCACCGACGCGGTATCCGACCGCGCCCGGGAGATCTTCGAGCGCATCGCACCGACCTATGGAATCACCCTTGAGGAGTGGAACCACGATGTCGACCATGTGCACATGCTGTTCCGCGCCCAGCCGAAGACCGAGCTGTCGAAGTTCATCTGCGCCTACAAGAGCGCGAGCAGCCGCCTACTGAAGAAGGAGTTCCACGAGATCAGGCGCAAGCTCTGGAAGGAGTACTTCTGGAGCAGGAGCTTCTGCCTGCTTACGACAGGCGGAGCCCCCATCGAGGTCATCCGCCGTTACATCGAGAGCCAGGGGCAGAAATGACGGTCACGATGCACAGGGCAGTGGTGTACCGCGCCTACCCGACACGTGAGCAGGCGGCTCTCATCGAGCGCACGTGCGGCTGCGCCCGTTTCGTCTACAACCGGATGCTCGCCGACAAGATCGCCCATTACGAGAAGACGGGCGAGATGCTGAAGGTCACCCCTGCCAGATACAAGCGGGAGTTCCCCTGGCTCAAGGAGGTGGACAGCTTCGCCCTCTGCAACGCCCAGCTGAACCTCGACGCCGCCTACCGGAACTTCTTCCGCCGGGTGAAGGCCGGGGAGAAGCACGGTTTTCCGAAATACAAGGCGAAGCACAGGAGCCGCTGCTGCTACAAGACCAACTTCGTAAACGGCAACATCCGCTTCGAGGGGGACGAGCGCTACCTGCGCCTACCCAAGCTCGGCAGCGTGAGGGTCAGGCAGAAAAGGGAGATAGACCCGTCGTGGAGGATCAAGAGCGTCACGGTCGAGCACACGAGGTCTGGCAGGTTTGAGGTGTCCGTCCTGTTCGAGTTCGAAACCCAAGAACCCGAGCAGGTCGAACCCGAGTCTTTCGTCGGCCTCGACTACTCCAGCCACGACCTCTACGTCACGAGCGACGGCGAGCGCCCTGGATACCCGCGATACTTCCGACATGCCGAAAGGAAGCTCGCACGTGAGCAGCGAAAGCTCTCCCGGATGCAGAAGGGTTCCGCCAATTGGCGAAAGCAGAAGCTCAGGGTCGCACGCGTCCACGAGAAGATGAAAAACCAGAGGAAGGACTTCCACCACAAGGCGGCGAACGGACTCGTGGAGCGCTACGACTGCGTGTGCGTGGAGGATCTTGACATGAGGGGCATGTCCCGGAGCCTGAAGCTCGGCAAGTCCACGATGGACAACGGCTTCGGTATGTTCCGCGCCCTTCTCGGCTACAAGCTCGAAGACCGGGGCAAGCGTCTCGTCACCGTCGGTCGGCTGTTCCCGTCGAGCCAGCTCTGTCATGAGTGCGGCTACCGCTTCTCGGGAACCAAGGACCTGTCGGTTAGGGAGTGGACGTGCCCCTTGTGCGGTCGCACCCATGACCGTGACGTTAACGCTGCTCGGAACATCAGGGACGAAGGTATGAGGCTCGCGCTTTCGGCCTAGAGGAAGCGAAACCGTGGGGCACACGGGGATAGCTCGTCGATACTGGCGACATCGGTTGCCTTGAGCGAGAAGCCCCCACCTCTAGCAGCGAAGTTGCAAGGTGGATGGGAGCATGTCACTGCCCCATAGAACCATAGCGAAAATTATAATGGGCTTTAGGGCTTCCACCATTGCGTCCATTTGGGTTTCCTCTTTCTTTTTGGCGGTGGGTATTCGCGGATTGCGCCCGGTGTCCGGGCGCCTGCTGGGGGCCGATCTGGCTCCCGCCGGTTTCCGGCGGGGGACGCGTGATCATCGGGTGGCGTCAGTCCTTCTCGGTCTGGCGGTATACTCGGAGCTCCCACTGCTTGCGCTCGATTTTCGCAACGGCGTCCAGGATGAAGCCCGTGGTAAGCGAGAGCGCTGCCATGAACATGAGCGCTGCGGCAAGGATGGCGGTCGGTAACCGGGGCACGAGGCCGGTAGCGAGGTATTCGGTCACCACCGGCATGCCGGCACACAGGCCGCCGATGCAGAACAACAGGGCGACCAGCGAGAAGAACTTCAACGGGCGGTAGTCCTTGAACAGGGTGCCGATCATGGCGATCACCTTCAGCCCGTCCCTCACGGTGTTCAATTTCGAGACCGAGCCCTCGGGGCGGTCCCGGTATTCCACGGGGACATCGGCGATCCGCCAGCGGCGATCGACGGCGTGAATCGACAGCTCCGTCTCGATCTGGAAGCCCTCGGACAGGACCGGAAAGGTCTTCACGAACGGCCTGGACATCGCCCGGTAGCCGGTCATGACGTCCTCGAAACCGTAGCCGTATATCCACCTGATCATGGCGCGCACGAGGTCATTGCCGAATCCGTGGAAGGTGCGCTTGTTCTCCTCGGCGTAGGTGCCGTTGGAAAGGCGGTCGCCCACTACCATATCTGCCTCGCCCGCGAGGACGGGAGCGCAGAGGGAGCGCGCCGATTCCGCGGGGTAGGTATCGTCGCCGTCGACCATGAGGTAGCAGTCGGCGTCGATGTCGCGGAACATGGAGCGGACGACGTTGCCCTTGCCCTGGCGCCCCTCGAACTTCACGATGGCACCGTGCTCGCGGGCGATGTCGGCCGTGCCGTCCTTGGAGTTGTTGTCGTAGACGTAGATGTCGGCGTCGGGCAGGACGCGCTTGAAGTCGTCCACCACCTTGCCGATGGTCACGGCTTCGTTGTAGCAGGGTATGAGTACTGCGACCTTGTCTGCCATTGGGCTCCCTTTCAAACAAGCAAACAGCAAGCGCAAAAGCGCGAAATGTATCAATTGCCGACTATGCACACGGCGCATACCGTCCAATACCCCTCAGGGCAGCAGCCGAAGCGCATAGCTATAAGCCACATTAGTTTACTCGCTTTTTACGTTGAATGAAATGGCTTCGGCAAGCGCATAAAACTCTCCACGAACAGGCAGGAATATAGGGACAGGTACCGTTTTCCAGCCAGCATACAGGTCCGCGCCTGCAATGAACGAACCGTCTCCCGCTTCTTGGACATAAAGAAACGGGAGACGGTTCAAAACTCGCAAACGGGGCCCTGCTTTTGTGCGCTATGGCGAAAGCGGGAATCCGATACCTACCCCCTATTTCCCTGTTCGGTTAGTTATGCGTACGATGATCGCGGTAATTAGCTAAATACGTTGCGAATTCAGCTGAGGTGTCAGAGTTGCCAGAACGCCACATTTTATGGTCGATGATGGTGCTTTCGCTGTCGTAATATGCATCGATATAGGCAATAAGCCCGTCAATCGCCTCAAGCTGCGCTTCGGGATAAGCGCCCTGCCCGCTCACGTGCACTATTTCGATACCGATAGAATACGAATTCATACCGTAATCGGTAATGCTCTTCGAAGGAGCTTTAGTGGTTCCCCTTTTGTCGTCGCGCCCATCTTCCGACACACCATATTCGCTGTTGTGGCCCGCATCGCCATAACCAGCATGATGGGCTATGGCATCCATCGGCACACATTGCACAATAGAGCCGTCCTTATTCACGATGAACTGCGATGCCACTTTGTTGCCACTCCTTTCCCATGAATTAACGATAGAAGCCGCGCTGCTATCCACTTCGGTGTCGTGCAGCACGATGTACTTCTGATAGCTGGCTCCTTTTTTGCCGTGGTTGAAGTCGGGACGATAGTCTTCCGTTATATCCATCTTCGCGCGCAACTCGCTTGCCGTCGGCTTGGCTTCCTCCGCAGAAGAAACGCCCTCTTCGGCCCCTTCGCCACTCTGAGAACCGGTACCCGAAGAAACGCCCGCATCATTCACCTTGAGCTGAGAGTGGTCGGGTTGCTGTTGCGGAGCTGCGCAACCCGCCAACGTGCATGCCAAAGCAGCGGCGGCAAGTATCCCTATCAGCCTCATACGTTTCCCTTTCAACCGAACGGCGTGCCCAACACAGCGGCGCCAACGTTCTCGCTAGGCACAAATCACAGCGAGCCTGGCCAGCTGCCCTTTCCGGCAACCATACCAGGTTCGCAATATATCAATGCAAGAAGATGGAGATCAACCCTATTTCCTCAGGTCAACGCCAAGTTCAGCATTCACCAAATCAAATGCCGCGTCGATAGCCTTGTCCATATCGTAGTACTTGTATCCACCCAAACGGCCAGCGAACACCACGTTGCCTTCCTGCTTGGCGAGTTCAACGTACTGCTCATACAGGGCGCTGTTGCGATCGTCGTTCAGAGGATAGTACGGCTCGTCGCCGCGCTCCCAGTTTGCGGGATACTCGCGCGTAATGATGGTGGTTGGCTGAGTGCCGTACTCGAAGTGTTTGTGCTCGATAATGCGCGTGAAGGGCACCTCTCGCTCGGTGTAGTTAACCACCGCGTTGCCCTGCCAATTCTCGCATTCAATACGCTCGGACTCGAAGCGCAAAGAACGATACTCCAGCGCGCCAAGCTGATAATCGAAGTAAGCGTCGATGGTGCCGCAGTAAATAACGCGGTCGGCAATACCTTCGTTTTCAGCAACGAACTCACGATATTCGGTATTCAGCAAAATTTCCGTATCGCCGAACATGCGCTCAACCATAGCAGTGTAGCCGCCCATGGGGACGCCCTGCCAACGGTCGTTGAAGTAGTTGTTGTCGTAAATGAAGCGAACGGGCAGGCGCTTGATGATGGAAGCGGGCAGCTCGGTGCAGCTCTTGCCCCACTGCTTTTCGGTGTAGCCCTTGATCAGCTTCTCGAATACATCCTTGCCGATAAGCGAAAGCGCCTGTTCCTCGAGATTAGAAGGCTCGCCTTCGCCAATCTGCTCGGCGGCTTCCTGCTTCTGGCGCTCAATGATTTCCTTCGCTTCAGCGGGGGTCTTGATTCCCCACATCTTCGAGAAGGTGTTCATATTGAACGGCAAGTTGTAAAGCTCGTCCTTGTAGCTGGCAACAGGGCAGTTCACATAGTTGTTGAACTCGGCGAACTGATTTACGTAATCCCAAACGGGACGAAGCGACGTATGGAAGATATGGGCACCGTACTTATGCACGTTGATGCCGTCGATTTCTTCCGTGTAGATGTTGCCTGCAATGTGATCGCGGCGGTCGATGACCAAGCAGGTCTTGCCGATCTTGGCGGCTTCATGAGCAAAAACGGCGCTCGTGATGCCAGCGCCAACGATAAGGAAATCGTAATGGTTGCGCTGCATGCCATGCCTTTCTGTGTGTAACGTTTCAGCCAGCAGGTTGCTGGCCACTCTAGCGTGTTTAGAATGCACCGCGCGGGCGCACTGCTTCTTATTTTAGACGATGCTGCTCTACTATCGAAACTCGGACCCAATAAAAAAACGCCCACAAGGACGTTAACGAGCTTTGGGGTATGCACCAGTAGAGTCAGCAAGTAAGATTCTGGCGAGTGCGGGGGGATTGAAAAAGCCCATAGGGCTGGCCTTTGCGCCGCCCTATGGGCTTTGAAATTTCCCTGTACCGCCAGAATCCCGCGCAGCATCGTCGCGTCTCAGGAGCATGTTGCGCTGATCGTAGATCAGCGCAACCGACTAATCCTGCTTTACAACAAGAACGTCGCAGCGAAGGTTCCTGATCAGATAAGTGGAAACGCTGCCAACGAATACGTAGGTGATGTTCGAAAGACCGCGCTCACCACAGATTACCAACTCGGGCTCAAACGGCTTGATCATCAGGTTGTGAATGGTTTCCTGAATACGACCAACCTTAACAACAACCTCTACGGAAGGAATGTCCGGATCTTCCTCAGCTGCCTTCAACGTATCGCCCAGGGAATCGACCAGACGGTTGCGAACCGTTTCAGCAAGCTCTTTGTAGTCGGTGCCCGTCAAAGAATCAGGAACCGAATCTACTACATGGCCGAACATCAATTCTGCATGGTTGAGTTTCGCAATCTGAATTGCGCGCTCGGCTACTTCCTGCTGAGTGCTGCCGCCATCGAGTGCTGCAAATACGCGCCTGTACTGCTTCATAGCTCTCGCCCCTCTTTCTCCTTCGCCATACGGCAAAGGCCCCAGTATCGAAGCGCCCCTGCGCCTCGCTTATTATCTTTCTTTATTCTAGCAGGATACCCAAGCAAAAACGTCACAATGCTGTAACACGTTCATTCCTTCTTCCCCAAAGAAACCCCAAATGGTGAGGGGATTGTGAATGGTTGCCTCTGCGAAAGCCATGCCTGTCACGAAGCTGTTCCGGCACTCCCTCCCGAACCTGCATTGGCCACTCTTGGCTTAACTCCAGCTAAAGCACGGGCGTTCTGCATTGCCTCCAAATATGCTTGGGCATCGCCTGGATCGTCGTCGATAGACTCATCGCCCAAATCAACCTCGCGAGGAACGCGACGATACAGGATGTCGTACATAACCGGCACCACATACAGCGTCATGAACGTGGCGTACAGCAAGCCGCCTACAACCACAACCGCCATGCCGCGCTGCATCGACGATCCCACCGCATCGCTGAACACCATCGGCAACATAGCGAAGATGGTGGTAATTGCCGTCATCATGATGGGGCGCATGCGAGTACGTCCCGCAGCCACCAGGGCATCGTGCTTCGACAGGCCACCACGGCGCAGCTGGTTCACATAGTCAACGAACACGATGCCGTTATTCACAACCGTGCCCATAAGCACCGCGAAGCCCAGCAGTGAAAGCATGCTCAGCTGTTCGCCGGCTGCCACCAAACCGAACAAACCGCCGGTAAAGGCAAGGGGAACAGTCAAGATCACGATGAAGGGAGAAAGCAGGCTCTGGAACTGCGCCACCATGACAAGGTAAATCAGCACAAAGCCCAAAATCAGAAGCAGCATCATTTGAGAAAGCATTGTGTTGATGTTTTCCAGTTCGCCACTGGTTTGAATGGTGTAGCCCTCGGGCAGCTGATAATCCTTGAGCTTGGTCTGCAGATCGCGCGCAAGCAAAGCATTGTTGTAACCATCTTCGACATCGGCCGTCACCGTAATAGCACGGGTTGAGTTCACATGAATCATCGTGGGAGAGGCAACTCCCTGCTCAACCGTAGCGAACTCGCGAAGCTTGTGCGTGGCGGTATCGCCCGTCTGCTGATTGGTTATCTCAATCTCGGTATCAAGAAGATTGTCTGCCGTAACAGCGTTTGTCTTATCCACTACAGACACATTCATCTTGCTGCCATCGAGCGTCATGGAAGGCGCATCGACACTTTCGGAAAGCTTTTTCGCCAAATCGCTATACAGCTGAGCAACCGTATAGCCGTCCTTGGTAAGCTTGTCGCGATCGACAACCAGGTGAAGCTCGGTCGCAGCATCTTCCATGCCGTTTTCGATTTCGGTATAGCCCTCCACCTGGCCAACGATCCCCATCACGTCTTCGCTGATACGCACCAGCTCGTCCTGATCGGGACCTTGGATCCTCAGCGAAAGCCCACTGCCGGTCATAGAGCTCATCGCCTCGGAAGAAGAAGCGTCGGTAATCACTTCGCAGTTCAGGCCAGAAGTACGCTGCTGCAGCTGATCCAAAATCGAAAGCACCTGGCCTTCGGTGGTCACTGAACTGTCGGTCTGTACGTAGAACGTGAACACCTGGTGGAACTTGTCGCTGCTGCTACTGCTGGAAATATCGCTCGCAACCATCGAGGTCGAAGACGTTCCGTCCATAGCGCCAACGAATTCCACTCCGTCGATGCCCATGGCTTCGTCCATAACCTTATCCGCCGTAGCGTACGCTGTCTCCTTGTCGGTATCTTCAGGCATGGTCACTGTCACCGTTGCCGTTTTCGAGGTCATGGTGGGGATCATAGTGATACCCATGTTCACCACGCCAATCACCGCAACAACCAAAAGCACTACCGACACCACAAGAGGCAACGCCTTATGACGCAAGAAGAATGCCAGGGAACGAGCGTATTTCGTCTGCAGCGTCTCAAACCAGTTGTTGCGGCGAGGAATATAGTTCTTGAACAGGAACGAAGAAGCAGCGGGAACCATGGTCAACGCGATAAGCAGCGACGCGGTGAGCACGTAGGCAATGGTCAGCGCGAAGGGCAGCATCAGCTGGTTCACCATGCCCGTAGTAAACACGATGGGCAAGAATACGCAAATGGTGGTGAGCGTGGAAGCAATTACCGCGCCCGAAATCTGCTTCGCACCCTGAACGGCTGCGCGAGCAGGCGGAATGCCGCGGCTGCGCAGGCGATAGATATTCTCCAGCACAACAATCGAATTATCTACCAGCATGCCAATAGCGATGGAAATACCGCCAAGCGACATAATGTTCAGCGAGATGCCCGAGAAGTACATCACCACCAAGGCGCAGAGCACTGAGAAGGGAATGCTGAAAGCCATGATGAGCGTGGGGCGCCAATCGCGAAGGAAAACGATGAGCACCACCACGGCAAGAAGCGCGCCCAAAAGCAGCGACTGCAAAATAGAGTTGATGTACAGAGCAATGAAAGACCCCTGGTCGCTCACCACGGTTAGATGCAAGCCGGGATTGGCCTGCTCAATTTTGGTAAGCGCTGCTCGGGTATCTGCAGAGACTTCGCTCGTAGAAGCAGTGGAATTCTTGAACACCGAAAGCAATACGCCATCTTTGGCGTTGATACGCATGTACTGATCTCCGACATTGTCAACTTCGGTGATGTCGGCAACATCGGCAAGGCGGATTTCACCCACGCCATCGATGTCGGCAAGCAAAAGCGAGCGCAGGTCGGAAATGGAAGAGATGTTGTCGCCCACACGCAACAGCCACTGATCGTCCGAGCCGCTATCAAGATAGCCAGCCGGCATCGAAAAATCCTGGGCCTTAATAATGCCTGCTAGCGTTTCCTTGTCCACCAAGGCATCGACATTCGCCTTGGAAAGAGCCTCTTCACGCGAGCTTTCGTACTGGGAACGGGCATCCGCCAGCTGTTGTTTGTTGGAATCGATGGTCTGTTGGGCGCTGGCAAACTGAGCGCTGGCGCTGCCGAACTGCGTTGCTGCGGTAATAGAGCCCGATTGCACTTCGGCAAGCTGCTTTTGGTAGGCTTCAAGTTCTCCCGTTACCGTTTGCGCCTTCTGCACAAGCTGCCCGATTTTCGCCTGAACCTGGGGGTTTGCGCCGCTAGGATCGACGGCCTTCAGCGCTCCGATCTCCGCCTGCAGCGAAGTGATCTCGCTGGTTTTCCCGGAAATCGCCAGCGTTAAGCCAGAGCTTGCCTGACCAAGCTGGTCGCTTGTTTCCTGCTGCTTCTGCTCGAGCGTTTCTTTCTGGCTGTTTAGCTGGCTCTCCGCTTCAGCCAGCTTCGCCTCACCTTCATCGATGCTTTTCTTGGCATCGTAGAGCTGGGAATTGACGCTGGCCAGCAGCTTGTTGTTGATGTCTTCGATCTTGCTGTCGGAAAGGCGCACCTCTACCGATTTTTCCGCCGCCCCAACCGTAGAAACGTCGGCAACACCGTCAATGCGCTCCAATTCAGGAACCGCTTTGTCTTTCACCAACGAAGTGGTGTCGAAAATATCATGGTCGTCGTAGGATGCGGCAACATACAAGGTTGCCATCATATCCATGCTGATTTCCATATAGTTAGGGCTGCCAGCGGTTTCAGGCAGCTGGGAAGAAACCTCGTTTACCGCAGACGAGGCCTTCACCATGGCGGAATCCATATCGCTTCCGTCCTCGAACTCGAGGAATATCATGGAATAGTTATCAGCACTTTGGCTTTGGACGGAGGAAACACCGCTTACCTTCGAAAGCGAGCCTTCCAATACATCGGTAACTTCGGATTCCACCTTTTCAGCGCTAGCGCCAGGGTCGGTGGTGATAACCGCCAGATAGGGCAAATCCATATCGGGCAGCAAATCGGTCTTCATTTTGGTGAGCGAAACACCACCCAAAATCAGGATGATGATCACCGCAACCGTAACGATATATGGCTTCTTTACGCTAAAGCGGCTAAGCACAGCAACTCCCTTAATAGTGCAGTTGAGGTAGGTTTCGGGCGAGTGCCAAAGAGAGCCTATTGACTCCCGTATGTTTTATTTAGTAAACATTGTGATTTTATGCCGCATCACCACAGATCTCGGCCACGAATCCGCGAAGAAAGCCCCATACACGCCGATTCCACACTATGCAACGAAAAGTCGAACGATCTGCCCTGATTGTTGAAACGGCAAAGTAGGAATATAGGGACAGGTACCGTTTCCCACTTCAGCTTTGAGGCGCCGCCCGCACTAATCGCATGGAGTTGCTGGGCGGCCTCCCCAGCCCTGCCTAGTGGGAAAACGGCGTCTGCCCCCATACCCCACTAATAAAGCTCCGGCCTACGATGCTCAAGAACGGGCATGGCTGCGCGAACTCCGTCAATCGCCGAAAGGTCTATGCGGGCAGCAACCAGCTCTTCGCGAACGCTGCCACTGGCCAGCATCACACCATCAGGCCCAAACACGGCACTTTGCCCGATGTAGCCCTTGTCAACGCGACTTAAGCCCGCAACGAAGATCTCGTTCTCAATGGCGCGCGCCGAAAGAAGCGTACGCCATTGCTCCGCCTTCAAGCGGCCATCCACCCAGGCAGCAGGATTGATTAACAGCTGGCACCCATGCGTTGCCGCAAAGCGCGCCACTTCCGGAAAACGCAAATCATAGCAAATCGAAAGACCGATGCGCCCAAAGGGAGTATCAATGGGCTCGAACAGCGCAGAGCCCGCCGCCATGCGATCGGATTCCTTGGTGAAATCGGTGTCAAACAGGTGCACCTTCCGACACACCCCGCGCTTTACACCGTCGCTGCCCGTTATGACCGCCGTATTAAAGGGATTCCCTTCAGCGTTTCGCTCATTCACGGTGTATACAAGCCAAAGGCCATAGCGCGCCGCAAGCGCATTCATTCCGCAGCAAAACGGCCCATCGATTGACTCAGCCTCAGAAGCGAACGACCGTTTATCCAGTTCATAGCGGGTCATAAGCGACTCGGGGAACACCAAGATATCCACCCCACGAAGAGAAGCTTCGACACACCATTGTTCGGCCATTTCCAAAACAGCTTCCATGCCGCCATTTTCAGGATGACGGCACTGAGCCAGCCCGAGGACAAAAGTCATGGCAACTCCCTTCACGCGCGATGCGGTCAAACGCAAGTCAAATACGGGTTTGCTTCATTTTCCCACTAAAAAACGAATGGACCGGGAATAGCCCAGTCCATTCGCTTGCTAGTACCTCTGTCTCAAACGGACAGCGTATGCATTAGCTAGTTGCTGCGACGGCGGCGAAGCAATGCAGCGGCTGCTGCAAGAAGGCCCGCGATGCCGCCAATACCAGCGACTGCGGCAACGTTGGTGGCGTCACCGGTCTGAGGGGCGATGCTCGACTCGTCGGCTGCGTCGGCATCATCACCGGCAGCTTCCTGAACTGCGGCTTCTTCGCTGTTGGCAGTGTCGTCCGCAGCAGCCTGGTTCTCGGAGTAGAAGGCGTAATAGGTTACCACACCGTCCTGGTCTTCATCCTCAACTGCCTTGCTGAAGTCAACGGGGGTGTACTCCCAGTTGCCCTCATCGTCCTTGAGGGTGGAAGACCAACCCTCGAAGGTCCAACCGTCATAGGTGGGGTCGGCAGGCTGGGCAACGGTCTCGCCCTTCTTGACCTCGGTGGAAGATTCAGTCTCGTTGAAGTTGTCAACAAACTTAACGGTAATCTGCTCGGCCTGAGCATCGGCGTTCTTGGTCCACTGGGCGTAGATGTTCACGTCGGACTGCACGGGCTGGGAGAAGTCCACCTTGTCGGCGGCCTTCTGCTCGTCGGTGTAGCCGGAGTAGTCAGCGTGCCAGTACCAGCCGTCGAAGGTGTAGCCCTCGCGGGTGGGGGCTGCGGGCTGGCGCATGACGCCGTCGGAGTCGGTGACGCCCTGCTGGAAGGTCTCGCCGGTGGCGAACTGGCCGCCGTTAGCGACGTACATCACGGCATGGTCGTTCTGCTCCTGGTTCTTGGTCCACTGGGCGAACACGGTCACGTGCTCCTTGCCGGCAACGGACTGGGAGAAGTCGACCTTGTTCAGGTCCTTCTGCTCGTCGGTGAGGCCGGAGAGGTCGGAGACCCAGTACCAGCCTGCGAAGGTGTAGCCCTCGCGGGTGGGGGCAGCGGGCTGGCGCATGACGCCGTCGGAGTCGGCAACGCCCTGCATGGTATCGTTGCCGTCAGCGAACTGGCCGCCGTTAGCAGCGTACAGGACGTTGATTTCGTCCTGGTTCTTCACCCACTGGGCATACATCGTTACATGAGGCTTGGTAACCGGCTGGCCGAAATCGACCTTGTTCTGCTCTTTCTGCTCTTCGGTGAGGACGCTCAAGTCGGAAACCCAATACCAGCCGGCGAAGGTGTAGCCATCACGGGTGGGAGTCATGGGCTGGCGCATCATGCCGTCAGAGTCGGTGAGGCCCTGCTGAACTTCTTGACCGTCAAAGAACTTGCCGCCATTGGCAACATACAGAACGTCGGTCTCGTTCTGTACTTCATCCTTAGTCCACTGAGCGAACATCGTAACGGTCTGACCAGTAACCGCCTGGTCGAAATCGACCTTGTCGGCAGCCTTCTGCTCGTCAGTGTAGCCGGAGTAGTCAGCGTGCCAGTACCAACCAGCGAAGGTGTAGCCATCGCGGGTGGGCGTAGGAGGCTGACGGAGTTTGCCATCAGAGTCGGCAACGCCTTGCATGGTTTCGTTGCCGTCTACGAACTGGCCGCCGTTAGCAGCATACAAAACGTTGAAAGTAAAGCCCGCACGAGTAGGCGTAGGAGCGTTGATGCTTCCGTCCTCGTTTGCCTTAATGGTTACTCCAGTGCTGCCATCGGTGAACTGTCCACCATTTGCCGAAAACGAAAGCTCGGCCTGGGTAGACTGCTCGGAAGTAGCTCCCCCGCTATTCTCATCGGCGTCATCGGCCAATGCTACTGCAGGCACGCTACCAAGAGCAAGCGTCAAGCTCAGGCTTGCCGCAATTGCTTTCTTAGAACGCAAATCCTTCATTTATTCTCCTTTTCTCACTGCATTAGCCCGCGTCTTTACGCGTCAGACTAGTTATCCTTTTATGCATTTGCTATTTAAAAGGCAGTTTAAAAGGATCCGTTGCGCAACATTAGTTACCGATTTGCTTTGTGCACAACATGCGCAACTGAGAGGTTTACCCGTTAAAACTATTCAGAGATAATGGCATTGACCTCGTATTTCTGAGCTAGAATATAAATTACACGCAGATAGTAACCGTTTTTATCGTTTTAACCTGTAGCGAAATTGCGCACCCGGCAAGGATATAGATGCACACACCCAGCTCCTATATGTATTCTGATCTACGCAGCTTTGGCGGCATCACCAATAAAGATGCTGCAAGCGAGCTCCTTACCGATCGGACTGTGTGCGGCAACGGTGCGCCCCGTGATCGAATCAATGAAAGAACCTTTTTATCAAGGCAGATCGTCCACGCAACCCCAAGCCAGGTACATCCCGATTTTTTTGGCGACTTTCATCAAAGCGCCCAAACAATAACTAGCAAAATCGTTTCCAATTTAGCCAACCCCTGTGCATACCACGAGGTTATAGAGCACTACGGTGGTGTAGCGGCAAAGGAAATGGGGGCTCTTCTCAGGCACTATTCCCTTGATGGAAATCTGTATGCCAACGCCATTCGCAGAATCAACGCATCTCCTATGTCGGAAACATCCGATAAGGCCGTGCTTTTGGTGATGATGTTTCTGACTACTGGATGCCTCGCAGATCCCGAAATTGCAGCAAGAACAACGCACAGTTTCATGGAGAAGAAGCTTTCATTCACATTTTCAACGCTTCAGCCAACACTAGCGCAACCAAAGCACACAACCAAATCCGCTGGCAAACCCATAAAACTTGGGTTAATCAGGGTCGATAACGAGGTTGCGTGCTCTCCTATATACCCTCTCTCTACCTCCGAGGAAGGAACCACTATCGGGCTCTTGGCAACAGGCAGCAACAGCATCAATGATGTCGATATCGATGTTTCCAGAAAACATCTTCGCATTTTCGAAGACGGAAGCGCCTGGTACGCTCAGGGGTTAGGATCGACAAACGGCACTACTCTAATTTCAGGAGCCGATAAATCTATCACTGAGATAGAACCGCAAGGATCTGCTAATAAAAAGGACCCCCCCCCGTCAAAATCAGCCATGGTGACACACTCTGCCTAGGCAAAACAACGAGGTTTCTTGTTCTGAAAATTGCCGATTAATAGTTAACTGCCTACATGGGCCCATTACCTTGTTGCGCAACATTCAAGGCTCATCAGATTGCAATATTGATCAAGCGCACTGTATGAAAGAAGGGCAGTTTTGGATTCAGTTGACTCATGCTTCGGGTTCAATAACCAATCAGAACAACGAGTATCTATTCTCTCCCTGGACTCCTTTACGCCAGCTTTCGTGGACCCAAACTGCACAAAGGAAGAAACGAGTCGTCGTTTTCTGACATTCTTCCTGGAAAATAAAGCCCCATATCCCAGCTGCATGGTTTTGCGCAAAGCCTACAACACGCTCAATGAATGCGTCGCGCTGAAATCCCCTTTGTTCTACAAAGACGGCATTAAGGAAATGGAATACAAGGAAACTTCTCAAGAAGCGCTGCAAAGATACGAAGAGGTTCAAACACTGCTTACCCTGGAAGAATTTCGCAGTTCATTGGCGGTTTCACATTTAAAGGGTTTTCCCCGCATGCTTGGGCTAGGGAACGCCAAGGGCAAGCCAATTATCGTCATGGAGTATGTTGAAGGGGTCACGCTGGCAGCAGCAATAGACTTACTTCCCCATGTAGACCTTGGTGCGTGCATTGGGATCGAGCCCATTACGGTTGCCGCAATTGCCAAAGCGGTCCTGAAAATACTCCTCAATGCCCAATCGCTTGAGGGCACTTTCGTGCACCGCGATCTATCACCGCGCAATATCATTATCAGAACAGAAAGAGCAAGCCTTCAGCAACAAGTAGATTCCTACTGCTTTGATATATGTCTCGTTGACCTGGGAAGCGCTTCGTACATTGAAACAGATTCCCCGTTTACTACCACTCAATATGGCATCTGGCGTTACGGAACAATTGAGTATGCCCCACCTGAAATGCTCACCCGCGATGTAGAGGGCATTGAAGAACTTCGACATTCAGAGACGATCGATACCTATGCTCTCTGCAGCATAATGCATTTGCTGCTCACGCTAGAAACCCCGTACCAACTTGCTTCGAGGATCAATGATTCGCCTTACTTGGTTAAGATCAAAGAAGAGCCGAAAATAGTCCCAAACGTTCCTGTATGCAAATTGTTGAAGCTCGCTGATCAAGGAATCAAGGCGAACCAAGAAGAGCGCTTCAGCATCAGGGAACTATACAAAGAGCTATACCAGCTCGTCTAATCGGTATAGCAACACTTAACTAGATAAATTTGGATAACGGACCGGGAACAACCCGGTCCGTTTAACTATTAGCACGTTTAATGTAAAAAGACAGCGCAAGAAATAATTAGTTGTGCGACGGAGGCGAAGTGGCGGCAGCCAAGATGCCCGCGATACTGCCAATGCGAGCCATCGCGGCATAGCTCATTGCCCCACCAGTCTGTGAGAAGGCGATGTTCGACTCGTCGGCACCATCGTCAGCAGCTTCCTAGCCTGCGTCCTCCTCGTCCTTGGCGGAGTTCACAACGACAGGCTGGCCCTTAAAGCAGAAGGCGTAATAGGTCACCACACCGTCCGAGTCTTCGTCTACGATTGCCGTGCAATAAAAAAGCCGAGGTAAATAACCTCGGCTATAAATCCTATGGTGGGCGTTACCGGGATTGAACCGATGACCCCTTCCGTGTGAAGGAAGTGCTCTCCCGCTGAGCTAAACGCCCAATATAAAAATGCCACGCAAAAGCGTGGCATGTAATTAATGGTGGGAGATACAGGATTTGAACCTGTGACCGTTTGCTTGTAAGGCAACTGCGCTCCCGCTGCGCCAATCTCCCATATGTCACGATCAAAGATTATCCCAGATTCTATGCAGAATTTCAAGATAATTTTTAACCACTGAGATACATCTCATATTTGCTTGGGTCAAATGCCCTGCATGAGCGGAACGGCCTATCCTCCCACGGACTGCACCGCAGTACTTTCGGCGATGGGGAGCTTAACTGCCGGGTTCGGCATGGGACCGGGTGATCCTCCCCTCCATGGTTCCGCTCATGCAGGGCGTTCGCCCGCACGAGATTCATATCCCGTTTTCAATCCAGGGGCCACCCTGGGGGTTGCATGGCGCTCAGCGAACCTTGTTCTCACTCATATCAGATCGAGAAGATGAATCGAGATGAAGAGCTCGGCCGATTAGTACCGCTCGCCTGAGCCCCTCGCGGGGCTTGCAGCTGCGGCCTATCGAACTTGTGGTCTACAAGTGGCCTTACCGAAGAGAGAACTCATCTCGAGGCCGGCTTCCCGCTTAGATGCTTTCAGCGGTTATCCGTTCCGCACGTAGCTAGGCAGCTGTGCCGTTGGTCGACAACTGCGGCACCAGAGGTGCGTCCATCCCGGTCCTCTCGTACTAGGGACAGATCCTCTCAATTCTCTTGCGCCCACGGAGGATAGGGACCGAACTGTCTCACGACGTTCTGAACCCAGCTCGCGTACCGCTTTAAACGGCGAACAGCCGTACCCTTGGGACCTGCTACAGCCCCAGGATGCGATGAGCCGACATCGAGGTGCCAAACCTTGCCGTCGATGTGGACTCTTGGGCAAGATCAGCCTGTTATCCCCGGAGTACCTTTTATCCGTTGAGCGACGGCCATTCCACGCTGGGCCGCCGGATCACTAGAACCGACTTTCGTCTCTGCTCGACTTGTTGGTCTCGCAGTCAGGCTCGCTTGTACTCTTGTGCTCTGCGGGCGATTGCCAACCGCCCTGAGCGAACCTTCGCACGCCTCCGTTACAGTTTAGGAGGCGACCGCCCCAGTCAAACTACCCACCTGGCACGGTCCGCGCCCCCGATGAGGGCGGCGCGTTAGGCTGCCGATGCGGTGAGGGCAGTATTCCAAGGGCGCCTCCCCGGGAACTGGCGTTCCCGGTTCGCAGGCTCCTGCCTATCCTCTACGCACCGCACCAACAGCCAATGCCAAGCTGCAGTAAAGGTTCACGGGGTCTTTCCGTCCTTCCGCAGGTAATTCGCATCTTCACGAATAATACAATTTCACCGGGTCCATGGTTGAGACAGCGCCCAAGTCGTTACGCCATTCGTGCAGGTCGGAACTTACCCGACAAGGAATTTCGCTACCTTAGGACCGTTATAGTTACGGCCGCCGTTTACTGGGGCTTGGCTTCAGGGCTTCGCTTGCGCTAACTCATCCGCGTAACCTTCCAGCACCGGGCAGGCGTCAGACCCTATACGTCGCCTTGCGGCTTTGCAGAGTCCTGTGTTTTTGGTAAACAGTCGCTTGGGCCGTTTCGCTGCGACCCCCTCCCGCTCCGTCCGCGTGGGACCTCACAGGCGGGGGCACTCCTTCTCCCGAAGTTACGGAGTCAGTATGCCGAGTTCCTTAACCATGGTTCTCCCGATCGCCTTGGTATGCTCTACCCGCCTACCTGTGTCGGTTTTGGTACGGGCACCGCCTCGCTCCTTAGAGGTTTTTCTCGGAAGCATGGGCTCGCCGGCTTCACATGAAGCTTCGTCTAACGTCTCGGCCTCGCTGCAGGGCGGATTTGCCTGCCCTGCGGCCTACGCGCTTTCACGGGGACGTCCAGAACCCCGCCCGGCTACCCTTCTCCGTCACCCCGTCGTAGTAACGCTCCGCGGTGGTACAGGAATGTCCGCCTGTTGTGCATCGGCTACGCCTGTCGGCCTCGCCTTAGCTCCCGACTGACCCTGGGGGGATTAGCCTTGCCCAGGAACCCTTAGGCTTACGGCGGAGGGGTTTCTCGCCCCTCTCTCGTTACTCATGCCAGCATTCTCACTTCCATGCAGTCCACCGACGGTCGCCCGTCGGCTTCGCCCCGGCATGGAAAGCTCCCCTACCACTGATAAAACAGTCCGCTGCTTCGGTACAACGCTTAGCCCCGTGTATTGTCGGCGCATGTCCACTTGACCAGTGAGCTGTTACGCACTCTTTAAATGCATGGCTGCTTCTAAGCCAACATCCTGGTTGTCTAGGCAAACGCACATCCTTTGCCACTCAGCGTTGATTTGGGGACCTTAGCAGGCGGTCTGGGCTGTTTCCCTCTCGAACACACGGCTTAGCCCACATGTTCTGACTCCCGATCTCGGGACCGACGGCATTCGGAGTTTGGTTTCGGTTGGTAGGCGGTGAGGCCCCCGCACGGATCCAGTGCTCTACCACCGTCGGTAAGCGATCGAGGCTAGCCCTAAAGCTATTTCGGGGAGAACGAGATATCTCCGGGTTTGATTGGCCT
>ENA-ORUQ01001670-ORUQ01001670.1-human-gut-metagenome-genome-assembly--contig:-NODE-1670-length-20125-cov-4.968959_pt1 | contig 20125 bp, 15 predicted proteins | sample MGYA00242081_ERZ509211 | MGnify/ENA primary metagenome ERZ509211 (study PRJEB26280, sample SAMEA2338785) | human gut metagenome | biome: human gut; feature: human-associated habitat; material: faeces...
ATTTAAAAGCAAAGATAGGAGTTATTTTTCAAGAAGTAGCTGTTTTTGATGAATTAAATGTTTATGATAATATTGCCCTACCTCTTAAATTTTGGAAACAAGATCCAAACAGTCAAGAAAACAAGCAACGCATTGAAAATTTATTAAAACTTGTTGGCTTAGAAGAAAAAAGACATGCTTATCCTCGTCAATTAAGTGGTGGACAAAAACAAAGAGTAGCCATTGCCAGAGCACTTGTATTAAATCCAAAAATTCTTTTATGTGATGAAGCAACATCAGCTTTAGATCCACAAATCACCAGAGATATTCTCAATCTTTTATTAAAAATCAATAAAGAAATGAATATTACAATTGTGGTCGTTACACATCAAATGGAAGTAATCAAACAAATTTGTAATAAAGTTGCTTTCCTAAAAGATGGACGTGTTTTATCGGTTGGAAAACCAGAAGAACTTTTTGTAGCACCAAATCAAGAAATCCAAAAATTTGTGGGTGATGATGTTGAAATTCTTCCTCAAACGGGGAAAAATATTAAATTATTTTTTACAAATAATAATTCAAAATCACATACCATTACCCAGTTAGCGAGGACCCTTGATATCAACTTTGATATCTGTCAAGGAAAACTCGAAAACTTTAGAGGTTCAATGATGGGAAGCTTAATTATTAATATTGAAGAAAAAGATTTACAAGCAGTAGGAAATTATTTAAATCAAGAAGGAATTACTTGGGAGGAAATTGTATGAGTGATGTTATTTTAAAAGCAACTTATGAAACATTATACATGGTTATTGGATCAACGTTCTTTGCGGTAGTCTTAGGTTTTATTCCTGCGATTGTTTTAACACTCACAGCACCTGATGGATTAAAACCTAATAAAGTTATTTATACAATTCTTGATGTACTTGTAAATGTCTTTAGAAGTTTTCCATTTGTGATTTTAATGGTCATCGTAATACCTCTTACACGACTTATTGCCGGTAAAGCCATTGGAACAACTGCAGCCCTTGTTCCTCTTACTATTTCCGCAATTCCTTTTGTTGCCAGAGTTATCGAAAGTGCACTAAGAAGTGTTGATGTTGGTTTAATAGAAGCAGCTAAATCTTTTGGTGCAACTGATTTTCAAATTATTTATCGTATTTATTTAAAAGAAGCTTTTCCTGCTATTCTATCAGGAATAACACTTACTATGATTAGTATTATTGGATATAGTGCAATGGGTGGTGCCTTAGGGGCAGGAGGACTTGGAGATATTGCTATTCGTTATGGATATCAAGCCTACAAGATTCCTTATCTTGTTGTTACAAGTATCATTCTTATTATCTTTGTACAAATTATCCAAACAATCGGAAATCATTTATATAAAAAATTATCTTAAAAGACCAAAGAGGTCTTTTTTTATGATATGATGAAAAAAAAGGAGGGAGAGTATGAAGTGTAAATATTGTGGGGTAGAAATTGGTAATAGTTTAAAATGTCATTTGTGTGGTCATAAACAAATTGGGAAAACAACATGTCCAGTCTGTTCTAAATTAATTTATCCCTATCAGGAATACTGTTCTAACTGCGGAAGTCCAACGATCTATCGTAAAGATCATACAATAAAAAAAGTAACACCAGATACAATTGTACATAGTGAACAAAGTCATAATTATAATACGGTATCAGAAAGTTATGATTATAAAAAAAATGCTTATGATTTCAAAGATTCATTTAAACAATTAAAAGATTTAAATAGTATGAATTATAAGGAAGCATTTAAAAAGTTTCAAAATCAACCAAGAAAAAAGAATATTCAAAGAAAGCCTAAACAAAAATCATTCATAAAAACAATGATTATTCTAGTAATCTTTGTAGTTTTCATTTTTATTCCAGTATCAGAACTTATTATTAATACAGTTACAAATATTGTTGAAACAACAGATGAAGCAACATCTTCTTTTGATGGTAATGGAAATACAGACTTAACAAGCTTTAATTTAAACCAAGATAGTTCTAGAGGCGATTATAATCAAAATTTTACAAATAGTGATGGCGGAGCTTTTGTTTATCAAAATAAACTCTATATTTCTTTAAATGGGCAATTAATAAAATATGATGCTCATTTTGAAAATTCAGAAGTTTTAGAAGAAAGCAGTTGTGATCATATTTATGTAGATGATCGTGGATGCTTTTATGAAAATGATAATGATTTTATCTTTTTAGATTTCAATGGAAAAAGAAAAACTCTATTAAATGAAGTCAGTCATTGTTATGTTTTAGATCAAAAAATCTTTTATATTAAAGATGAAACTCTTTATTGTTTAACAATTGATGAAAATATGAATGAAATCGATAATAAAAAAATGGTAGATGATACGTATGAATTTAATGTAGATGATCAAAATCAACATATCTTATATACCAATAATGATTATGAAAGTAAACTTATTGATTTTAATGGAACATCTTTAAAACAGAATGTAGATAACTATGGAAATGCTTATTTTATAGATGGGTTCTTATACTATCGAGAATATGATGGAATCTATAAGACAGACTTTAGTAGTGATGAGGGAGAACTTGTACAAGCAGCAAGTGATATTTATCGTTTTGGGGTAGGTCAAGATGAAGAAAATGAAAAAGTCATTGTTTATGGTGAAAACTATGATAATGTTTTAAATGCTTATTTCGATGATGATAGTTATGCTTTATATGATGATGCTAGAGATTTCTATATTATTGGTGATAAAGTAATTTTCTTTACATACGATGATCATTATACGCGTCATTATTTTATCAGTAGCTATGATGGTGAATATGCACCTTTCTAAGAATGACAATTTAGTCATTCTTTTTATTTTCTTTGTATGGTAGAATAAGGACACTAGAGGTGAATAAAAATGTATTGTAGTCAATGTGGAACATATGTCGAAGATGATATGCTGTTTTGTCCTCAATGTGGAAAACAGCTTCAACCAATAAAAAAAGTATGTATTCGTTGTCATCTTCCTTTAAGCGAAGATGAAGAAATTTGTCCTGCCTGTGGAACAAGACAAACACAAGAGGAAATCATTGAAGAAGAGGATCTTTATAAAGACTATTGGAAAAAGCCAATTCTTTGGATCATTGCCCTTGTTTTATGCATTGCTTCTATCTTTTTAGGAAATTATATGACAAGTCATCCCCTTCAAGCAACCAAGTCGACATCTACCAATCAAGAAAGTTATACACTTAAAGGAAGAACAAGCATGTATGATTTGGCTTATAATAATCAATCAGGTGGTACAGTTATTAAAGATCAAAAATCTTTTTACTATGTAAATAATAATCAATTATATGTAAGTGATTTAAATCAATTAGATAATAGTGAAGTTCTTATTGATGATTGTGTTGGCTATTTAAGTATTAAAAATCATGTTCTTTATTATTGTGATTCAAATTATAATTATCAAGCATATGATTTAAATAAAAAAACAACAACACAAATATTAGAAAATATTTATTATCCTGTTATTAAAGGAAATGAAGTTTATTATCAATTAGATCAAGATGATGAAAGTTTGTATTGTTATGATTTAACAACAAAAGAAAATAAAAAATTAAATGATGAAACAACCTATGATATAACTATTGATGGAAAATATGTTTATTATCTTAGCAAAGATGATCAAGAAAAATATTCTTTAAAGAGAATGAATTTAGAAGATGAAAAAGTGGAAACTATTTATAATGAACAATGTGAATTCTTTATAAATGATCAATTTATTTATCTATCCAATGGTTCTCAAATCCTTCAAATGAATAAAGAAAATCTAGAAACAAAAACCATCAAAGAAGTAGAAAATAGAACAATGGTCCTTGTTGAAAATAAAATCATTTATGCTTCATCGACAAAAGTAAATTGTATGAATTTAAATGGAAAAGATGAGCATGTTTTATTTAAGAATGTTGTCGCTAGAAATTTACAAGTTTTAGGTAATGATATTTTTATGGAAGGTTATGAACAAAGAAATGGAGAAACCTTCTGTGTATTTAATAGTGAAGGTCAAAGATATTATTTAGGTGAAAATCAAACAGAAACATTTGAAAATGTACAAGATGCATAGGAGAAAAATATGAAAGTATATGAAATCGTAGAAGCAACACGAGGAATTCTTGTGTCAGGAAATAAAGATGATGAAATTAATTTCTTTAGTCAAGATAGTCGTCAAATGACAAATGGAGGCATGTATATTCCTTTAAAAGGAGAAAGATTTGATGGGCATAATTTTATTGAAAGTGCCTTTCAAACAGGAGCACAAGCAATCATTAGTGAAAAAGATGTCAACTATGAAGATAAAATCGTTATTAAAGTAAAAGATACGCATCAAGCTTTAAAAGATATGGCAAGTTATCTAAGAAACCATCGTCCTGTTAAAGTTGTTGGGGTTACAGGAAGTGTTGGAAAAACAAGTACGAGAGATATGGTTTATAGTGTTGTTAAACAAAAATATAAAACACTTAAAACTGAAGGAAACTACAATAATGAAATTGGCTTACCTCTTACAATTTTAAGATATCATGATGAAGAAGTTCTTGTTTTAGAAATGGGAATGAATCATTTACAAGAAATGTCACGTTTATCCATGATTGCTCGTCCTGATATTGCTTGTATTACGAATGTTGGAACAGCACACATTGGGGAATTAGGAAGTCGTGAAAATATTTTAAAAGCGAAATTAGAAATTATCAATGGAATGAAAGAAGGTTCAACTTTAATTATCAATCAAGATAATGATATGTTACAAACTGTTGAACTTCCTCATTTAAATGTTGTTCGTGTAGGTAAAGACAAAGAAGCTTCAATTCAAGCAAGTCATATCGTTCTAGAAGAAACAAAGAGTTCATTTGAAGTGGAATATCAAGGGAAAAAAGAAATTATTGAAGTTCCTGTTCAAGGAGAACACAATATTTCAAATGCACTAATTGCGATAGCGGTAGGTATTGAATTAAATATTTCTTTAGAAGATATTAAAAAAGGAATTCAAGAATTTAAATTAACGAAGAATCGTATGGATATTCTTGAAAAAAATCATAAAACAGTTATAGATGGAACCTATAATGCTAGTGTTGATTCAATGAAATCAAGTATTGATGTTTTAGCTAATTATAAAAAACGTAAAGTTGCTATCTTGGCAGATATGTTAGAACTTGGAGATTATAGTCAACAACTTCATGAAGAAGTAGGAAGTTATGTGGCTTCTAAAGGAATCGATATATTGGTGTGTGTTGGTAAGGAAGCAAAATATACTTACCAAAAAGCAAGAGAAAGTATGAAAGATGTTTATTATTTTGAATCAAATCAAGAAGTTATTGCTCGTTTAGATGAGTTATTAAAAGAGGATGATGTGATTTTAGTTAAAGGAAGTCATTCGATGAATTTAAAAGAAGTTGTTGAAAAGATTTAAAATGAAAAAGAAAAAATATAAATTAAAAAAACCCTTTCAACTTCTTTTAGCATCTCTTTTATTTCTACTAGCATTTTCTTTCTATCAATTGATTAAAAATCAATTTAAACAAGAGAATCCATTGGTTTCAATTCAGGTATTGAATTATGAAGATTTAATGCTAAAATATGCTAGAGAAAATGATATAGAAGAATATTTAGAATTATTACAAGCGATGATGATGCAAGAATCAGGGGGGCAGGGAAATGACCCTATGCAATCTTCAGAATGTGAATTTAATACACAATTTGAAAAGAAACCCAATGCCATCAATAATCCTGAATATTCCATTCAAGTAGGTATTCAATACTTTGCAAAGTGTTTAAAACAAGCAAATGTGACTTCAATAAAAGATGAAAAAGACATCTTTTTAGCCTTACAATCTTATAATTATGGTATTGGATATATTAAATATGTTGAACAAACTGACAAGCAATACACTTATCAAAATGCTATAGCGTTTTCGCAAAAATGTAAAAAAGAATATAATGTATCCGTCTATGGAGATAGTAAGTATGTATATCATGTTTTACGTTATTATACAGATACTTCTCTTGTTGATGATTGGTTAGAATTATATCGATAAGGAGATTATTATGAAACAAAAATTAATGGTTGTTTGTGGCGGACAATCGAGTGAACATATTGTTTCTCGTATGTCTTGTACTTCAGTAATGAATAATTTAAATAAAGAAAATTATGATGTGACTTTAGTAGGAATTGATCAAGATGGTTCTTGGTATATTTTAGATCAAAATCAAGAAGACCTTGCTAAAGATACATGGCTAGAAAATGCAAAAGCTCTTCAAGATGTTTTTGGTTTATTAAAACAACAAGATGTTGTTTTACCAATTTTACATGGAGCTTTTGGCGAAGATGGAACAATCCAAGGTTTATTTGAACTTGCTGGAGTTCCTTATGTGGGATGTCGTGTTTTAGCTTCAGCAGTATCTATGGATAAAATCTATACAAAGAAGATTTTAGAAACAGCAGGGATTCCTCAAGTAAAATCATTATATGTTAAAAAAAGATATGATGGAAAACTTGTTGTTGTAAATAAACAATTTGATGAAATTGAAAATATTGAAAAAACAGTCGAAGAAGAATTAGGGTTCCCATGTTTTATTAAAGCAAGTCGTTCAGGCTCAAGCGTTGGATGTTATCGTTGTGATCATAAAGAAGATTTAATGACTAAACTTATTGAAGCTTCAAAATATGATCGCCATATTGTTGTAGAAGAATGTGTAGATTGTATTGAACTTGAAACAGCTGTTTTAGGAAATGATGATCCAGTTGTATCACGTGTAGGACAAATTATGCCTCATGGTGAATTCTATACTTTTGAATCTAAATATGAAGATGAAGAAAGTAAAACATGTATTCCAGCTTTAGTTGACCAAGAAATTCAAGATAAAATTCGTGAATATGCTTTAAGAGTTTTCAAAGCAGTTGATGGACATGGTTTATCAAGAGTTGACTTCTTCTTAGATAAGAAAACAAATCAAATCTATTTAAATGAAATTAATACATTACCTGGTTTTACGAAGATTTCAATGTATCCACAATTAATGAATGACTTTGGTATTTCTTATAGTGAATTATTAGATAGAGTAATTCAATTAGCTTTCGATAAATAATAAAAAACTATTAAAATAATAATATATTTTAAATTAGTTAAATTAACTTAAAGACATTGACTTTAATAAAAAAAGAGTCTAACATTACAAGTAATCATAAAATAAATACTTCGATAGGAACTAGTAAGTACTATTTCAAGGCGTAGAGAGATTCTGGTTGGTGGAAAGAATTGTTTGAGTAATACTGAACTCATCCTTGAGTGGAGCGCTGAACGTAAGTAGGTGGCTACGGTGTGCAACCGTTATTTTGCAAGAGTATGAACTATTATGTAGCGTACTTAGTGAGGTGGATAAAGTGATTTATTCATAAATTGAGGTGGAACCACGAAGTAATATAACTCTCGTCCTCAAAGTGGCCGAATTGGCTATTTTGAGACGGGAGTTTTTTTATAGTATTAAGGAGGAAATGGAAATGAATTACGAAAAGTACAAGAGATTTGAAACAATTAAATTAAAAGACCGTACTTGGCCTGATAAAACAATTGAAAAAGCACCAATTTGGTGTTCAGTTGATTTAAGAGATGGGAATCAAGCTTTGATCACACCAATGAAAATTGAAGAAAAAGTGGAAATGTTCCAACTTTTAGTAGACTTAGGATTTAAAGAAATTGAAGTAGGTTTCCCTTCTTCAAGTCAAATTGAATACGATTTCTTAAGATTGTTAATTGAAGAAAATTTAATTCCTGATGATGTTACTGTTCAAGTATTAACTCAAGCAAGAGAACATTTAATTAGAAAAACATTTGAAGCATTAAAAGGATTAGATAAAGCAATCGTCCATGTTTACAATTCAACTTCTATTTTACAAAGAGATGTTGTCTTTAATAAAGATAAAGATGAAATTAAACAAATTGCGATTGATGGTGTACAATTAGTAAAAGATTTATCAAAAGAATTTGAAGGAAAAGTGATCCTTGAATACTCACCAGAAAGTTTTACAGGAACTGAAGTTGATTATGCAATGGAAGTTTGTGAAGCAGTTATGGATACATGGGGAGCAAGCAAAGATAACAAAGTTATTATCAACTTACCTTCAACAGTAGAAATGGATACACCAAATGTTTATGCCGATCAAATCGAATGGATGTGTCGTAATTTCAAAGACCGTGAAAGAGTTATTGTTTCTGTTCATCCTCATAATGATAGAGGTTGTGGAATTGCTTCAACTGAACTTGCTTTATTAGCGGGTGCTGATCGTGTTGAAGGAACATTATTTGGTAATGGTGAAAGAACAGGAAATGTTGATGTTGTGACTGTTGCTTTAAATATGTTCACTCATGGAGTTGATCCACAATTAGAATTAGATAATATTAATGATATTAAACATGTTTATGAAAAATGTACAAAAATGGAAATTCCACCAAGACATCCATATGTTGGACAACTTGTCTTTACAGCATTCTCTGGAAGTCACCAAGATGCGATCAATAAAGGAATGCATGCTTTAAGAGAAAGAAATTCAAAGATGTGGGAAGTCCCTTATTTACCAATTGATCCAAGTGATTTAGGTAGACAATATGAACCAATCGTTCGTATTAATTCACAATCTGGTAAAGGTGGGGTTGCTTATGTTATGGAAAGCATGTATGGCTATCATTTACCAAAAGGATTACAAGTGAACTTTGCAAAAGTGATTCAAGATATTTCTGAAGAAGAAGGAGAAGTTTCACCAGAAAGAGTTTACGATACATTTATTGAACAATATGTAGATATTAAAGAACCATATGAATTTATTAAACAAAAATTAATTGATATTTCTGAAGATGATTCTGAATTTGAAAGAAAAGCAGAAATTACTTTAAAAGATCATGGAGAAATAAGAACGATTGTTGGTTATGGTAATGGACCAATCGATGCTGTTAAAGATGCATTCAATGAAAATGGTTTTGTTTATACACATTTCTTAGATTATAGCGAACATTCATTATCATCAGGATCTAGTTCAAAAGCAGCTGCTTATGTTTATTTAAGAGTTAAAGGAAGTGCTGTTCAAGAATATGGAGTAGGGGTACATCCAAATATTACAACAGCAACAATTAAAGCAATCATTTCAGCAATGAATAGAATTCATAAACAATTGAAAAAATAGGGAGGATTAAAACATGGATAGACTTGTTTTGTCATTACTTGTTGAAAATAATCCAGGGGTATTAAACCGTGTTGCTGGTTTATTTAGTAGACGAGGATATAACATTGAAAGTATTTCAGTAGGACAAACAAATATTAAAGGAATGTCACGTATGACAGTCGTTTCTACTGGTGATGAACAAATTTTAACGCAAATTGAAAAACAATTAGGGAAACTTGTAGAAGTCGTTGAAATTGAAAAACTTGAACCAGATGATTCAGTTTATCGAGAACTTGTCTTAATTAAAGTAGATGCAAATGCTGATCAAAGAACAAATATCAACTCAATTGTTGATATCTTTAGAGCACATATTATCGATGTTTCACCAACTTCATTAATTATCGAAGTTACTGGAAATACAAGAAAAGTCAATCAGTTATTAACGATGCTTAACGGATTCAACGTGACAGAAATTGCTCGTACAGGACTCGTTGGAATGCATAGAGGAAGCCAAGAAGATTAAGGGGGATATTAAAAATGGCAAAAATATTTTATGAATCAGATTGTGACTTATCATTATTAGATGGGAAAACAGTAGCCATCATTGGATATGGATCACAAGGACATGCACATGCATTGAACTTAAAAGAATCAGGAGTAAAAGTTATCATAGGATTATACGAAGGATCAAAATCATGGAAAAGAGCTGAAGAACAAGGATTTGAAGTTTATACATCAGCAGAAGCTGCAAAAAAAGCAGATATCATCATGATCTTAATCAATGACGAATTACAAGCAAAATTATATAAAGAATCAATTGAACCAAATCTAGAAGAAGGAAACATGCTCATGTTTGCTCATGGATTCAATATTCATTTCAATCAAATCGTACCACCAAAAAATGTAGATGTAACAATGATTGCACCAAAAGCACCAGGACATACAGTAAGAAGTGAATACCAAGTAGGAAAAGGAACACCATGTCTTGTAGCTGTAGAACAAGACTACACAGGGAAAGCACAAGACATCGCTTTAGCATACTCACTAGCAATTGGAGGAGCAAGAGCAGGAGTACTAGAAACAACATTCAGAACAGAAACAGAAACAGACTTATTTGGAGAACAAGCAGTCTTATGTGGAGGGGTATGTGCCTTAATGCAAGCAGGATTTGAAACATTAGTAGAAGCAGGATATGATCCAAGAAATGCATACTTCGAATGTATTCATGAAATGAAATTAATTGTAGACTTAATCTATCAATCAGGATTTGAAGGAATGAGATATTCAATTTCAAATACAGCAGAATATGGAGATTATATTACAGGACCAAAGATCATAACAGAAGATACAAAGAAAGCAATGAAACAAATCTTAAAAGATATCCAAGATGGAACATTCGCAAAAGATTTCTTATTAGACATGTCTCAAGCAGGAGGACAAGCGCATTTCAAAGCAATGAGAAAATTAGCTGCAGAACATGAATCAGAAAAAGTCGGAAAAGAAATCAGAAAATTATATTCTTGGTCTGATGAAGATAAATTAATCAATAACTAATCAACACACTTTAGTGTGTTGTCATTGGAAAGTCATGACTTTCTAATGACAACCTACTAAGGTTAAAAAATGAAGGGGGAATTTAAACAATGGCAATGACAATGACACAAAAGATCTTAGCAAAACATGCAGGATTAGATCATGTTGAAGCGGGACAATTAATTGAAGCAAAATTGGATGTTGTAATGGCGAATGATATTACAGGGCCAATGGCATTACCAATTTTTGATAAAATGGCAGATAAGGTCTTTGATAAAGATAAAGTGGTTTTAGTGCCAGATCACTTTACACCAAATAAAGATATTAAATCTGCAGAAAATTCAAAAGCAATTTTGGATTTTACAAACAAACAATGTTTAACACATCGTATGGAACAAGGTAAATGTGGTGTGGAACATGCCATCTTACCAGAAAAAGGAATCGTTGTGGCTGGTGAATGTATTATTGGGGCAGACAGTCATACATGTACTTATGGGGCATTAGGAGCTTTTTCTACAGGTGTAGGGACAACGGATATCGCTACTGGAATGGCAACTGGAGAATTATGGTTTAAAGTACCAAGCGCAATTAAATTTGTGATTACTGGTAAACCAAGTGAATATGTTAGTGGGAAAGATGTTATTTTACATATTATTGATAAAATTGGTGTTGATGGTGCTTTATACAAATCAATGGAATTTGTGGGAGATGGTATTCAATACTTAACAATGGATGATCGTTTTACAATTTGTAATATGGCAATTGAAGCAGGAGCTAAAAATGGTATTTTCCCTGTTGATGATCAAACAATTGCTTATATTGAAAAACATTCTAAAAAACCTTATGAAGTTTTTGAAGCAGATGAAGATGCTGAATATGAACAAGTATTAGAAATCAATTTAAGTGAAGTAAGACCAACTGTTGCTTTTCCTCATTTACCAGGAAATGGACATACAATTGATGAAATTGAAGAAATGGATAAAATCTATATCGATCAAGTCGTTATTGGATCTTGTACAAATGGACGTTTATCTGATTTAGAAAAAGCAGCAGCAATTTTAAAAGGTAAAAAAGTTGCAGACAATGTACGTGTGATGGTCGTACCAGCAACACAAAAAATCTTCTTACAATGTATTCAAAAAGGTTTAGCTGAAATCTTTGTAGAAGCTGGATGTGCATTCAATACACCAAGTTGTGGTCCTTGTATGGGTGGACATATGGGTGTTATGGCTAAAGGTGAAAAATGTGTTTCAACAACAAACCGTAACTTCGTAGGACGTATGGGGGATACCGAAGCACTTATTTATTTAGCTTCTCCACAAGTAGCTGCAGCAAGTGCGATTGCTGGATATATCGCAAATCCTGAAAAGGTAGGTAAAGAATAATGAAAATTTATAAATATAAAGATAATGTAGATACAGATGTAATTATTCCTGCACGTTATTTAAATTCATTTGATGCAAAAGAACTTGCAAGTCATGCTATGGTGGATATTGATCCTACTTTTGCTTCAACTGTAGAAAAAGGAGATATCATTGTAGCAGGTCAAAACTTTGGTTGTGGTTCTTCAAGAGAACATGCACCTCTTTGTTTAAAAACTGCTGGGGTTAAATGTGTTATCGCAAAAAGCTTTGCGCGTATTTTCTATCGTAATTCAATTAATATTGGTTTTCCAATTATGGAATGTGAAGAAGCAGCTGATAAAATTGAAAAAGGTGACGAAGTAGAAGTTGATTTTTCAACAGGTGTAATCACAAATAAAACAAAAAATGAAACTTACCAAAGTCAACCATTTCCAGAATTCTTACAAAAAATGATTGATGCTGATGGTTTAGTAAATTATGTAAATTCTAAAAAATAGGGGATAAAAAATGGAAAAGAATATAGCGGTTATTAAAGGTGATGGAATCGGGCCTGAAATCGTTACAGAAGCGATGAAAGTTTTAGATGCTGTTGCAAAAAAATACAATCATAAATTTAATTATACAGAAATCTTAATGGGTGGTTGTTCAATCGATGCTTATGGTGTGCCGTTAAGTGATGAAGCTTTAAAAATTGCTAAAAAAAGTGATAGTGTTTTATTAGGGGCTATTGGTGGAAATACGACAACTTCACCATGGTATAAATTAGAACCATCATTAAGACCAGAAGCAGGTTTATTAAAAATTAGAAAAGAATTAGGGTTATTCGCAAATTTACGTCCTGCTTATTTATATGATGAATTAAAAGGGGCTTGTCCACTTAAAGAAGAATTAACTGAAGGTGGATTTGATATGATGATCATGCGTGAACTTACAGGTGGTCTTTATTTCGGTGAACGTTCTACTGAAAAAGAAGGAGATCAAATGGTTGCTCATGATTCAATGAGTTATAGTGAAAGTGAAATTCGTCGTATTGCTAAACGTGGATTTGATATTGCGATGAAAAGAAATAAAAAAGTAACAAGCGTGGATAAAGCAAATGTTTTAGATACTTCTCGTTTATGGCGTAAAGTTGTAGAAGAAGTCGCAAAAGAATATCCAGAAGTTACTTTAGAACATATGTTAGTGGATAACTGTGCAATGCAACTTGTGAGAGATCCAAAACAATTTGATGTTATTTTAACTGAAAATATGTTTGGTGATATTTTATCAGATGAAGCAAGTATGGTTACTGGTTCAATTGGAATGTTATCAAGTGCTTCTTTAAGAGAAGATAGCTTTGGTATGTATGAACCAAGTCATGGGAGTGCACCAGATATTGCTGGACAAAATATTGCAAATCCAATTGCAACTATTTTATCAGCAGCAATGATGCTTCGTTATTCTTTTGATTTAGATCAAGAAGCAAAAGATGTGGAAGATGCTATTGAAAAAGTATTAAAAGAAGGATATCGTACAACAGATATCATGTCTGAAGGTAAAACATTAGTAGGGACTCGTGAAATGGGAGACCTTATTGTAAGTCATTTATAGGAGGATATAGGGATGAAAAGTGATTTTGTAAAAAAAGGAACTGAAAGAGCTCCTCATCGATCATTATTTAATGCCGCTGGGTATACAGATGAAGAATTAGAAAGACCATTAATTGGGGTTGTCAATTCTTTCAATGAAATTGTTCCAGGACATATGAACTTAGATAAAATTTGTGAAGCTGTAAAAAAAGGAATCTATCTTGCTGGTGGGGTGCCCGTAGAAATTCCAGCAATCGCTGTTTGTGATGGGATTGCCATGAACCATACAGGAATGAAATATTCACTTGTTACACGTGAATTAATTGCTGATAGTACAGAAGCAATGGCTGAAGCACATCAATTTGATGGTTTAGTTATGATTCCTAACTGTGATAAAAACGTGCCAGGATTATTAATGGCTGCTGCTAGAGTCAATGTTCCAACAATCTTTGTTTCTGGTGGACCGATGTTAGCAGGTCGTAAAATGGATGGTAAAAGAACTTGTTTATCTTCATTATTCGAAGCAGTAGGACAATTCAATGCAGGAAATATGACAGAAGATAAACTTCATGAATTTGAACAAAAAGCTTGTCCAACTTGTGGTTCATGTTCAGGTATGTATACAGCAAACTCAATGAACTGCTTAACTGAAGTTTTAGGAATGGCTCTTCGTGGAAATGGAACAATTCCAGCTGTTTATTCAGAAAGAATTAGACTTGCGAAACATGCAGGTATGCAAATCGTAGAACTTATTAAAAAAGATATTCGTCCTCGTGATATTATGACTGAAAAAGCATTTATCAATGCTCTAACAATGGATATGGCACTTGGATGTTCGACAAACTCAATGCTTCATTTACCAGCTATTGCTCATGAAGCAGGAGTTACTTTAAATCTTGAAATTGCGAATGAAATTTCTAAGAAAACACCTAACTTATGTCACTTAGCACCAGCTGGTGATACATTTATGGAAGATTTAAATGAAGCTGGTGGAATTTATGCAGTTATGAATGAAATTAATAAATTAGGTTTATTATCAACTGATTTATTAACTGTTACTGGAAAAACTGTAGCTGAAAATATTGCAGGATGCGTCAACTTAGATCCTGAAATCATTCGTCCGGTAGAAAATCCATATTCACCTTATGGTGGTATTGCTGTTTTAAAAGGTAATATTTGTCCAAATGGTGCGGTTGTAAAACAATCAGCGGTTGCTAAAGAAATGATGGTGCATACAGGACCAGCGCGTGTCTTTGACTGTGAAGATGATGCCATTGTTGCTATTCGTGAAGGAAAAATCGTTAAAGGTGATGTTGTTGTTATTCGTTATGAAGGACCTAAAGGTGGACCTGGAATGCGTGAAATGTTATCACCAACTTCAGAAATAGCTGGTATGGGCTTAGATAAAGATGTTGCTTTAATCACAGATGGTCGTTTCTCTGGAGCTACTCGTGGAGCTTCTATTGGACACGTGGCACCTGAAGCTGCTTTAGGTGGACCAATTGCTTTCATTGAAGAAGGAGATATTATTGATATTGATATCACAAATCATTCAATGAATGTTCGTGTTAGTGATGAAGAAATGGCTGCAAGAAAAGCTAAATGGCAACCAAGGGAACCTCGTATTAAAAAAGGTTACTTAGTAAGATATGCTTCTTTAGTAACATCAGCAGATAAAGGTGCTGTATTACAAGCGCCAGAAGAAAAAAAATAAAAGGAGGAAAAACAAAATGATGTTAACTGGTTCAGAAATTATATGTGAATGTTTAATTGAACAAGGTGTCGATACAGTGTTTGGTTATCCGGGAGGAACTATTCTTAACGTCTATGATGCACTTTATCGCTATCAAGATAAAATCAATCATGTTTTGACTTCTCATGAACAAGGTGCTTCTCATGCAGCTGATGGTTATGCAAGAGCAACAGGAAAAGTTGGTGTTTGTATGGCTACTTCAGGACCAGGGGCAACAAACCTTGTTACTGGAATTGCGACGGCTTATATGGATTCAACACCACTTGTTGCTATTACTGCAAATGTTGGTGTTGAAATCTTAGGACGTGACAGTTTCCAAGAAATTGATATTACTGGTGTGACAATGCCAATTACAAAACATAATTTTATCGTTAAAGATATTAAAGATTTAGTGCCTACAATTCGTAAAGCATTCTATATTGCTAAAGAAGGTAGACCAGGACCTGTCTTGGTAGACGTTACTAAAAACGTTACTGCAGAAAAGATGGAATTTGAACCACTTCAACCAAAAGCTATTGAACCTAAAACTGAAACATATACTGTTGAAGATTTAGATCAAGCAATTGAAATGATCAAAGAAAGTGAAAAACCATTTATCTTTGCTGGTGGTGGTGTTATTTCATCTGGTGCAAATCAAGAATTAAAAGAATTTGCAGAAAAAATTGATGCACCTGTTTGTGAAACATTAATGGGTAAAGGGGCTTTTGATAATACAAGACCTCGTTATACAGGAATGCTTGGAATGCATGGAACAAAAGCAAGTAACTTTGGGGTAAGTCAATGTGATTTATTAATTACAGTTGGTGCACGTTTCTCTGATCGTGTTACTGGTAATACTCAAACATTTGCTTCTAATGCTAAAATTATTCACATTGATGTAGATGCTGCTGAAATCAATAAAAATATTCAAGTTGATTTAGGTATTATTGGTGATGCGAAATGTATCTTAAATGAATTAAATAATAAGTTAGAAAGACAAAATCATCCACAATGGTTAAAACAAATTCGTGATTTAAAAGATCGTTATCCACTTAACTATGATGATTCTACTCTTACAGGACCTTATGTCCTTGAACAAATTGATTATTTAACAGATAGTAATGCGATTATTTGTACAGATGTTGGACAACATCAAATGTGGGCTGCTCAATATTATCATTATCGACGTCCACGTCAATTAATTACTTCAGGTGGAGCTGGAACAATGGGATTTGGTTTAGGCGCTGCAATTGGTGCTAAGTATGGAAATCCTGATTTCCCAGTATTTAATATTGCTGGTGATGGATGTTTCAGAATGAATATGAATGAACTTGCTACAGCAAGTCGTTACAATGTGCCTATTATTCAAGTTGTTATCAACAATAAGGTATTAGGAATGGTAAGACAATGGCAAACATTATTCTATGGTAAACGTTATAGTAATACGATTTTAGATGATAAAGTTGATTTCTGTAAAGTTGCTGAAGGATTAGGATGTAAAGCAATTCGTGTTTCTACTAAAGAAGAAGTTGCTCCAGCTATTAAAGAAGCTTTAGATACAAATGGACCTGTTTTAATTGAAGTAATGATTGGTAAAGATGATAAAGTTTTCCCAATGGTTGCTCCAGGCGGTGCTATTTCTAAAGCATTTGATGAATCTGATTTAAAAAATAAATAATTTATGAAAGATCAAATAGAAATATTTGGTCTTTTTTTTGTTTTTTGAAGAAAAAAGGAGACAACATGACGAATATATATTGTGGAGGATAAAAATATGAATGGGATTCAAAATAAAAAATGTATGTATGATTATTGTTGTCAAAGAATTATTTGTCATAAAGAAATTCTATCAAGAATTATTCAAGAATATGTAGAAGAAGCAAAGAAAATGACAATTGAAGAAATAAGTAAACATATTTATGGTATTAAAATGTCTTCATTAGAAGAATATATTTACTCAAAGAAAAGAGATAAAAATAATAAACAAGATGTACGATGTTATTTTAATTTAAAGGAATGTATTCAAATCAATCTCTATTTAAATTTAGATTATAAAGAAGATGCACATGTAAATAAAAGAAAGAAACATAAAGTATATCATTTATATTTTATAACCCGATCTTTAGAATATGATGATGGAACTGTTTTAATGAATATAAATTCCCAACTAAACATTTATAAATTCAGGATTTATATTTCAAATCGATATCGATCAAATAATGAATGTAAACAACATAATGAAATTCTTACTTTAATGCACATCATCTTAAGTTATCGAATGGGTGCAAAGTATAAAGAAAGATTAATAAAAAAATACATAAATAATAAAGAAATAGATAAGGAATTAGAGATAATGTGTAATTTAAGTCAAGCTATAGAAATGGATATTAAAGAAAAGACAGTCAGAAAAGTGACAAGAGAAGTTACAAGACAAAATAATGTCAGAGCTATTTATAATGTTATGAAAAATCTAAATGTTTCTTTTGATGTGGCCATGGATATTTTAGGTTTTACTAAAAACGAAAAAATTATTTTAAAAGAATATTTAAAAAATAAAGAATACTTATTGACCTTATAGTAACTCTAACGTGTATGTTTTGGTTAGAAAGAAGGGAAATAAGATGAAAAAATTAGTGAAATTAATCATAGTTCTTGTTTTAGTGATGGTAAGTGGTTGTACAACACAAAAGAAAGAAGAAAATGCAAGAGTAATAGATACAAGTATGTTTTTATATAAAGTATCTAATCAAGAAGGTAAATATTCATATTTATTTGGAACATGTCATCCAGGAAGATATCCTATTAAAAGTTTAGATAAGGTAACAGAAAAGGCATTAGATGAAAGTGATTCGATTTATTTAGAATGTGATATGAATCCATCACCACAAAAAATAGAAGAATATGCTAAATATAATACATATAATTCAATTCGTGATTTAGGACTTGAAGATAAATATGAAAATCTAATGAAACAATACAAAAGTTTGAAAGGAAAACCTGGTTATGCACTCTATAATGTATTTGTAATAAACTCACTTATAAATAGTGATCCTGAAGTATTGAATAAGGCAAATATAAGTAAATTTAGTGCAATTGATAATTATATTTATGATTATGCTCAAAAGAAAAAGAATTTTAAAGAAGTAGAAGGTATTGAATTTCAAATGAAGCTATTAACTGAATTATCAGGGGATTACTCAGAGACGATATTAGATAATTTAGCAAATAAAGAAATGGTAATAAAAAGTGCTAAAGAAGATTTAGATGCTTATTATAGTGGTAATACACAATATTATGAAAATGAACAAAATTTATTGTTAAATCAGTTGGAACAGTTAAATGATAGTGATAAAGAAAAGTATTGGAATATACTTGCATATAATAGAAATATTTTTATGAAAGATACTTTAGCTGATGGTATTCATAATAATAAACATGATTTTATAGGTGTAGGATGTAAACATCTCTATGGTAAAAAAGGAATTATCCAATTATTAAAGGATGATGGCTATTTAGTTGAATGTATGAAATAATGAAGGTAGGTGAAAATTATGCAAATAAAAGAGGTTCAAGAAAAACTAAAAATCAGTTCTTATACACTAAGATATTATGAAAAGATGGGACTCATTCAACCTTATCGTGATGAAAATGGTTATCGAAATTACAGCGAAGAAGATATTCACAAAATAGAGAGAATTATGTTTTTAAGAGATATCAATGTACCTATAGAAGATATTAAAGATATCTTAAATAATAAAGTTACATTTCAAGATGTCTTAGAAAGTCATATTCAAAAGGTAAATACTGAAATAGAATCATTACAATATATAAAAAACATGTGTGAAGATTTAAAAGAAAAGAATATTCCTTTATTAGATCAAGTAATTGAAGATAATCAAATAGGAGATAAAAAAGTCAAAAAAAGAGATTTAAAGAAAGTATTTGGCTATTTTAAAAAAGATCAAACGGTGATTATTGGAACTAAATTTGATTTGAATATATATTTTAGAACATTTATTTGTGCATTGATTACTGCTCCAGTTCTAGCATTTGCTGTTACTAAGTATCTACAAATGGTGCATATTTTAGAAATGGAAACTGTTATGAATCATATTTTCATTTATTTAATATTAATGATTTTAGTTATATTACTTTCAATGGTAAGTATTTCTTATATGTGCTCACGTCAAAATTATATAGAACTTACAGATAATAAGATTTCTATTTTGGATGTTAAAAAAATATCACATTTAAAATTAAGTTATTTTGTTTTAAAAAGAGAATTAACAGCTATTATGGAGAATTATAATTGGGAAGATTTAGAATATGTAGAAATTAAATTGGTAATTCAATATGGTGGAATAGGAATGGGAACAAGTAAAACGATGTATTATTATTTACCGAACTATATATTTCATTTTAAAAATTCTTCAAGCAAAAGTTTTTTAGAATGGAATAATCCTAAAGCTGCTTATCAAATATTAAGAAATAAAAATATAGAAATTGTGACTAGTGATGAAATATTAGATTGTTTTGAACAAAATGAATTAAGTGTTTATGATTTCTTTGAAAATATCTATCATAAAAATGGTAAAAACAGATAGTTAAAAAAGTAGGTGAAAATTATGCAAATAAAAGAGGTTCAAGAAAAATTAAAAATCAGTTCTTATACACTAAGATATTATGAAAAGATGGGATTGATTCAACCTTATCGTGATGAAAATGGTTATCGAAATTACAGCGAAGAAGATATTC
>ENA-ORUQ01001671-ORUQ01001671.1-human-gut-metagenome-genome-assembly--contig:-NODE-1671-length-20113-cov-19.149118_pt1 | contig 20113 bp, 7 predicted proteins | sample MGYA00242081_ERZ509211 | MGnify/ENA primary metagenome ERZ509211 (study PRJEB26280, sample SAMEA2338785) | human gut metagenome | biome: human gut; feature: human-associated habitat; material: faeces...
GCGGCCAATACGGGTCGCGCAGTGCAGCGCGGCCGATTTCCACGGCGTCGGCGGCGCCCGACTTCAGAATCTTCTTCGCCTGCTTCGGCTTGGTGATGAGCCCGACTGCGGTGGTGGGAATGCCCGCGCGACTGCGCACCTGTTCGGCGAACGGCACTTGGTAGTCGGGCTTCACCGGAATGGTCACGTCGGGAATCAATCCGCCTGTGGACACGTCGATCAGGTCCACGCCGTGGGCCTTCATAATCTTAGCCAGTTCGACGGTCTGGTCAAGGTCCCAGCCGCCTGCGGCCCAATCGGTGGCGGAGACGCGCACCAGCACCGGCATGGTGTCGGGCACGACGGAACGAATCGCATCCACGACTTCGACCAGCATGCGGACGCGATTGTCGAACGATCCGCCGTACTCGTCGTCACGCTCGTTGATGAGCGGGTCGAGGAACTGCGACAGCAGGTAGCCGTGCGCGGCATGGACTTCCACCGCGTCGAAGCCGATGTTCATGGCACGCCAGGCGGCGTCGCGGAACTGGTCCACGATGGTGTGGATCTCATCGACGCTCAGCGCGCGCGGACAAGCCAGGGAACCGTATGCGTTGGCGCTTGGGCAAACCGTCCGCCATCCGCCTTGCTCTTCCGGCACGCTCTGTCCATCGAAACCGATCGCGTGGCAGCCGGTGGAACCCTTGCGTCCGGCGTGGTTGAGCTGCACCGCCATCGTGGCACCCGCTGCCTTCGCGTCGGCCACGATCCAACGCCATGCGTCCATCTGTCCGTCATCCCACAATCCCAGATCGCACGGCGAAATGCGGCCTTCCGGCGCGACGGCGGTCGCTTCCATGATGATCATGCCGAAGCCGCCCATCGCACGCGAAACGTAATGCTGGTAGTGGAATGGCGTGGGCTTGCCGTCCTGCGCCAATGCGGAATACGTGTCCATTGGCGGCAGCCAGATGCGGTTGCGCACGGTGACGCCACGCAACGTCATCGGATCGAACGGTTTGACCGTCTTGTTCTGCTTGCCGTTCTTCTTGTCTTCGCTCATTGTCATCTCTCTTATGAATCGTTGGTATCGCCTGAATCGTCGATATCCGCACCGCGTTCCCACGCGACGGGCATGGTACCGATTGCATTGTAAGCAGAACGCCCGCCGGTTGGGGCGGGCGTTCATGGACTGTTCACTTTGCCATGCGATTTACGCTCCGGTGACGTGGGCAGTCAGTGCGGTCAGTCAATGCGGGCAGTCGGCATGAATAGCCGACAATCGCAACTATTGATGCTGCTGGTCACTTTGCTGCTCAGCAGGCTGTTGCTGCGATTGCTGCTGCTGGCCTTGGTTGGTCTGCTGCTGGCTTTGCTGCTGACTGTTCTGCTGGCGCTGGTATTGGTACTGGTTGTATGTTCTGGTGGCGCCCTTCGAAACCGTGTACTTGTCGGCACCCTTTCCGTAATCGTTGTCAATCGGCGCGTTGATGGCGGCAAGATACGTGTTCATGAACTGCTTCCACGCCGGCGTTGCGATGTACATGCCGTACCAAGACGGGCGGTACACGCCGTTGATGGTCTTGTTGTCGAAGGTGTTGTTGATCGGGTCCTGCGCGTCGGCGACCGCGACGAACGCCGCGACCTGGTTCGGCACGAAACCTGCGGTGGTCATCACCGTGTTCTCGTTGGTACCGGTCTTGGCGAAGGTCTTGCGATTGTTGTCAAGCTGCGTGGTCGACGCTTCGCCGCCAGGCTGCACGACACCTTGGTTCAGCGCGTAGGACACGGTCTGCGCGATGTCCGGGTCGATGGCCTGATGGCAGTTCGCGGACGGCACTTTCACCTTGCTGCCGCTGCGGTCGGTCACCTTGGTGATGGCGATCGGAGTGCATTCCACGCCGTTGGCGCCCATGGTGGCGTACACGTTGGCCATGGTCAACGGCGACGCCTGCACCGTACCGATGGTCATTGGCGGCTGGAACGAGTTAGCGGAGTAGATGTCGGACGCGTTGGAGATGGCGTTGTGGTAGCCCATCTCCTTGGCCGCGTCGGCGATCGCGCACAGACCGATGTTCGACGCCATCGAGGCCTGCGTGGTGTTGTGCGACTTGATCAGACCCTGCAGCGGGCTTTCCGGAGAGGTGGTGCCGCCGCCGGAATTCTGCACCCTCCACGGGCCGACGAAACCGTAGCCGTTGCAGTTGAACTTCGACGTGTCGTAGACGGTGGATGTGACGAGCGACTCGTTGATGGAGTGGCCTTTCTGCATCCACGCCACCATGTTGATGGGCTTCCAGGTGGAGCCGACGTTGAAGCCCATACCGCCGCCGTCCTCTTGGTCGACCATGTAGTTCATGGAGGTCTTGGTCTCGTCCGTTCGGGCGTCATCCGTGGCGTCGTAGGTTCGGTTGATGCCGAACGACAGGATTTCACCGGTGCCCGGCTTCACGGCCGCTATCATCACTTCGAATCCGGACGGGTCTGTGGCCGGCACGGTGCTGTTCGCCGCCTGCATGGCCGCGTTGTTGGCGTTGCGGTCGAGCGTGGTGACGATCTTCAGACCGCCTTCCTTCAGCAGCTTCTCGCGAGCCTCGTCGTCCTTGCCGAACGCCTTGTTCTTCAGGATCTGGTTGACCACGTACGAGCAGAAGAAGCCGGTGTTTTCAATGGCCGACTGGCATCCGGAGCTCACGTCCTGCAGGTTCAGCGTGTCCTTCAACGGCGTGTTGATGGCGTCTTTGAATTCCTTTTCGGAGGTGATGTAGCCCTGGTCGTGCATCAGCTGCAGCACGATGTTGCGCTGATGTTCGGCTTCCTTCTGGTTGGCTTCCACGGAAGGATCGAAGTTCTGCGGATTCTTGGTGATTGCCGCGATGGTCGCCGCCTGGGTCACGTTCAGTTCCGAAGCGGAGACATTGAAGTAGCGTTTGGCGGCCATTTCCACGCCGCACAGGTTGTTGCGGCCGAACTGCGCGATGTTGAGGTAGCCCTGCAGAATCTCGGCTTTGGAGTATTTCTTTTCGATCTGCACCGAGATCAGCATCTCGCGCAGCTTGCGTGCCACGGTGTCTTCCGTCGCATGGTATTCGGCGATCGGATCGTCGTCTTCACGGGCTTGGGTGGACAGCACGTTCTTGACGTACTGCTGCGTCAGCGTGGAACCGCCCTGCTGGTCGCCGCCTCTGACGTAGGTTTGGAAGAACGCTCGGAACACGCCCTGCACGTCCACGCCGGTATGTTCGAAGAAGCGCTTGTCTTCACGGGCCACGACGGCCTGCTGCATGGCTTTGGAGATTTTCTTCAGCGGCACGACCTCGCGGTTCTGCGTATAGAATTCCGCGAAAGCGGTCTTGCCGTCGTTGAAATACATCGTCGAGCGTTGCGGGAGCGAGGTCACATCGAAATCGATGCCTTCGACCGCAAGGGACGGAATGACGGCTTTGGCCGCGTTATTGGCGGCGAACACAGCGGGCATAAAGAAAATACTCGTCACAACGCCGCCGCCCACGCATAACGTGATGTATGCGATTACCAATGCGAGCACACGTTGAACGGTAAGGGTCTTCTTCTTGGGCATGACGCCCATTCTAAAGTGGCGGGTCTACTAAACACATGCCCGCCAACGCATGTGCCGGAAGCCGTCACGGGTTTCTCACAAAACAGACAATTTCTTAGGAAAAGTTGGAAATCAGCCGAAAACCAGCCGAATGTCATCGTCTTGATCGGCGAATCAGCATGCCCGGCTGGTAGATGATGATGGACCGGCCTTCCCTGGCGATCCATCCGCGGTTAGCGAAATCCATCAACGCCTTGTTCACCGTTTCGCGTGAGGATCCGACGAGCTGCGCCATCTCCTCCTGTGTCAGATCGTGTGGCACCTTCAGGCCGGCTTCGACCGGTTCGCCGAATCGTGATGCCAGATTGAGCAGTGTTTTGGCGAGTCGTCCGGGAACGTCCATGAACACCAGATCGCAGATGCGTTCGTTGTTGCTGCGCATGCGGTGCGCCAATACCTGCAGCATGTCCACGGCCACGCGCGGATGTTCGTCGAGCCAGTCGAACAGCGCGTCATGTTCCAGCCAGACCACACGCGTGCCGTTGGTCATCGCCACCGCCGAAGCGGTACGCGGTCCGCCATGCGGATCGAACACCGGAATCTCGCCCAGCACTTCGCCGTACGCGTGGATGCTCAGCAGCTGCACACGCTTGTCGGAGGATTGTCTGGTCAGTTTGACGCGGCCTTCCTCCAGCAGATACATGCGATGGTCGGTGTCTCCCTCGCGGAAGATGAAATCGCCCTTGTCGTATTCGGCATGCTGCAGATACGGCAGCAGTTCCCGGGCTTCTTCGGACGAAACCTGCTTGAACAGCGCGGTGTGCAGCAACGTCTCACGCTCATCGTCGAAACCACCAAAACCATTGATCCCATTGGTTCCATTCGGGGTGACCATCGACGTGCCTCCGTTCCGACGTGCTTCTGCGTTTTCCGTTGTCGACATCCATGCCAACGCTCGTTAAGTCGGGCACCATCGACCATTCGGGCTACATTGTAACTCGAACGGCGGCGTCGACCAGTCGCGCCACTACCTCGTCTCGGCCCATGCCGGTTTGAGAGCGCATGGGATCGACATGTTTTGCCGCTGATTTCACCGCTTTGTCGGACATTTTCTCTCGTGAGATGTTCAACACGCGGGTCATCTTTTCCGCGTCGATGTCGTAGGCGAGCGTGACGTGGTGCAGAATCGCGCCGGGTCCGCCGTGGGTGGGCGCGAACCGGCGTTGCGCGGCGCCGCCGAGTTTGCCGTATTGTGTGGCGATGTCGTTGAGTCCGGCGAATCGTACGTTGAGGCCGAGGGCGCGTAACGCTTCGACGAGCCAGTAGTCGCAGAGTTCGTAGGATTCCTCGACGCTCATGCCGTGGGCGAAGTCGAGCGGGGCGTACAGCGAGTACGTGATGGTGTTGCCTGGTTCGATGAACATCGCTCCCCCGCCGGTGCAGCGGCGGACTATGTGGAATCCTTCGTCTTGCGCGGTGTGCACGTTGACTTCGTCTTCGAGCGACTGGAATCTGCCGATGACCACGGCCGGCTCGGCCCATTCCCAGAAACGCAGGGTGGGTTCGCGGGTTCCGGCAGCCACTTCGCGTGCCCATTCGACGTCGAGGTCCATTTGTTCCTGCGGTTTGCGGGGGTCGTCGTGCACGATGTTCGGTTTGAGTGCGTGCCAGCGTCGCGCGTATTCCGCCCAATTGCCGGTTTCGGCGATGTCGCCGGTTCCAACGGTTCCAGCGTTTTCGTCACTTTCCGCGGTTCCAGCGTTTTCGTCACTTTCCGCGGTTCCAGCGTTTTCGTCACTTTCCGCGGTTCCAGCGTTTTCAATGTTTTTTGCGATTTCCGCGGTTTCTGCGGTTTCCATTGGGCTGGTATGCCGCCGAATGCGCAGGTCGTCGCGTGGTTCCACTTTCGTAACATCATTACCGCCGATACCGGCAATGCCATCGGCGCCATCGATGCCGTCAATCGCACGTTGAAAGGCGATGGCGATGCCACGCGCGCCCATGCCGACGATGCGCACGTCCGGATGGTGCAGCATCGTCCGTTCGACGGCGGCGGTCACGTCACGTTCGGAAACCATCGAACCGCTGAGGCAACGGGCCGCGCACTGTTCCAGCGCACATTCCATGGAATGCAAGAGATTCCGCGTTCCGGCATCGTCCCCGTCGAGGAAGAAATCGCCGTCGATATGGCATTCGATAACAGTCGATGATGCAGCCGGCCCAGCGTATGGAACCGTTTTCACGGCATTCGTATGAGCCGAATCAATATAGTCCGAATCGGCGTAATCCGAATCGGCATGAGAAAGCCGGACAGTCACTCCAACGAGTTTGCCGCCCGGCTGTTTGTAAAGTCCTCGAGTCATCAATCCTGCAGTTCGACGCCTTGAGCGTCACGGTGCCATTGCGAGCCGTAGTGGGAGCACAGAATCAGGATGCCTTCCACCAGTCCCCAGATGCCTGCGACGGCTGGGCCGATGATGAGAATCCAGCCGATGACGGTCAGCAGCAGCTGTGCCACGGCCTTGCCGGTGTTGCCCAAGTAGAAGTTGTGCACGCCGAAGCAGCCCAGGAAGATGCCAAGCAGACCGGCTGCCAGTTTCGACTTCTGGGCGTATCCGGCCGGTGCGACGGGCTGGCCGTATGCCGGCTGCTGCGCGTAGGCGGGCTGGGTATAGGCGGATTGGTTGTAAGACGGGGCCGCGTAGCCTTGCTGTCCGTAGTTCGCTTGGTTGTAATCCGGCTGGGCGTAAGCGTTGTTGGGGTCATACGCCGGGGCTGCCGGCTGACCGTACGACAGCTGCGCAGATTGGGCAGGCTGGGACGGCTGGCCATACTGACCGTACTGGTTGTACGATGCGGCGTTCGGATCATATACCGGAGCAGCGGGCGTGGCCGGCTGAGCCGGCTGGGTATAGACGGGAGCCGTACCGTATGCCGGGGCCGGAGTCGCCGGCTGACCGTATGACGGCTGAGCGGTCTGGTCCGACTGTGCGGTCTGGCCATACTGGCTGTATGCGGAAGCGTTCGGATCGTACGCCGGAACGGCAGGCTCGGCCGGCTGAGCGGGCTGAGTGTATGCGGCGGAGTTCTGATCGTATGCGGGGGTTTCCGGCTGCGACTCCGGATGGTTCATCTGCGCATCGTTCTGTTGTGGAATGCACGGTTGGTTGTAGTCGTCCTGGGCTGCGTTATCCGACGTTGGATTGTTGACTTGACCGGCACCATTGAAATCGGCGTTGTTATCACTCATGCCTCAACAATATCCCAAGGTTTGCCCGTCATCGGGCGTTTACCACTGGCACGAACCCCGAAAAACCCCTGAAAAATCCCCTGATTATGCGAAGACGCCCACCGTTCCAAGGAAAACCTTGTTTCGGCGGGCGTCTCACCAAATGGAACATCCAAATGGAATGTCAGCGAATGCCAATCACATGCGGGCCAGGATGTCGCGTCCCACCTCGTCGGTGGTGCGCGTGGTGGAGCCAAGCTCCTCGATGTCAGCCTCAACGGCGGTATGGATCTTCTTGGCAGCGTCGTCGAAACCGAGATGCTCGAGCAGCATGGCGGCGGACAGGATGGCTGCGGTCGGGTTGGCCTTGTTCTGGCCGGCGATGTCCGGAGCGGAACCGTGGATCGGCTCGAACATGGACGGATACTCGTTGGACGCGTTGATGCAGCCCGAAGCGGAGTAGCCGACGCCACCGACCACGGCACCGGCCTCGTCGGTGATGATGTCGCCGAAGAGGTTGTCGGTCAGGATCACGTCGAAGCGGGACGGGTTGGACACCATGAAGATGGTGGTCGCGTCGATGTGCAGGTAGTCGTGGGAGACCTCCGGGTATTCCTCGGCCACCTTGTCGACGATGCGCTGCCACATGTCGCCGGCGTTGACCAGCACGTTCTTCTTGTGCACGAGGGTCACGTGCTTCCTGCGCTTCATGGCCAGTTGGAAGGCGTAACGCACCACACGCTCCACGCCGTAGGCGGTGTTGATGGAGACTTCGGTGGCCACCTCGTTCGGGGTGCCACGGCGCACCGCTCCGCCGGCACCGCAGTACAGGCCTTCGGTGCCTTCACGCACCACGACGAAGTCGATGTCACCCGGGTTGGCGAGCGGCGACGTGACACCCTTGTACAGCTTGGACGGACGCAGGTTCACGTACTGGTCCAGGTCGAAGCGGAGCTTGAGCAGCAGGCCGCGTTCCAGAATGCCCGCCTTGATGCGCGGATCGCCGACGGCGCCCAGCAGGATGGCGTCGGTCTTCTTGATGCGCTCCTCTTCCTCTTCCGGAAGAATCGCGCCGTCACGCAGATAGCGCTCGGCACCCAGATCGAACTTCTCATATTCGAATTCGGCGACGCCTTCGGCCGCCTTCTCCAGAGCCTTCTGGGCCCACGGAGTCACTTCCTTACCAATGCCATCGCCCGGAATGACGGCGATGGTGTACTTCTTTGCAGAATCACTCATAGCACGCGACTCTAGTCAGTGATTCATCAGGCGGACCAAAACCGCTCAGCAAATGGACACCCGTTCCATGCCCCACGTACGGCGGGCGGATATCCGTTTGTTTCGATAGGCACAAAGAACGCAATGGGCGCAATGCCCAACAAAGCGATGGACAGACATGAATGTGCACATATATATGGACGTACGCACCGCCCACATACGCACGTTGGCGCCGTGGACGGATGGTCCGCGACGCCAACGTGTATGGCGAATCGGCTGATTCAGTTAACCCAAGGAGTGGATTCCTCGGTGATTGACCCGAAATCGGTGTTCGGGAACTTGCCTGGCTGACGGACCACCGCTTCGAACATGGCCAGTCCGTTGAGTCCGGTTTCGGTATTGGAATACGCGCCGATCTGCGATTGGGTTGTGGAGTCGGAAGTGGGGGTCGGCGGCTTGACCACTGTGCCCATCTTCGCCCACAACGCATATACCGTGCCATCGCGGTCGATCGGCATCAGCGACTTGCCGTTCTCGTCGAACGAGAGGACGCTCTTGGCGAGCGCGTCGTTGCGGACGGTGCTCCAGCCTTGGAATTCGTAGCCTTCGAGCACCGGCACGTTCGTTTGGTCCTGTGTCGGGGAGATCAGTGAATCGCCGTCGTAGACCTTCTGGTCCGCGTACAGTTTCGTGGCTTCCTTTCCTTCCGGAGCGGCACCGCCGTTGAGGTCGAACTTGATGGTCCACTGGTGTGAGGTGCGTGTCCATTGGGCGTACAGCGTCACGTCGCCGGTCACCGGAGTGGCGTTGAAATCGTAGGCGGTGCCACCGGTCGCATCGGTGCTCCAGCCGGTGAGTTTGTATTCGTCGCGGGTGGGCGCGGGATCCGGCGCTACGGCTTGTCCGCCATTATCCACGGTCTGCGATGGAACGTCCGTTCCGCCTTGGGAGTCGAAGGTCACGGTCCAGGTCTTGACCCATTTGGCGTAGAGCGTCAGGTCGTCGGTTACCGGAGCGTCGGCCGTGTAGTCGGTCTGCCGTGCCTCATCGGTGGTCCAACCGGCCAGACGGTATCCGTCACGGGTGGGTGTGGGATCCGGAATAGCCAGTTTCTCACCGTCCTTGACGAACAGCGTCATGCTTTGCAATGCGGTCGATGGATAGTCCGTGCCTTCTTTCAGGTTCAACGTCACGGTATGGTACGTCTCGTCGGCATCGGCCCACTTGGCGTACAGCATCAGGTCGCCGGTCACCGGAGTGCCGAAGCCGTACGGCTGGGTGCCGTCAGCATCGGTGGTCCAGCCGACGAACCGCTTGCCGTCAAGGGTCGGATCGCTTGGTTTCGCCACCTTCTGCCCATATTGCACGTTTGCCGGAGTGACGGGCGTTCCTCTGTTCGAATTGAAGGTCACGGTGTATGTGTTCGGCGTCCACTGGGCGTACAGCGTCAGGTCGCCGGTCACCGAAGTGACGTTGAAATCGTAGTCCGCGCCTCCGGCCTGGGACGTGCTCCATCCTGCGAACGTATACCCTGTACGGGTCGGATCGGTCGGAGCGGAAGCCTTTTCGCCGTCGCCGACGAGCTGCGTGTCAACCGCGCTGCCGCCGGTCGAATCGAACGTGACCTTGTGCGCCACGGCCCACTGCGCGTACAGCGTCACCGGAGCGATGACCTCGCTGTTGAAGTCGTACGGCTGGGTGCCTGCCACGTCGGTGGTCCAACGCACGAACTTGAAGCCATCCTTCGTAGGCGCGACCGGCTCGCTTGCCGTGCCGCCCAACTTCACGGTCTGCGCTCCAATCGGTGATCCGCCCTGCGAGTCGAAGGTTACGCCGGTCGCGGCCACGGGATGCGCGTACACGGTCGGGTCGCCGCTTAAGATCCAGAATTCCGCCGTGCCGGCAGCAAGGTCACCGGCCTGCACGTTGATTACGGATTCAGGAATCTGGCGATCGTTGTCATCGCAGTCCTTGCCCGTCCATGACGAGCCGCCGTTACGGATGATGAACCACGGGTCACGCACGCCTTTGCCGGTTTGCGACAGCTTGTATTCCGCCACTTCGCCGAAATCATCATGCCCGTTGAACGGGGTGGCCACGCCGCTGGTGCTTTCCTTATACCAGTTCCACAGGTCCCAACCCTTCCAGGTGTCGGATTCCATGTCGTATTCCTGGTAGTTGCCGTCGGCACGGTAGTAGTGCAGTTTGACGGTCAGCGTCTTCGGGTTCTTGATGTCGTTCGGCTGCGGCGTGGCGGCCGGGGCTGCCTTTTCGGGCGATCTGTCGGATGCGCTCTGCGGTTGGCTGCCGTCCACCCATGACTCGATGGCGCCGTTGACGTACGCGTCGGCGAACTTGTCGAGTTTCCATACGTCTGCCGTATAGCTGTCTTCCGTTCCGTTGGATGCGGCCGTGGCGGTTCCGTCATCCACGATGCGGAACTTCACCTGGCTTTGCGTGCCATCCACATATCCGGAGGCCGTCTTGCCGAAACCATTGGGAGTCGCACCGAACGGAATGTATACGGCTTGATCGTCCGTCCACACCTGCACGCCGGTGGCGTTCGTGCCGACCGAACTGGTCGGCTTGAAGTTGATCGTCACCTTGGTCTGGTTGGCATGCTGGCTGGCGTAGGTGCGTGTGAAGGGCACGCCACGGCTTACGGTGCCGTCCTGCACGTTGACCATGGTGTCGCCGACCTGTGACTGATACCACCCGTTAGTGTCCGGCCGGTCCGTACCCGTGCCGTCGGTGAAGTAGAACTTCGCCGTCTCGAGGTTCGCGCCTTCCGGCAGATTCACGCTGTACCAGCCGTTCGCATCGGTGGAATCGGAAGCGTCCACGGCCTTCATAGCAAGGTTTTGCTCGGAACCGTCGGCCTTCTGATAGTGCAGTGTCGGCGCTGAGCCGCTCTGTTTCGGCTTGTAGTACACGGTCAGCGTTTTGTCCGCGATCAATGTGCTGTTGGGCGAATCACTGTACTGCGGATCGTATTGGCCTTTGCCGGAGTCGCTTTCCGCGGCCGCGCCTCGGTACAGCGCGATCGCGCTACGCTTGCCGATGGTGGTATTGATACGCCCGCCGGACACTTTCACCGTCTTCGAACAGTCGCGTGACGCGTATACATCGCAATACGTGCCGTCGGGCAATGCCGTCGTGTAGTCCACAGCATGGTCCTGCAGGGTGTTGTTGATGGCCATGAAGCCTTTCGCCGGCGAGGAACCGTCGGCGGCCCTGTCGAATGCGATGTTGTTGTCGCCGCGTTCCTGCCAATTCGTCACCTTCGTGCCGTTGACGGCGTTGTGGAAGCGGATCATGCCTCGGATCGACGTCCAACGCTGCTGGCAGTTCCAGTCGCCGTAGGTCATCTGCGTCGGATCCTTCGAAATGGCGCATGCCTCGTTCATGTCCACGTATGGCACCTTGGTGTCGGACGTGTCCTTCACACCATCGTCGTACTGCGTGGATTTGTCGAAGTAGTAGTCGGACAGAATCTTCGGATGCCCGTAGTCGTAACCGAGCATGAACGCGTTCGCGAGCTCATAGCGGGCGCCGGAGGTCGGGCTTAACGTTTCGGAACCACGTGCGCTATCCCAATTCGCCACGAACACCGTGGCATCGTTGGAATTCTTCAACAGGTCGGACTTGATGTTCTTCAGATCCGTGATGGAGCCGTTGAAGTCCTTGAGTAGCGAATATGCATACGAGAACTGGGTTACTTCGCCGTTTTTCTCGTACCGTTCGGGAGCGAATTTGTTCGATTCGCCCTGATGGTAGATCACTTCCTGAGACCATGGGAACGACTGGCCATTGATACCAGCCTTGTCCATGAACTTGCGTTTGATCGCGGCGATGTCGTCCGGATCCATATGTTTGGCGGAGTCGATGCGGAAGCCACGCACGCCATCCTGCCATAACCGGTTCAGATAATCGGCCTGCATGTTCTGCACACGTCCGTTACCTGTATTGATGTCCCACATGGTGGACAGCCTGCAGTTCCATACCTCGTCGGCGTTGGAGTAGTCGGAGATGTTGTCGGAGACGTTGGACTTGCAGGTGTGGAAGTCCCCGCTCGGCAGACCGTACTGGTGGTTGTTGCCGCTTTCCTGGTACTGGTAGAGGCCTTGCGTGCCACCTTCCGCATACGGGTCCATGCTTGGATAGCGTCCGTAGGATCCGTTGTATGCGGTGCCGTCCACGCCATACTGGTCGTCCACCCAGGACACGTCATGGCCGGTGGTGTGGTTGAGCACCACGTCGGCTATCACGTCCACGCCGGCCGCGTTGCACTGTTCGATCATGCTTTTTAGCTCGTCCTCAGTGCCGAAGCGCGAGTTGAGCTTGTAGCTGACCGGCTGGTAGACGGTCCACCATTGCGTGCCCTGCACGGATTCCTGCGGCGGGGAGATCTGCACGTATTTCACGCCTTCCGGACCGTATGTGTTCATGCATTCCTCGGCCACGGTCTTCCAGTTCTGCTGGAATGCGATCACCGTCACGTCGGTGGCCGCCGGCTGTGTGGCGTATGCGACGGCTTGCGAGCCAAGCCCCGCGCAGGAAAGCGCCAGTCCGATTGCAGCGGCCGTGATGCGGCGTGCAGTGTGGTGCGCATGCTGGTTCATCGTCAGTCCCTTTCCTTACGACGCAGCGCCATGGCCAGGCATAGCGTGCCGACGAGCAGCGCGATCAGTCCGACCCGCATGTAGGTTCCATCGCCTTCTCCACCGGTGGAGGGCAGTTTGACCGCCGTGTACTTGTTGGTCAGCTGGTAGTTCCACGATTCGGCGGTTGCGTTCGTTCCGTCAGTCGAATCCTGTGATTCGTCCGTTGCCGTATTCGGATCAGCCGCTGCGGTTTGGGCGTTGCTTTCGTCAGCGCCGGTTTCCGATTGATTCGGCTGTTGCGGCACGGTCTTGCCGCCGGTGAGCGAAACCGGCTTGTAGCCGTTCACGGCTTCTTCGGTTACGGAATAGTGGATTTCCTTGCCCTTGTAATACTTGGGCAGGTTGGTGAACGCGTAGGCCCATTCGTTGGAGGCGACGTTCGTCGTATCCGAGCCGGACGAACCAGCCGTCTCCTTCGCGCCATCCGAGGATGCCTCGGTGGTGGTCACGGCGTTCTTGGCATTGTCTTTGGTAAGCACCGCGCAGCTGACGCCGACGGGGTTCTTGGCCTTCGTATCCTTCGGATCCGAACACATGCTGTTATTCTGCGGCGTCGGCCATCCCGGCAGAGGCTGGTCGTTCTTGCCGTTCCAGATGCTGGACAGCACCCAGATCGTCAGACTGTTCGGCCTGCCATTGTCGGAATCGGAATCGTCGTCCCACTGTTTGGTGACGTTCAGCGTAGTCGTTTCCGGCGTATGCTTGTTCGTCACCTGGAAGTCCTTCTCCTTTTCGGTGGAGGAGCCTGTCGGCGTGAACACGCATCCGGTCCGTTGTTCCGCGGCTTTCGCGTCCGAACCATTCGTACCATCCGCATCTGTGGAGCATCCGCTTGTCGTATAGCCGTCGACGCTTTCCTCGGTTACGGTGTACGTGTACGACTTGCCGTAGATGTTCTGTTTCGGCAGGCCCTCAAAGGTCCAGAATTGCTTGTCGGCGTCACTGGACACGTTCACGTCCTGCACGATTATCTGTTCGGTTCTGGCTTCGAAACCTTGCGTCAGATCCGTCGGATCCTTCGGCTGGTCGCTGGTACCCCACACGTGGAAGGTAAGTTTCGTCGGGCGTTTGCCGTCATTGTTGGCGTTGTCTTCCCATGTCTTGGTCACCTTGGCGTTGATGGCGTCCGGCTCGCGCACGTTCAGCACTGTGTATTCGGCGCCGTCCTGATACGGTCGCTTGGTGATCGACACTCGGTAGGAGCCATCCTTGAGCTTTTGCGTGGTTTCCTCGTCCACGGTGTAGTTGTAGCGTTCGCCGTTCTCGTCGTATCGGGGCAGATCGGTCCACGTATGCGTCCACGAACTACTATTGTCAACGTTCACCGTGTACTGCTTGCCGGTCAGTTCCTTGGCATCACGCAACAGGTGGAAGGTGACGCTCGACGGACGTCCACTGTAGTTCAAGTCGGACCATACCTTGCGTACGCGCACCATGATGGTGTCGATACGGTCTTCGACATGTACGGTACGGTCGCTTTGCAGCACGTCGTCGATGTACACCTTGCCTCCACTTACGGTGAATCTGAACGGTTTGACCGCTTCGTATCCGGTTGGCGCTTTGGTTTCGGTGAGCATGTAGACGCCGTCCTTAAGCATGAACTGCTTCATCGTTCCGCCGCTGGTCCATGTGATCGGATAGATTTCCTTGCCCTCAAAGGTGCTGCCCGTCACACTGAATTCGGCTCCGGCAAGTTCGGCTCCTCCACCGACTGCGGTCTTGGAGAAGAAGATACCGTTGGTGTCCGGCTTGTCTTTCATGGTGAGCGTCGCGTCCTGCTGCGTCTTGCCATCCACGATAACGTTGCCGTTGATGTCGACGGTGAACGCGATATCGTCGGCCATCGTATAGCCGGTCGGCGGCTGGGTTTCGGACAGGGTGTAGTTGCCCGGCTGCAGGTCAAGCTGCTGCGGTTTGCCTTGTTCGGTGACCCACTCAATCGAGTCGATGGTCTTACCGGCAAGCGTGCGACCGGTGACGCTCATGTGCGCGCCGGCGATGTTCGTGACGCCATTCGTCAGACTGTTCTTGTTGATGGTGACGCGGTGCGGCTTATAGACGTCGATCATGGTGATCAGGCCGTCGGCAACGGAAGCGTAGCTGCCGTCGGACTGCAGCACTTGGACTTGCAGTTTGCCCCCATCGTCCGCTTTCACCCGGAAAACGATGTCGTCGGCTTTCGTATAGCCGGCCGGAGCAGCAGTTTCCGTCAGCGTATAGGTACCGGGTTCCAGCTTGAAACTATGCGGCGTACCGTTGGATGCCCATAGCCGGGACTCGAAGGTCTTCGTCTTATCATCCAGCTTTCCGGTGAGTTTCATCGTTGCGCCGGAAATCTCCTCCTTGCCGAGGTTCTGCTTGGAGAACCATACCTCCTGATTGTTGGGGTGGTGCGTATTGGTCAAGGTGATGTCATGGTCTCGGTCGATACCGCTGGTGGTAACGGTGTAGCCCGATGGCACATCTTCCTCAACACCGTATGCGACTTTCACACCGTTCTCATAAACAGGCAGGTTCGGGAACGCATTGGCGTTCTCCCAATTGTCATCCGCATTCAGAGTGACGGACTTGTCGGTTTTCACACCATTCTTCACCAAATACGCGGTGATGGAGCTCGGACGGATACCATCTTGGTTGTTGGCATCGTCCCACTGCTTGTACACGCCGAGATTGATGGTTTTGGGCGTGTGCGTGTTGGTGCAGGTCATCGTCGTGGCACTGCCGTCAGCCGATACGGCCGGGGCTGTGCAAGACGACGTGTATCCGTCGAGTTCGGTAGATTCGACAGCCTTGTATTCGGCTTTTTTGCCGTTCACCATGACGGGCAGGTCCTGCCAATATGCGGTGGAGTCGCCAACGGTGACGTTCACGTCACGGCTTTGTCCTTTCACTTTCGTGAAGTCGGATTCCCCGGCAAGCTTACGGTATAGGTCGAAGGTCACAGTACGGCGTTTGCCGTCCTGGTTGTTGTTATCGTTCCATTCCTTGGTCACGGTAAGCGTGGTGGTTTTTGGCACGTCCAAAGCCTGCACTTGGCCGACACCATTCGTGTCGCGCATATCATGGCCGTTCACCGTTACGGTGCCGTCTGCACCCACGTTGATGGTGATCGGATCCATAATCTTATAACCAATAGGAGCTTCGGTCTCCTCCAGCCTGTAGCGGCCTGGCAGCAGTTCGAAATCCTGCTTGCCGGTATTGGTCGTCCAAGTCAGACCAAGGCCGTCTTCACTCTTGCTAACGCTCGGCATGGAGTTGCTCGTCCAATTCGACCAGATATCCGGAGTTTCGGACGAGCCCCACTTGGAAAGCCGCAACGTGGCGCCAGCCACTGGAACGTTGACGTCGGCAGCATCCAGTTTGGCGATGCTGATCTTGGTCTTCTCCTTGTGGTCGTTGTTGACGTACCACAGGTAGTTGCCCAACGTGGCGTTGTTGGCCACGGCCACTTTCAGGAGGCCCGAGTCTTTATCATCGGTGATGGTCAGATTGTCGTACCTGTGGTCATAAGTTTTCCCATCAGGTATCGCATCATGACCAGGAAACACCACATACAAAGGCTTGGCTTTCTCGTACGCGCTGTCCTCACCGGCTTTCTCGCCTGGCGCAACGAGCTCCGTGACTTTGTAGATGCGGTCCGCATTCAGCTGCACTTGGCTGGAGTAGCCGGTCGTGCCAGTGGTGAGGTTGTTCATCACGGTCTTGCCCACAGTGCCGGAGCAGGTCTTCTTGCCTGCGGTTTCAGCTGCCGTGCTGCACTTGGTCAGGTCCACGTTCACTTCCTGCACTTCGAACATTGCATTGGCGCCCGGCCGGCCGGTATCGCCATCAATGTACTTGTAGATTTGCAGGGTGTTGCTGTCGAATGTCATGCCACCTTGGGCCGTTTTCACCGTTCCGGTGACAGTGGAGGTATCACTGCCCTTGCTTGCATCTACGCCTTCAAGCGAAATCTCATTGCGGCCCACGGCTCCCTCGATGGTCTCTCCGGCTTTGAGCTGCACGGTCGCCTTGTATGTGATGGTGACGGCCCGCTTGTCCGGAATGAAGAAGACCAGTTTCTTGGAATTCGGCTCATATGACCATGTCGCACCATTGATCTGCTTTCCCGAGGCGGAATCGGCGATGAGGATGCTGTCCATGCGCAGATCAAGCGCGCTGCCCAACGTATCGGTCAGGGTCAGGGCCTTGCCGTTGTTCAGCGTCTGTGCGCCCGGATTGATCTTCACCGTGTAGTTGACGTTCGGCGCCGTGGACTCGTTGTATGTTCCCTGTTTGCTCACCAGCTTCGGCGTGTTCATGCCGAGTTTGTAGGACTGGTCCGTCTGGTCATTGCCGTCTACGCTGATATGCGCTTTGTTGGTGTATTCGTGGTATCCTTCCTGCGCTTTCAACGCGTCGACGCGCGTGTCATAGACGATTTGCAGGCCTTCTGAGGTGGTGGCCTGTTTGAATGCGGCCGTGCCCGGCGATATGGTGAACGTTACTGTGCCGTTGCCGTTGTCCTTGGCTGATACGCCGCTCAATGTGGTGGTTTTGGCATTGGGACTCACCGCTTTGACGGAGCCAGGTACGAACATGGTGTTCTCAGGCAATGTATCGCTGATCGTCACCGATTGGGCCTTTTCCGGCAGATCGTGCACGGTCAGCAGCCAACGTAGCACTCCGGCTGCGTTGGCGGTCTGGCCGTATCCGTATTGGTCCCAATACTGGTTCACTGCATCCTTTTCCAGATTGTCGACTTGGTGGGTGTGGCTTGCCGTTGCCGTCTTATGTTTCGATTCGGCGGTGTTGTACACCGTTTCGGCGGTCACACCATCCTTGACGGTGGACTGGTAGGCCACGTACACGGTCTGGTTGGCATTGAGATGATTGAATGTGATGGTGAAGTCATGGTCCGTGGCTGTAATCAAATAGGCGCTGGCATCAATGCGCTGCGTCATCGCCTCGTCCGCATACACGGCAATGCTGTTTTGTACCAGACTCTGCTGGAATCCGGCGGATGAGCCGTCCCCCTTCTGATCGAGGGTATCTTTGAGATCCACGTTGTCCATCGCGGTCAATGCGGTCAGCGAGGTCACCCATGTGAGGTTCTTGCTTTCGGATCTCGGTGAGGTGCACTTCTTGACAAGATTCACTACGTCCTTGCCGACGTCCGCCGTGCCGGTGGCGTCTTTGCTGGGGTGATCTTTCGGCGTGACCTTCACATCGTTGGTGTAGGTCCTATGTTCGCCACTGTCGGCATTGGGCGCGTTCGTCACTTCGGTGGTGTAGGTGATGGCGAAGGAGTCGAAGCCGGACGGCAGCGTATATGTGCCTTTCACCAGATCCAGCCAGGGAACCTTGATGGACCACTGGTTGTTGTACGGATCGCTTTCGAATGCGCCCGGAGCGTTTGTGGGGCACTGTGTCTTCCAATCATTGTCTTTTCTGCAGGTCAGAATCACATCGCCGGATGGCTCTTTCAGCCCGTTGCCCAGCGCGTCTTTGATGCTGGCTCCGGAAATGTCGGTGTCGGTGCCTTTGGTGATGTTGATGGTCCATTGGATGCCCGAAACGTCCTTCTTGTTGTTCGGGTCGCCTGGTTGCGGATCGGACTTTGCTATCGTCGTTTGGGTGCCGCCTTTGGTCACCGACCAGTCCTTGTAGGTGACCCAGATGGAGTTTTCGGTCTTTTTGTGGTCCGTATTGTCATCGCTGTGGTATTCCACGGAGTTCTTCAGGCCGGGCACCTGCGAGCAGTCGCCCGCCTGCTTGCAGGCCGCCACGAGCGTGGCACGGTCGGCGGTCACGGCGTAGCGCACATACAGCGTTTCACCGTCCTCCATGGACTTAATCGTGGCGCTGAACCCGGTATTGCCCGCCGCTGGCGTGGCGTTCCATGTCCCCTCATACGGTTGCTGGCAATCCGCGTCGGTGTAGATATGGATGCTGTCCGGATCAAGCTTCATCAGCTCGCCCATGGTGTCGTTCAATTGCACGTTCTGGTTGGTGCCGACGGAATTGACCTTGATGACGAATTCCCACTTCGAGGGGTCCGAGGTGGAGATGGCCGCGGATTTGGAAGCGTTCACTTCATGCTTCGGATTCACCTTCAGCGTCACGTCGCCGTAGCCCGGATATGAGAACGTCTTGTCTCCGCCGTTGTTGCCGCCGGTTTTGTCGGAGTTGATGGTGCCTTTGACCGTCACGTACGCGGTGACGTTCGATCCCGCGTCCTCGCCGCGGGTGTACGTGGCCACCATGCGATTGCCGTTGATCACATAATGCCCGACCACATCGCCCGATTCGTTGATGATGTCGTACTGTTGCCCAGATTGGAAGGTCAGGTTCTCGGGCAGATCGTAGACGAAGGTGTCGCCCGATTTGACGGTGATGTTGTTCGGCACGTTCCAATGCAGCTGCATGTTGATCTCATCGCCGTAGTCGACGGTGGTGCCGGAGATGAACGGCTTTTCCTGGCCGCCGGACACGATGGTCAGCTTGGAGGAGCCCTTGTCCACCCAGCCGAGTTCGCCGATGTTGTATTCCGCGGCCTGCGCATGAACGGGCCCGATCAATACGCATGCCAGCATGGTCGCCAATGTCACCAGCATGGCGGCAAACGTTTTCACACAGCGCTTTGACGTCAACTCCTTGCGCCTATGCATAATCCCTCGCTTCACGATTAAGCACAACCTAAGGTGGCGGCAGCCACTACCTTGCCCCAGCTACCGCCACTGTCATGCAAGCATGGTGTCACGACATCAACATTGACGTATGAAACAGTGTCTTTCCTTATAAAAGTGCTAAAAAACGCGGTATAAAACGTTTGACGTTAGAGTGCCTCCAAAAGGGGATTCGCGAAACGCTGAAGGGTGTTTGCAATGTTTCATGAAAATTTTCTGAAACAAAAACCCATTGCCGCAAACGATTGCAACAATGGGTTTTCGTCAGTCATGATTCTTCTACCCCCGGAAAATCCCCCGGAGTACCCTCGGGGCCACTCAGCCGCCGATGCCCATCATCGACAGGCACCAGGCGTTCTCGTACGAGACTTCCTCCCACTGCTTGTACCGCCCGGACGTACCCCCATGGCCGGCTTCCACCTCGATTTTCGCCACGGCGTCCACACCGGCATGCTGCAGCCGGGCCAGCCATTTCATCGGCTCCACATACAGCACGCGGGTGTCGTTCATGGATGTGGTAATGAAAATTTTCGGAAAAACGGCAGTTCTTTCGTCATTTTCACTATCTGGCGCATTCTCGTATGGCGTGTACGACTTCATATACGCGTACACATCCGCGTCATGCAGCGGATCGCCCCACTCGTCCCATTCGGTGACGGTCAGCGGCAGCGAAGGATCAAGGATCGAGGTCAGCGCGTCCACGAACGGCACATCCGCCTCCACGCCCGCATAGCATTCCGGAGCCATGTTGGCGACCGCCCCCATCAGCAGGCCGCCCGCCGAGCCGCCGTTCGCC
>ENA-ORUQ01001709-ORUQ01001709.1-human-gut-metagenome-genome-assembly--contig:-NODE-1709-length-19808-cov-8.259707_pt1 | contig 19808 bp, 27 predicted proteins | sample MGYA00242081_ERZ509211 | MGnify/ENA primary metagenome ERZ509211 (study PRJEB26280, sample SAMEA2338785) | human gut metagenome | biome: human gut; feature: human-associated habitat; material: faeces...
CATCTGCCGCACCTCGCTCGCCGTATCGGCACTTAGAATTATGCGGTATTGCCTATAGTTTTTATAAACCATAAAAGGCATAAAATCAAAGACACAAAAGCTATTGGCAGGTCACATGCTGCAGACCTGCAACCAGCAGGCTTATTTTTCCCGCCTGGGTGTGTGGTCCTTTTTGGCAGGGCGCGGCAAAACGCGCGCACCGCCGCGCACCGGGCGGGCCAGATAAACCTGGTCATACCCGGCCTGCAATGCCTGTTGGGCCTGTTTCGACTTTTGCTCATCATCAAACACACCAAACACCGCCGCGCCGGAACCAGTCATCAGGCTGGTTACTGCGCCTTGGGCATTCAGCTGCTTACAGATAGCGGCTGTTTCCACCGCGCCGCTGCAATGTTCCAACGCATTGCCTGCAGCGGTGCACATAGCAGCCAGATCGTTTTCGCGGATGGCCTGTTCCTGGCGCTCACAGTCCGGGTGAACCGGGCTTCCCATGATATCATAGCGCTTGAACGCCTCCGGTGTGGAGATGCCAACGCTGGGCATAACCACCACAAACCAGCAGTCCGGGCAGGGCGGCAGCGGCTTAATCAAATCGCCCACGCCCTTTACCCGGCAGGTTCCGCCCATCAGGGCAAAGGGTACATCCGCGCCAATGCCCGCACCGATGGCACACAGCTCGCTCATTGAAAGCTGCGCGCTGTACAGCTCATTCAGGCCAACCAGCACACCGGCGGCATCCGCACTGCCGCCCGCCATACCAGCCCGCACCGGCACATGCTTCTGGATTGTGATATCCACCCCGGCCAGCAGCCCGGTATAATTGAAAAACGCCACAGCCGCTTTGTACGCTGTATTTTTATCGTTGGGCGGAACAAAGCTGCCCGGCAGGCGCAGGGTCAGGTCTGCACTGCGGCGCAGGGTGATGCGTTCATACAGGTCAATGGTCTGCATAACCATGTCAAGGTCATGGTAGCCGTTTGGCAGCAGTCCAGCCACATCTAGCGAAAGGTTCAGCTTGGCAGGCGCCAACACCACGACCAATTGTTTTTGATATACCATATCCTGTTCAGCTCCTGTTTTTGCCGTTTATTCTGCCAGCCAGCCGTGGTCTTTCAGGAAAGTGCGGATGCGGCGCATGGCAGTTTCCAGGTGTTCCACGCTGTAGGCATAGCTGATGCGCGCATAGCCTTCCCCACTGGCGCCAAAAGCATCACCGGGGATAATGGCAACCTCCTGCTCTTTCAACAGCATTTCGCAAAATTCCTGGCTGGTCAGCCCGCTGCAGCGAATGCAGGGGAACACATAAAACGCCCCGCGCGGCTCAAAGCAGGTCAGGCCCATATCGTTCAGCGCCTTTACCACATAGCGGCGGCGGCGGTTATATTCATCGCGCATCATCTCAATAGAATCATCGCAGGAATGTAGCGCTGCGATAGCTGCATACTGGCTGGTGGTGGGGGCCGACATAATGCAGCTCTGGTGAATTTTGGTCATCACCTTGATCACCGGTTCCGGACCAACCGCATATCCCAGGCGCCAGCCTGTCATGGCATACGCTTTTGAAAAGCCGTTCACTACGATGGTGCGTTCTTTCATGCCCGGCAGTGTGGCAATACTGATGTGGCGGTCCAACCCATAGGTCAGCTCCGCATAAATCTCATCCGAAAGCACCATAATATCGGTACCGCGCAGCACCTCCGCAATGGCTTCCAGATCTGCCGCATCCATCACGCCGCCGGTGGGGTTGTTGGGATACGGCAGGATCAACAGTTTGGTACGCGGCGTAATGGCGGCGCGCAGCTGGTCCGCCCGCAGGCGGAAATCATCCTCCACTTTGGTGGCAATGTGCACCGGCACGCCGCCGGTCAACGAAGTGATCGGTTCATAACAGACAAAACAAGGCTCCGGGATGATGACTTCATCCCCCGGTTTGACCAGTGCACGGATGGTCAGGTCAATGGCCTCGCTGCCGCCCACGGTAACAAGCACCTCGCTGGGCTGGTAGTTCAGCTCCATGCGGCGGGCCAAGTAGCGGCAAATTTCGGCGCGCAGCTCTTTGATACCCGCATTGGCGGTATAGCGCGTACGGCCTTGTTCCAGGCTACGGATGCCCGCATCCCGGATGGTCCACGGCGTCTTGAAATCCGGCTCGCCCACGCCAAGGCTAATGCAGTGCGGCATTTCGGCGGCCAAATCAAAAAACTTGCGAATCCCCGAAGGCCGCATGGATTTCGCAGCCGGCGCAAGCAGTTCATCGTAATTCATCACAGTACGGTACACTCTCTTTCGTCGGCTTCTTCGTTCAGGTACAGCTTGCCGCCGCGCTTATACGGGCGTAGCACAAAGCTGGTTGCCGTGGAAAGTACATCGTCCAGCGGAGAAAGGCGTTTTGCCACAAACAGGGCAATTTCCTGGAAGCTGTGGCCCTTGATGATGACCTGCAGATCATAGCTGCCGCTCATCAGCAGAACGCTGTCCACCTCGTCAAAGCTGGCGATCACCGATGCGATCTCGTCAAAACCGCGGCTCTTGCGCGGGGAAACGTGCAGTTCGATCACTGCTTCCACCACATTGATACCAGCCTGTTCCCAGTCGATCATGGCTTCAAAACCGCGGATATACCCCTTGGCAACCGCCTCATCCATCATAGTGGCAACCTGGGCAGGCGTTTTGCCCATCATAGCGGCGATATCTTCCACCGGCAGGCGGGCATTTTTTTCAAGAATATGCAGCAATTCTTCCATCATGCAGAAACTCCCCTATCTTTTCTGTTTTACCGTCTGCCGCAGGGCAAATTTCCTGCCTGCTTCCGGCCCGTGATCTTACACACGCATACAAATAATATATAGATATTAGTATACCACAAATTTTTATGTCTGCACAGGGGTAAAGCTGCTGTTTTTATCGGGCTGCTTCCGCATTTTGCTCCGCCTTACCAGCGGTTCCCCGGCCCAGCAGCGCCATTTCGCACATATCTTTCCAATAGCGCTTGGGAGCGTGGGTCATCTGGCAACGTTCATTGCGGCGCTGTTCAATGGTAACGGCATCAAAAAAGCGTTTCCACAGCTTTTGCCAGTCCAGTTCCTCCTGCCCGGTGTTTTTATCATAATGCTCCATGACCATATACTGCACTTTGCGGTCCCTGCGCAGCATGGCGATGCCGTGGGTCGCATCAAAAATCATAAAGTCTTCATCCGGTAACCGACTGCAAAAGTGCCCGCGCAGCAGCGGCAGAATCCTGTTTTTGGGGTGGATCACCGTGCCAAGCATCATATCACGCTGTTCAAAGCGGATGAACTCAATATACTTGCAGGCTTCATTATTGACCGCCCGTTCCAGGTCAAACGCCGCACAGATATCCGGGTCCCCTGTTGCACGCGCGGCAGCGGGACCTTTTTCAAAGCAGATACGCGCAAAGCGCAGCAGGATCAGTTCATGTTCCGGGTCATCCGATAAAAATCCTGTTGTTATGCGTTCCTTTACCGTCGGTCCGAGCCGCTCCAATCCTCTTGCAACGCGCTGGGCGCGGGCAGGGTCTGTTACGATCTCGCACGAATCATAAAAGCTGATCTGCCCGCGGTCAGGTGCGCAGACGGCGGCAGGGATCTCTTTGCGGGAATAGCTTTCAAAAATGCAGCACAAAAAGCCCTGGAAGGTTCCATCATAGCGGTACACCGTGTCGGTCACATGCGCCGGGTAAGACATTGCAAAGCCTCCTGTTTTACCTCATAGGCTGCCTGGCGGGCGGGCATCCCCGCCGCGGCCAGTTTCTGCACAGCGGGCGCTGCATCCGGCAGAACCTTCGGGGTAAAGTCATCCAGCGAAAGCTGCTGCGTACCCACGGCAAATGCCTTGGGGTCCAGCAGCGCCGCGGCGATTTCCTGCCGGGTTCCGTGGGCTGTGGCGCGGCCGTTGCAGGTAATAAAGTACTGGGCACGTTTCAGCACAACCCCCATCCGCTTGAGTTCCGCCATTCCAAGGTGCTGCTGGCGGCGGGCGGACAAAATCCGCAATGCACTTTTGGGCCCGATACCCGGAATACGCAGCAGGGCCGCCTTGGGCGCAGTGTTGATCTCCACGGGGAAAAATTCCGGGTGGCGCACTGCCCAGGTACATTTGGGGTCCAGATAAGGGTCAAAGTTCGGCTCTTCCTCTGTCAGCAGTTCCCAAGCCGAAAAATCATAGTACCGCAAAAGCCAGTCCGCCTGGTACAGCCGGTGTTCCCGCAAAAGTGGCGGGCGCACATCCAGCGCAGGCAGGCGGGAATCACTGTTAACCGGAAGATACGCCGAAAAGAACACGCGCTTGAGCGAGTATTTTTTATATAAAGATTCCGCCAATCCCATAATGTGGCGGTCGCTTTCCGGCGTCGCTCCAATAATCATCTGGGTGCTCTGCCCTGCCGGTGCAAACGCCGGGGCGTGGCGGTACAGCACCAGCTCCTTTTTGCTCTGCGCACTCTGTACAGCGATCTGGCCCATCGGCTTCAAAATCGCCTGCTTCTTTTTATCGGGAGCCAGCAAGGAAAGGCTGGCTTCGCTGGGCAGTTCAATATTGACCGAAAGCCGGTCCGCCAAAAGACCGATACGCCGCACCAATTCCGCGTCCGCGCCGGGGATGGTTTTGGCGTGGATATAGCCGTTGAAATGATATTCTTGCCGCAGAATGCGCAGCGCCTCGATCATGCGTTCCATCGTATAATCCGGCGTACCGATGACCGCACTGGAAAGGAAAAGCCCTTCAATGTAATTACGCTTATAAAAGCCGATTGTCAGTTCTGCAAGCTCCCGCGGGGTAAAGGTCGCACGGGGTACATCGTTGGAGCGGCGGTTGACACAATAACCGCAATCATAACAGCAGGCGTTGGAATACAGCACTTTCAGCAGAGAAACACACCGCCCATCCGGCGTAAAGCTGTGGCAGATGCCCGCCGCCGCGCTGCACCCCAGCTTGCCGTGTACCCCGGCGCGGTCCACACCGCTGGAAGTACATGCCACATCATACTTGGCGCTATCCGCCAAAATCGCAAGTTTATCTTCCAGCTGCATGGTTCGTTCTCCTCTTACTAGCCAGCACGGTTTTATAACGTGCCCTAAAAAATGGTATAAGAAATACACGCCGCCGCATAAGCATTGTTTTGCAGACGGCGTGTAGGAAAAATTTTATTCAGTTATCTGCTGGCCTCATCCGCATTACCGCGGGAACGCGCTGCGTTTTTTTACCACTTGGCTTTGGTCTCCACAACCTTACCGGCAATGTACAAATGGTCCAATTCTTCCCCACGGATGATCAAATCCTCATAATCCGGGTTGAAAGGATGCAGCACAACAGCGTTGCCGCGCTGGATGTATTTTTTCAGGGTACCGTTGCCATCACCATACACCATAACGCCAAGGTCACCGTTATCCAGCGTATTCTGGCGGTGAATAAGGGCCAGATCGCCATCCGAAATGCGCGGTTCCATACTGTCGCCTTTAACCACAAGATAGAAATAATTCTGCGGGTCCTTTACGCTGGCGTATTCTGTGCCGTAATCTTCCTCAAAAGCAAGGGCATCGTACCCTGCGCGCACCGTCCCCACAACAGGAATTGGGCACTGGGTATACTGGCTGAACGCACGCTGCCCAACGGCGCCGTGCGCGTCTGCGTTGCTTTGCAGGCCAAGCAGCATGTCTGCGGTAGTATCTAAAATTTCTGCCAGCCGGGCAACCGTCTGTGGGTCCGGGGTGGAGCGCCCAGTCTCCCACTTGCCAACAGCCTGTTGGGTAACGCCTAGCAGGCGCGAAACTTCTGCCTGGCTATAATGTTTCGCCTTACGGGCTTCTCTCAGTCGTTCTGAAAACATGGTTTTTCCTACTTTCACTGTGGTTGCCGCGCTGCACATAAAGCAGCAGTCAAGCGATGCACCCATGCACCAGCCCAAACCGCGGCATTCGCCAAGTTTTATGGTTTCATTATACAACCCAAGGTAGTATTTGTAAAGAGATTCCGTGAAAAAATATTCTAGAAAAAGTTGTTTTGCGCCCCTTGACAACAACCGTCGGTTGTACTATTCTAGATTCATAAAACAACCTCAAGTTGTTCTTATGCATTTGTCGTTGTACTTTTATTGCATTTTTCGCAACTGTTTTTTAATTTGCGGCACGATCCCGGAGGTCATAATTATGAAAATGAATCTACTTACCGAGCTTATCTGCAATGTCCTTTTGTATTCCATCGGTTTTGGCGGGCTGATGGTCGTCTGCGCCGTGGCAGAAGGTCAGCTTTCCCTGCTGCCAGCCCTCGCCATTGGGGCCGTGCTGTGCTTCACCTTTAACGCAGTTGCTGGGGTACGCATTGCCCTGCGCAATACCAATACGCAAAAGCGGAGCGTAACCATTGCCCCGCAGCCACACCCACAAAGCAGCACCCCACCCCTGCGCGTTATGCGCGGTGGGCATGCCGCTTAAATTTTGTCGGCGCTCTTTGGTAGCGCAAAGGCATTGTAACCCCGTCCGGAATGTGTTACTCTTATATATAAGGCAACACCGCACAATTCCCGCCTTGCGGCTTAAGCACCGCTCCGGCAGCTGCGGCACGGCATCTGCGTTGCCAAAATGCTCGATAAGACATCCAGTATTATCTGCGCTTTTGGCTTAGCATCTGCCGCACCTCGCTTGCCGTATCGGCACTTAGAATTATGCGGTATTGCCTTAAGTAAGAAAAATCGTTTTGGAGGGTCATTATGCTGCTGGAAGTTTGTGTGGATAGCCTTGCATCGGCGCGCGCTGCCATTGCTGGCGGGGCGGACCGTCTGGAACTGTGCAGTGCACTGCTGGCCGGTGGGCTGACCCCTTATACCGAGCTGCTGCGTCAGATCCGACACGAAAGCGATGTTGCCGTGCGCTGCCTGATGCGCCCGCGTGCAGGGGACTTTCTGTATATGCCGGAAGAGATTGAGATGATGTGCGCGCAGATCACCGAGCTGCGCATTGCCGGGGCTAACGGTTTTGTGATTGGCTGCCTGAACCCGGACGGCACGCTGGATTGCACCGCAACCGCACGGCTGGCAAAGGCCGCCAATGGTGCTGGGCTCACCCTACACCGCGCCATTGATGTATCTGCCGACCCATTGCAAACCTACCGCGACGCCGCCGCCCTTGGAATTGATACCGTGCTGACCAGCGGTGCCGCCGCCAGCTGTGTGCAGGGTGTTGACGTTCTGTGCAGCCTGTTGGCAGAGCGTGACCGCACCAATGGTCCGGAAGTACTGATCGGTGCCGGGGTAAACGCTGGGGTGATCCGGCAGCTTTCGGCTGCCCTGCCGGGCGCAAGGGCTTACCACATGAGTGGGAAAGTGGAACTGGAAAGCCGGATGGTGTTCCGCCGCGAGGGCGTTCCCATGGGGCTGCCCGGTTTGGACGAGTGGCATATCCAGCAGACGGATACAGCGTCCGTGCGTGCCGCGCGCCAAGTGTTGGACGATTTGGCGTGATTTTATTGTATTTTCTTTTTTTCTTTTTAATTTTTGCAATTTCTTTTGCTGTTTTTTCATTTTCATGCTTGACATTCTGCAGGGCTTATGGTAATATAACTATCGCACCTTGGTGGTGGCCACTGTGGAGAGGTGTCCGAGTGGTTTAAGGAACTGGTCTTGAAAACCAGCGATTCGCGCGAGCGGACCATGGGTTCGAATCCCATCCTCTCCGCCATTTTGTGTGAAAAAGTGAATAGTTTATCACTTTGACTTGTGGAGTAATACTCAAGAGGTCGAAGAGGCGCCCCTGCTAAGGGCGTAGGGTCCGAAAGGGCCGCGAGAGTTCAAATCTCTCTTACTCCGCCAACAAAAACCCGCGTATCTGCGTAAGATATGCGGGTTTTTGGTTATCTAAAAATGCCCTTTGACCCACAATTTTACCCACAACAGAATTTAAAACTGCTTTTTTGGCATAATTTTACCCCCGGCGGGCTTGCGCTTGCCGGGAGTATTTTTATGCCTTTTTTACGTTGTCGATAAAGAATTGCTGCATCCTGTTTGCACTGGCCCGCTTCATCTCTTCACTGGCGTGGACGTACCGCTGCAAGGTAAATGCGGCGGTAGCGTGACCCAGGTTGGCTTGCACGGTTTTCACGTCATCGCCATTTATCAGCGCCAGCGTGGCCGATGTATGCCGCAAATCATGCACACGGGCATCCGGCAGACCGATGCTTGCTGCAATGCGCTTAAAGTTTGCCCATAGGGTGTGCGGATTGATACATTGGCCTATAGCATCCGTAAAGCACAGACCCCATGTGTTTTGCCAGGCAGGCCCGGCGGCTAAGTGCGCACGCATCTGGCGCTGGCGTTCATCCTGTAAGATCTCTAACAGGAAATCAGGCACGTCCAAAATGCGGCTTTGGCCGTTCTTTGTGCCCTGCTGGATGTAGAACTTTCCGTTTTTACTTTTATCCTTTTGCAGCTGCTGGCAGATGATGGCCTTGCTGTTCTCGAAGTCGATATGCTCCCATGCCAGACCGAGCGCCTCGCCCTCTCGCAAGCCCAGAAACAGGCAGCACATCAAAGGGGCATAGTAAGTTGAATCCTGCGCAGCGGCCACGAAAGAGACGATCTCAGCGGGGGAGAGAGGGTGTATATCCTTGACGCGGACAGACGGCAGCTTTGCATATTTGGCTGGGTTGCGCTGGATAGTCTGCGCCTTGACGGCCTGTTCAAGCGCACTGTTCAGCACGGTCAGTATGTTTTTTATGGTTTTCGGCGATTTGCCGTCATTGACCAGCTGGCGTACCATCCTTTGCACCTGTTCGGTGGTCAGATCGCACAGTCTGACCGCGCCCAGATGGGGCTTGAGGTGATTTTTAATGATACCGCGATAGGTCGTGACCGTATAGGGCTTTTGCGTTGGCTCTATAAACTCGGTGAACCAGGCATCCAGATACTGCGCTACCGTGCGCTTATCATCGGCAATATAGGTGTTTGTATCCAGCTGGCGCAGCTTTTCGGTCAGCTTGCGCTTTACTTCCTTTTGAGATGCGCCGTAGATACTTAGCGTTTTGCGCTTGCCGGTGCCCTCATCATAGCCCAGTGTCAGCCGGGCTTCCCATCGCCCATCTGCCCGCTGCCGGATGGAGCCTTGCCCGCTGGCCGCACGGTTGGTTTTGTTGTTTGGCATCACTGAACCTTCTTCCCACTTTTTAACGACTTGTCGTAACATTCAGACATTGCGTTTATGCCCTGCTGTAGCTTGAACTTGATATACTCTTTCTTGTCCTGCCGCTGTATAAATAGTTTTGCGGACTCATAGCACTCTTTCGAGGACGGCTCTTTAAGCTGATCATATGCGATGATGGTACAATCGTCATCACTTAATTCCTTTGAAACAAGCTTGACACCGGCATTCGTTAACGCTCTTATAAGTTCGATTTTCGCTTGATTAAGGCCTTGCGCTACAACACAGTAGTCACCCCAGCGACCAACAAAAAGCGAAAAAATATCATTTCCAATTAGATTGTTTAATACGTCATTGCCACCGGCCTGGGGAGCCATTCTCTTTAGCTTTTTTACTGCGTTTCCTGTTAGACCTAAATCTTTAAAAAAGTGGAGCTGTTCTGCTTCGACTCCGCGCAGGATATAGTCACAAGTGGTATTGAGAGCATCGGCAAGGCGGGCGATATCATCGCCTTTGATTTGTCGCGTTCCACTTTCCCACTGGTTTACGGTCTCTCTTTTTACATAGAGCTTTTCTGATAGTGCTCGCTGCGTCAATCCGAGTTCTTCACGCTTCAACTTTATGCGTTCGCCTGTGGTCATTTTGTTACTATTCATCTTGAAAATCCCCCGGTGTTCCGATTTTGTTACACTAACAATAAAATGGAACAAAACATATTGTCAAAAGCACAAATTAGAATTATACTGTATTTGTTCCTATGATACGGTGTTGTAACAAAATTGTCAAGGCTTTATCATATTGGAACTTGCACCTTGAAAACTGAACACGAACAGAAAAAGCCGCCCGGCACGGTACATCGTGTCAGACGGCAGTAAAGCAGTAATACAGGACAACAGGCGGCGATGCAATGCCCCTCAGCCCTTGAGAGAGCGACTATGACGGGCTTGATGCTGTAGGCGTATAGTTTTACCAAAAACGCGAAAAATCGTGAAATAGCGTCTATTCTTCGGCTTTCTTTTGGTATTGAGGTGTATCGGCCAAAGCCTTGAAATCTTGAATGGAATCGGCAAGAACGGCATCCTCTGAACGTTCAAAAAGGATTTTATATGCGGCCAATTTTCCATCTATATTAAGTTGGTTGTAATAATTGTTGATCGTTTCTCGAATGAGAAATGTGCGTTCTGCATCGTTTTGGATTCCACTCTTAGCGATTTTTTCGCCTATATAGCTTTTGACTACCTCAACTTGTTCTTCTGAATCATCCGAAAGTAGCTCATACCATTCTACACCGAGCGCGGCAGCAATCTTCTTTAGTGTGGCGGGCTTGGGGTTCAGTTTTCCAAGTTCATATCTTCCTATCGTTGGCTCGGCAATTCCAGCACGATTTCCTAATTCTTTTTGCGTTAATCCGGCAGACATTCTTGCCTGCCGAATAAGTTCTCCAGTTGTCATAGCCTTCTCCTGTGTTTTTATGCTGACTAAAGTTTACTAAGTTGGTTCGCTTAGTTTACCTTAGCATATCACACAAACAAAACAAACGCAACAAAAGTTATAGAATGGTAGTTGACAAAAACAAATGTTGTGGTAAAATAAGTGAAGAAACAAACAAATGTTTCTGAAGAAATGAAAGTGAGGTGAAAATATGGCGAAATCTATCGTTGTTGACCGCGTGAAGGTCATCGCCCAGATGGCCCGCTTGGACATCACCGGCGAGGAACTAGCCCAAAAGGCTGGCGTTGGCCGTAGCGCGGTTATCAAAATGCGCAGGGGTCAGGCAGTGTGGCGTACAACCGCGCAGCACGTTGCCCATGCCCTGGGCGTTGAGATTGAAGACCTACTCGAACACGGCAAATAAAGCCGGGAAAGGAAATTTATGTCGAACAAAAGCGAAAAACTAACCCTTGATGCCCCGGAGCTTGCAAAGGTTTTGGGCATCTGCAAACCCAGAGCCTATGAATTGATGAAGCAAAAGGACTTCCCGTCAATCCAGATCTCCGAGCGCCGCTTCATCGTGCCCCGTGCCGCGCTGGACAAGTGGTTGCTGGAACAGGCAAACCACGACAAGGGGGCATGCTGATATGGCTCGGCGCAGAATGTTTAGCCTTGATGTGATTGACACAGATAAGTTTCTGGACATGCCGAGCAGCACACAAGCTCTTTACTTTCATTTGGGTATGCGGGCCGATGATGATGGATTTGTTGCCTCACCTAAGCGTACTACAGCAATGTGTGGTTGTAGTAATGATGACCTGAATTTACTGGCAGTAAAAGGATTTGTCCAGCCTTTTGAAAGCGGGGTGCTGGTCATCGTGGACTGGAAGTTGAACAACTTGATAAAGAGTGATCGCTACAAACCAAGTAGATACACAAACGAAAAGACTCTGTTGGACACTGATATGGATGGGCGATACATTGTTGGAACCAAGACGGAACCCTCATGGAGCCAAAAAGCCGACACTGCGGAACCACAGGATAGGTTAGGTAAGGACAGAATAGGTAAGGCAAGGATAGAGGGAGAGAACAGGGCGGACAAGCCGCCCCGCCCCCGCTTTTCTCCACCGTCTGAGGATGAAGCTATTACCTTTTTTGGCGAACAGGGAGCGTCAACGCTGGAAGCTAGGAAGTTTTATGACTACTACACTGCCAATGGTTGGAGAACCGGAAAGAACGCCATGAAAGACTGGAAGGCAGCGGCCCGCAACTGGATACGGCACATAGCTGATTATGGGGCATCCACTACAAAGACCGTTGTGCAGGAATCGGCAGCAGATACGATCTCGCGTGTAGCTGAACAGCTAAACAATGGAAATTACACACTTTTGGGAGGTGGTTCTATTTGACCATACAGGAAGTTTCGGCGCTGATGGGCATGAACATGGTTGTGTATGCAAACTCAGCAAAGCCTTTGAGCGATGAAATCGCAGCAAAGCAAATTTCTATCTGGGCGTCCGAATTGGCCGATGTGCCCGTCTATACAGGACGGCAGGCAATGAAAAAGGCGTTTACGGTTTGCAAATTTCCCGTTACATTGGCTGACCTATTCGCACAGATTCGCAAAATCCAGGCGCAGTATGAGCTGCCAGCCGGGAAAATCTGGCCGCAAATTCTGAGTAATGCTTCACGCATTAGCTACGTTGGCGAAAAACCCGTTGATTATGCAGAACTGTTTTCAGAACTTCCAAAAGTTGCACAGGATTGGCTTGGCAGCTATCACGCAATGCGGCAACTGGACCGTATGTCCGATGAAGAGCGGTCATACAAACGGCGAGAATTTGAGCGCTTTTACGATATCTGGATGGAAACCGCACCTTTGAACCCGAATCTATTACCAGCAAACGAAGAGCAGGCTGCCGCTTTGGCAACTAACCGGGCCACTGCACTTTTGCCGCCAACTAGAAAGTACGCGGTTCTCAATGGTCGCCCCTGCGATTTGCATGAAACGCCTACAGTAGTTGGCTACGCAGACGCTGACGGATGGATGACAAAAGCCAATGGTGACAAGGTGCAATGCCAGAAAATCCCAGGAGGTGGTGGCATATTCTTATCGCCGATGATTGAAAGCAGAAAAGACGGAACCTAAAAGATATGCGACAGGAGAATTGTTATGAAAAACGAGAAAATTTATCGCCCTGAAGACCCTGAGTTCGTCATGAAACCCATCATTATGGACATTGCTTACCGCCTGAACAGCCTTGAAATCGGCGGCGATGAGTTTGCCGCGCTGGAATGGCTGGCAGGCCACCCGGATGAGTTCGGCAGAATCCTGCGCCAGGTCTACCGTTATTGCGTCTGACCGTGGCAGGGGAGTGGTCAGCCATGCTTTACTGGCAATGTCCCTATTGCGGTGCGAACCTTGACCCCGGTGAGCACTGCGATTGCAAACAAAAAAGGCCGCCCAGAGTGTTGCAGCACTCACAAGCGGCAGACGGTAAACAGCTTTTGCACGGCAGTTATACCGCCTCTATCTTATCAAATTTGGAGGTAAAACGCAATGGATAAAAACACGTTAGTGAATGAAGAAAGCACAATCCCGGCAGGTGATCGGTGCGAGAATGCCTATTGGCTGGCAACCGCAGCAAATGTACTTGCACACGAGCTGGCATACGCCAACAAGGGCCAGATTGGGCGCTATGAAGCGTGGCAAGTTGCTTCGATGATTGAAGCCGCAGCGGATGCGGCAATGGCTGAAATCGCAATAGTCAATGAGTATCTTTGTGATGAAGCGCGAGAGAAAAAGGCCCGAAAAGATTAACCAACACGGCTGCGCTATCAGGCCATACGGGCGCTTCTGAAAGGATTTGAAAGCTATGAATGACTTTAATCGACCCGCCTATGTGACGGCTTTAAACGGCTTGCTGGCCGCTGCTACGGATGAACAGTTAGACCGGCTGTGGAGCATTGCCGCAAAGATGATTCTTGAAAGTTTGGAGGAGGATGCGGAATGACCGTTCTTGATTTTCACGAAAAGCTGCGCCGTAATGCAGAAAAGTCAAAGGATGCCTGGCCCGCCGCTGAGGAGCACGTCAGAATCATGGAAAGCTGCACGTATATCTGGAATGAGGATGCTTGCGCTGGATACGTGCTAAACGCAATGCAGCATTGCGGCGTTGACGATGACCTTATCATTAAAATTCTGAATGAACTATACTTACAAATTGATGAGGTCAGCTTTGAAGATGCAGCAGCTGATGCAAAGCAGTACCTAAAAGCGTATTATGACAAAAAACACGGAAAGGCGGTATCCGATGAAAATTAAATTGACCTTCACCGATCAGGAACGCGCCGCCTTTGAGCGTATCCGTGCCGAGCTGCTGCAGAGCCTGCCCGATGTACGGCAGCACAGCAGCACCGCGCCGGGCGGCGTTCATGTGTTCTACTTAACAACTTGTAAAAAGTAACGATTTGTGGTATAATATAGGCAATCCAAGTACCGCCGACAGGTAGCGCCAGACAGGCCAAGGGAAATGCGACCGCGTTTCTTTTGACCTGTCTTTTTGTTTTAGAAGAGAAAGAGGTTTTAGCAATGGCAGCAACCGCAGAACAGCAGGCCACCAATGCCGCGCTTGCATCGTTGGCCGCTGCCGGTAATACGTTCGCGCTGGGCCAGCTGTGGGAGACAAACAGGGGGCTTATCCGCTCAATGTTCTGGAAATGGTATCCCCATCACAAAGACCTTGCAGATCAGCACGGCATGACGGCAGATGACTTTGAAAACGAGGGCTTTTTTGCCGTCCAGTACGCCGCCCAGACCTATGACCCGGCGGCTGGCGCGTTCTCTACGTGGCTTGCCCAAGCCATGCAGCGGCAGATACAGCTTGCCTTATCTAACGGCCACCGCCGCAATTTTGTGGACGCGGACGGCAAGGCCCACACAACCAGCGCTGACCCGCTAAACCATTGTTTCAGCCTGGACTTGCCCATTGATAGCGAGAACACAGACGGCCCCACACTGGGGGAGCTACAGCCTGACCCGGCAGCAGAACAGGCGTTTACAGCGGCAGAGGAGCGCATATCCAGCGCCCAAACCCGCGCCGTGCTGGATGATGCCTTAGACCGTTGCGGGGCCACAGAGAGCGCCGTAATGCGGCACAGGTTCTTTGATGGGCTGTCGATGGCGGCCACTGGCGAAAAGATTGGCATAACCCCGGCGCAGGTGCGCACTATAGAAACCCGCGCACTTCGAAAGCTGCGCAGCGACCCGAAACTACGGCGCTGGCATGACAGGGAACTTGAAAATCGCGCCTGGCATGGAACCGGCTATCTGACATGGAGGGAGACTGGCAGCAGCGTTGCAGAGCGTGTCACGGAGCGTTTGGAAAAGATGGAACGGGAGAAAATCGCCAGAAACAGCCCACAGACGGCCACAGACGCGGCCAACAGAGAGGAGGTGTGAAAGATTACACCGAGACAGCAAAAGGCCCTGGCGGCGCTGCTGACGTGCCCTACAGTAAAAGCAGCTGCCTGCGCTGCCGGTCTGGATGAGAGCACGATTCGCCGCTACAGGCAAGACCCCGCCTTTATGGCAGAGTACAAGCGGCGCTGCGCTGAACTGCTGGAAACGGCCACAGACAATGCAAAAGCGGCTATGCCGCCTGCTATTGACCGCTTGCGCGGCATTATAGACGATGACCAGCAGCAGCCGCAGCAGCATATCGCGGCGGCCCGCGCTGTGCTGGAATATGGTTTGCGGCTGGTAGAAGCCAACGACTTTGACCAGCGTTTGCGAGCGCTGGAAGAAAGGGAAAAATGAACTTCAGACTTGAAGATCACAGCGAAGAAGTGCTGAAAGCAATGAATGGTGCTGTATTGCGCGGATTGGAAAAGTGCGGGCTGGTAGCAGAGGGCTATGCCAAAAAGCTGGTAAACAGCCCCGGTAAAAAGGGTACAGGCTATTTGCGAAACAGTATCACGCACACGGTAAGCATGGAAGAAAAGGCAATGTACATCGGCTCGGATGTTGAGTATGCCAGCTTCATCGAAGTGGGAACCGGCGTATATGGCCCAGCGCACACAAGCGGATACTGGGTGTATGTTGTTGGCGGGGAAAAACATGAAAGCAAAAACCCCGGCAAGCGGTACACGCTGGAAGAAGCAAAACGTATTGTTGCTATGCTGCGCAGCCAGAAACCGCCTGTTGAAGCGTACTACACAAACGGACAACCGGCAAAGCCTTTTATCAAGCCTGCTGTTGCTGACCATGCGGACAAATACATGAAAATCCTACGGGATGAACTGAAAGGGAAGTAGACAGCACCAAAATAAGATGTATTGGAGTGAATGGCAATAAAAAAAGACTTTACAGCTAGACTAAAGGCGCTGGAAGATTCCATGACAGCGCAAGACCCTGTTGCAATTGTTGAGCCTGTTCCCGGCGGCTACCTGCTGAAAACTGGCGAACAAAAAGGCGCGATTGTAACGATGAACGAATTACACCAGCGGTATGACGTTGTAATTATTGACGATGTACCGCGAATTAAAGAAAGCGAGTAAAACTATGAATTACGCAAAATCTTACATTGATTGCTTCCGCAAATACGCCGCCGCCGTTGCAGCCGAAAAGGAAGCCCGTGCCACACTCGAAGCCGAGTACAGCGCCCGCAGCATTACAAAGGCTACATTTGACGCCAAACTTGCCGCCATTCTCGAAACTGCCCCGAAAGAAATTGATTATCGCAAAGCAGCTGACAAAATCATTGCAGACTTTGACGCGGCCTATTCTGCATGGATTGCGCCGGACGGCAGCAAGGTTGATACCGCTGATTTGGCCGTGTTGAACCCTACGTTCATCACGAGCGCAGCTGACTTGCAGCACCTTGCCGACAAGCACAACGCGAACCCGACTATGGCAAAACCCATCCGAGAATACGCTGTAAAACATTCTTTGAACGTGCGCATTTTGGATGTTGAAGCCCCGCTGAAAGCGATGAACACGTTGAAAATGTTCGCACAGAAAGCTCTTGGCGATTTTAACGGCTATTCCGCCGCCTGCCTTGCAAACGACAAGTTTTGCCAGCGCCTTATTGACCTGGCCGCTGTTATGGATGGCAAAATTGTTTTAGCCAATACCATCGAAGAATAACCCCATGTCAATAAAACAGAGGTGGTGAGAATTTGGAACTCTTCAGCCAAGAATATTTTGAGCGCGTAGTGCGTCACACTGTGCCGTCTGATGCGCCGGAAACCCTCATCCAGAAAAGTGCGGCAGATATGCGGAACTGCGTTGACATGGGCTTCAAAGACGGCCTTGCGGGTTCCCCGATGCGGCAGCATGAGCGGGATAAACACGCCAGCCGGGCACAGCAGCGCTACGCAAAGTCGCTGTACGAGCTGTACAGACTGGGTTATAAGTTGGGAAAGGCGGCGATGTAGTTGGACGCATATAATCTGTATGCAAAATTGTGCCTTGATTCCAGCGAATACGAGAAGGGCATGAAAGATGCGAAAAGCAGCGCGGGCGGTTTAACAGGGCTGTTTGGAAAGGTCGGTTCGGTTACTTCGACAGTGGGCAAAGGCATCTTTAACGTTGCGTCTAAAGTTGCGGCAGTATCCGTTGCCGCTACCACAGCGGGCGAGGCGGCAGTATCGGCGCTTACAACGCTTGCCGTAAACAGTTATGCAGACTATGAACAGCTTGTAGGCGGCGTGGAAACGCTGTACAAAGACAGCGCAGCCAAAGTGCAGCAGTATGCGGCCGATGCCTATAAAACATCCGGCATGACGGCCAATGAGTACATGACGACAGCAACATCTTATGCAGCTGCGCTTGTGTCCAGTCTGGGCGGCGATACGGAAAAGGCAGCGGAATTGTCTAATATGGCTGTATCTGACATGGCCGACAACTGGAACAAATTCGGCAGCTCCGCCGATAGCGTACAAGCCGCATACAATGGCTTTGCAAAGGGACAGTTCCAGTTATTGGATAACCTGAAATTGGGCTATGGCGGCACTAAAGAAGAAATGGAGCGCTTGCTGGATGATGCAAACAAGCTCAATGCGGCACAGGGTAAATACACAGATTACAGCATTGACAGCTTTTCGGACATTATCCTTGCAATCCATGATATTCAGACAGAGTACGACATCACCGGCACAACAGCAAAAGAAGCGTCTACCACGATTTCTGGCAGCTTGAGTGCCGCAAAAGCCGCATGGGCAAACCTTGTCACAGGTGTTGCGGACGATAATGCCAATTTTGGGCAGCTTATCAGCAACTTTGTGGATAGCGCAACTACAGCGGCAAGCAATATCATTCCCCGCGTAGAAGTCGCCCTGAACGGCGCCGCTAAGCTGATAGAGAGCCTTGTCCCGCCCATCATGGCAGAGCTGCCAGGCCTGATTGAAACCGTCCTGCCGCAGCTGGCGCAGTCTGCCGTGAACATCGTGCAGACGCTTGTGACGGAGATCAGCACCAACGCGGCGCAGCTTATTGATTCTGCAATTCAGATTATAACCGTGCTGGGAAACGGCATCTATCAGATGCTGCCGACCGTTGCACAATCCGCCTTGCAAATCGTTTTGACGCTGGTTTCAAAGCTGAATGAAAACTTGCCGCAGATGCTTGACTCTGCCGGACAAATGCTGATTGCGTTTGTAGAGGGCGTTTCGGAACACTTGCCGGACATTATGCTTGCCGCTGCATCTATCGTGGAAACCCTGCTAACCTACTTTATAGAGCATTTGCCGGACATTATAGAAGGCGCAATGCAGATGGGCGACGCGGTCATTGATGGCATTATTGACGGCATTTCGGCGGCTTGGGACAGCCTTGTCAGCTGGTTCAATGGTTTGTGGGACAGCCTGTTCGGGAACCGCTCTGTTAATGTGGATGTCAACAGTAGTGGCACAACCGGCGGCCGTGCAGGCGGTCTTGATTATGTGCCGTATAACAACTACGTTGCAAACCTGCATCGCGGCGAGATGGTGTTGACGGCTGACGAAGCGGATGCTTACCGGCGCGGCAAGGGCAGCAGCAACGGCTTTAACCTGACGCAAAATATTTACGCAGCCAAGCAGACGCCGGTTGAACTGGCAGCAAGTACAGCAGCGTATTTTCAGCGGGCTAGGTGGGCGCTGTGATGCGCGAATCGTGTCAATAAACTAAATCACCCCCGGCGGCTTGTAACCACCGGGGGGCTTTTCTGTACTTATTTTACCTATTGCGTGGCGTGTCGAAATGTGGTATCCTATTATTGCCGCTTCGGCGGTAAGGCGCTGCACAACACGGCAGGCGGTTGGCCACACTTCCCGAAAGGGGGTGAGGCAATGCCAATTACATTGACTTTCCATGTCTTCGGACTTACGGTAACGATCACTGTAAAAAGCAAGAACCGCCACCCTGCACGGTGACGGTTCTCAAATGAACTCTCTCGTCAAGGACTAACCGCTTGTCGCAGCGCCTTTTCTATAATCTATTATAGCCATACTTGGTAGTGCTGTCAAGTGTTTTGCAAGGTCGCTTTTTGACCCACAGTTTTACCCACAACACAATATAAGTGCATTTTCTGCAACTTAACTGGATTGTAAATAAGTGATGCTGCAATGATGTTTTACTTGTCTGGATTATATTAGATTAAATGTGGTTTGCATCATAATTATAGTTCAAATCTCTCTTACTCCGCCAACGTAAAAACCGCGATACAAACCGCAAAGGTTGCTGTATCGCGGTTTTTCGTTTGCGTGATAGTGCTTGATTGTGTAAAATACTGTAAGAAAATAGGCCGTAAAATGGTCGTAAGCAGGCAACAGGTCGTAAAAAGGTCGTATAAAATCCGTGCCCAATCTGGACACAAAAGTAGCGGGCCGCCTTCATGGGGTAGCCCGCCGTTTTTATTATTCTTTCTTGTGCTCTCGGCCCTCAACCACAACCACAACGTCAATATTGGTCTCTTCGGTCATTTCTGTCAGCCTGCTGGGGCTTTTTCACTTTCTTGCGCGGCTTATTTCAGCCAATCGATCGCTGCTTCTCCGTGCTGCTGCAAAAAGGCGTTGATCTTACCAAAGGGTGCCGACCCAAAGAACCCACGGTACGCTGAAAGCGGGCTGGGGTGGGCCGATTCCAGCACCAGCACGGGGCGGCGGTGCTGTACGGCGGCAAACACCGGCGCATACTTTTGGGCGGGCTTGCCCCACAGCACAGCGGCCAGGGGGGCAACGCTCTGCTGC
>ENA-ORUQ01001710-ORUQ01001710.1-human-gut-metagenome-genome-assembly--contig:-NODE-1710-length-19807-cov-4.963042_pt1 | contig 19807 bp, 38 predicted proteins | sample MGYA00242081_ERZ509211 | MGnify/ENA primary metagenome ERZ509211 (study PRJEB26280, sample SAMEA2338785) | human gut metagenome | biome: human gut; feature: human-associated habitat; material: faeces...
GGCACGGATGCGTTACATCCGGTGGCCAGCCGCTACTCAACCATACGAATAGCCTTACATAAGATTCTGCTGCAAAGGACAGCTTCCTCATGCTCGGTTATTCAATATCCGAGTTGGTTGACGATCATCCAATCTGTTGCGTAATTATCCATCTTGTTATCCTCCTAATTTTCGATTCTGACATGTTTGTAGAGTACAATGCTCATAATATTATCCGGATCAATCCCCTGTTTCTTTCCAAGCTTAATTGCCTCGGGGATTGTATCGGCATCAATCAATGTGGTACTTAGAGTTAATTCTTCCGTGATACAGGTCACGATCCATTTTTTGGTCTCTTTCTTTAATCTTTGGTACATTGCAGATCTCCTTTTCCTATGAATCATCCGAATTAACCATGTTTTACATGTCGGAATCATGAAATTCTTTGCCTTCGATTTTCTCAAATATATATGCATTCACAATAGGTTTCACAATAAGATAGTAAAAAAGATTTGCTGCTAAATATACATTTGCACAGCCAAGAATGATTCTTAATAATGTTTTCATATAGTTATCCTCCTCGTATGAACTGCCGACAGACGACCGAAGCCGGCATCGCAGTCTTTTTTCTCTCCTGCGTATGATTAAAGGCAGGAGACTTTTTGCATAAATTTGTTGAACATTACAGTATTTCATTATCCTCCTCTCTTCTGTAAATTAATGTTCTATAGATAGAGTGAATTTTCAGATGAAAAATAAAAAAAAGAAAGCCTCATAAAGAGACTTTCCTAAAAACTGTAACATTCTAATGCCAGATACATTTTCCGTTTTCCACATGTCCGTGAAAACTATCGGAATCCGGATAGACATCAATTTCAGACTGTTCTTCCAGGAATGGAGTGAGTACTTCGAACATTTCGACCATAACACGTTCCCATCCATAGCTGCAGTCAAAATCATTCCCGTATTTTTTCCATCCGTAACTTTCAGCGGTAAAATAAGTTGTAAGCTTCCAGCCGGCAAGACAGATTCGGATCAAGTCATCCAGTTCTTCTGTTCCAACGCCAAGGGCCGCGAACTTATCAAAACAATAGTCCGCTCTATCATCTTTAAACATGTGTGTTCTTAATGCATCAGCAGCTCTTTTTTCTGAATCTGGTTTTAATTTAATTTTTAAGTTAACGCTATAACACTGTCCCATGGTTATCCTCCTTATTCTTACAGTCGCACACATTATATTCCTTTTTGGAAACATATCCCAAGCAATCTTTCTGTTCTTCTCTCATGGCATCACAGATTCTCATAATCTGTGAATATCCGTCAGACTGACTTTCTGTACATCTTGCCGCAATTTGTAAAATCTCGTTAATATATTTTTCCATATGTTGTTTTCTTTTCCTCCTTATGAAACACGTATTTCCATCGAAATCTTAGTTTCATTTGATTATTTAGAATTGTGTTCTAATAGTTATTTTTAAGACATTATCAATAATTTTCCATTCTCTGACTGTATAATAACCAAATTGTCTTATAGCTTCATTTGCATTATTAAATCTATGCGTATCAAAGTTATGCATATCATAAATTTTAATATGGTTATCTCCTGTGAAATTTTCTAAAAATTCTTTTACTTTCATATGTTTGCCTTTCCCGTGAAACACGTATTTCTTATCCCTGGTCAAATTTTCAAGTATCACCTGTCTGCCTCCTTAGTGAAAAACTTATCCGCAATGATATACATTACAGTGATTGAAAACTTTCTCAAGATCTACATTCTGCTCTTCGGCCTCATCTTCTGTAATGAGCGGATCATTTTCGTAAGCTACCAGTACGTTAGACTGACCATTTTTGTAACAGCACGGATACCAGCCGCCGTCGATTAGATCCATTTCCAAATCTTCGTCGCTGGAGATATAGAATGCGATTACAGATTCAATATCCTCGATAAGTTTTTTCTCACGTGCTGTAAAACTAACTGGGTGATTATCGAAATAATCATCAATAAAGCGTTTATAATCGGCGACATTCTTTCTCTGGAACCAGTTTCCATATTCAATTTCAATATCTTCTTCTGATTCTTTGAATGGGTCTGTTTCAGATAGGAAGAATCCGAACCGGTTCACATATCCATTTTGGGAAAGGTGAGTCAATTCATCTTCATCATCACAGTGTTTTGCTACGGATACAGAATATCGGCCGGAACTTTCAATTTCTTCCATCCAATTTCTGTAATCCGGATCCGCATACTGAAATCCAGTAAGGATTACGACACCTTTCGGAAGATGTCCTTCTTCCTGTCCTTTTTTTGTCGTGAGAAGTATATCCCAGCAGCCATACCCTGATTCTTTGTAATGATATCCCATGGTCATCCTCCTTAAAATTCGTCATCGTATTCTTGCATCTTTGACATTTCTACCAGAGTGGCTAATTTCCATCCGGTAAAAGTCATAAGCATCTCATCGATGATCTCTCGGTCATGTTTATCCGTGTATTTTTCGAGTACATGCTTCATCCCGCAGACGATTTTCTTACGACCAGACTCTTGACGGTCACTTTCGTACTGGTCGATGATCTCACAAGCCAACTGGTCAAAATCAATCTTGGAAATGTCTACCGCCAGCTCATCGGTAGATTCTTCCTGATTATTTGTATCACGGACCATTTTCCAGTTTCCATCCGGATCTTTTTCTATTACATATGGTTCACCGCCATATTCTCGGATTTTATCTCCCAGCATACGGATCACCCAGGTCTGGGCTACAAATCCAGCTACTAATCCGTTGCATTTTGCTGTCTTCTCCTGCATTTTTAAAAGGTCTTTGATGATCATTTCTTTTGCTTCCATATGGTTATCCTCCTCGTATTTAAAGTTGAATTTTTTTGATATTGATAATGCTGAATACTTCCCATTCTTCACCGGTGTCAATACAGGTATCGGTTTCCATGTCAAATCCCTCATTATCTCCAGAAGAAAGATCTTCTTCTGCAAAGATTTTCTTAATAATGCGGATCCTTTCCTTGACACATTCATCGTAAGTTCCCTGTGCCAGGATTTTGAAATTGACTCTATTGTAAGCATGGTGCCAGACTAAGAGACAGTCTCCTGCTGATTCATCAACCGGAAGATTTTCGATGACATAGAACCCGTCTTTACTGCTCCAGTCAACTCTAAGGACGTCTCCGCGATGCGAGATCTCTATTTTAGAATCTTTGTTCTGGAACAGATATTCCAGTCTTTTCATAGACTCGGTGAAAGAATTTTCTTTTGTATCACACACATGAAAGTATGGTTCGGTGTAATTTTCATCATTTAATTCGCATATTAAATATTTCATATGGCTATCCTCCTTAACTAAATACAGTATTATTCTTGATTTCATTGATAAAATCTGAAACTGTCAGTATTCCAAGACTTTTCAATTCTTCTTGATCCCAATGCGTTTTCTTATCTCCACAATAATCCAGTGAAATCATTTTAGCGTCTAATGCTGGAAATACAGGAGGAAAGTCCTGCTCAGAGTTCTTGTCGTATGTCATATTCTTGTGATATCCATCCAAAAATTCTGGAATAGACTCCCATGACTGTTCTACCAGCCAGCTTTCAGTTTCCTGTACGGTTAATTTTAGTGTGTTCATGTTGTTATCCTCCAAAAATATTTGTTGAACATTACAGTATTTTGTTGATCCTCCATTTCTTCTGTAAAATTATGTTCTACTGATAGTGTGATTTTTTAATTGAAAAATAAAAAAAGAAAGCCCCATAAAGAGACTTCCTTAAACGTTCTGTAATGTTCCTACCTTTGCAGGCTGTGAAGAAGTTTTTTCAGCTGTTTGTTAGATAAACTCCGGATTACATCATACTTATCTGCTTTCTGAAGTGAAGATTCACGGTATTGGAGTTCCTGGCTGCGATATCTGACACGAACAATGTCCGAACATTTTTTCATTGGGTACCCAATCACCTCGACAACTTTTCCGTTGTTTGATGATTTTGGGCTTTTGATCACACAATAATCGCCTCGGCAGAACTTATGTTTTGTATTCATGGATGTTCCTCCTTTTTACAAATATTCTAAGATCTGTTTTGCTGCGCTTTGAACGTCTGCATTATTCGTAATTGTCACATCACACAACTCCTCGTTAGTAAATTCTGCTTCCAATGAGACAAGCCTGCGGACAGTATCGTCCCTGGATGTATTTCGTTCCAGAATAGAGCGGATACATGCTTCTTTGTCACGCTTGACAAAGACAGTCAGGACGCTGTCTTTATATGCACGTTTTAATGCAATTGCACCATTGATATCCAGCACCATGACTGCAATATTTCCAGACTGGATAATGGAAAAAATGTCTCCTGCATGAGTCCCGTAATACTCACCCTGATAAGAAGAAGTTTCAAAAAAGAATCCTTCCTCTTTTTTCTGAAGAAAATCCTCCTTATCAGTATAATGGTAACGGTCACTAGAATTTCGGTATCCTCTCGTCGTGTATGTTTTTACAGGGGTGAATCCGTCAGTTTCATTGATCAATTGATTGGCAATTGCTGACTTCCCGGATCCTGAAGGACCAACTAAAGCAACGATCTTTTTTTCTCCACTCAAGTCAGTGCCTTTTTTTAACAGATCGACAAGCGTAAGAAACTCTCCATATGTAGAAACGGCACAGATCCCAGTAATGGAATTATTCCACGGCCTGCGGAACAGGACTGGGTATCTGACATTGGAATTGTTCAGATTGTGATATCCATCATCCAAGATTACGTCTGCATGTAAAAGATCTTTCCTTGTCCCAATTAAGATATTTTCTAATGGGATCATTGGGAAGTGTTTTACAATGCTGCTGATCCGTTCCCCGGCACATTCCGGAGAAACGGAAGTACAAAGGAATACCTCGCCTTTTTGCTGAAGTTCTGTGATGAAGTTAGCAGCTCCTTTTATCGGGGGAATGGCGCGGATGAAATTAGGGTCTGAGAATAAGCATAAACGCTTGTCTAAGTCATTCCCAAGTTTTCCCCATCCGGTAATATCATCTAACCCATAATCATACCCATAGGCGTGATTTAAAGTAATTAATGCGTACTGGTTGCATTCCAGTAATACATCATCGACATCTAATATGATTTTAAAGCTTTTTCTCATTGTGGTTATCCTCCTCATTATGTAATGGTTTTAGTGCATGAATACAGTGTTGCCAAAATAATATTTTTCGCCAGGAACTAAATCACGCATGCAGTTATCAAATGTCCAATAGAGCATTCCGTTCAAACATGCTGCATCACCATAACTGTCTGCTATCAAATTTGCAATCTCAAAAGTATCGGATGCAAACTCCGTGATTGTAAGGCTCTGGACTTTTTCCATAAAATCATCATATGATTTTGTGAAATAAGCTTCTTTTGCTTCCTGCGTGACACAGATATATGGGACTGTTTTCTCTCCATCAGTTGTCTCGATTTCATCAGTTCCAGTTATGAACCCAAATTTTTGCAGATATTCCATCTTTTCCGGGACATCTTCTTCCCGGTCTTTGTCTGAACAATAATCAAATGCATTCCCGACAAAATCAAGCAGATCATCTTCCGATAAGCTAAAGATTCCTGCGTTTTCCAATTCTGTTTCTGATGTAATCTCGTACATAATTCCTCTTGCCATTTTGTTTTCCTCCATTTTTGTTGTTATAATATTATTTGTTGAACATTACAGTATTTTGTTGAACCTCCATTTCTTCTGTAGATTATGTTCTATAAATAGAATGTATTTTTATCTGAAAAACAAAAAAAGAAAGCCTCAATGAAGAGACTTTCTAAGATACTGTATGTTCGTTTGCATTTTACTGACAGTTGACCCCGTCTTCCATAACAAAGATGTAATCTCCATCACGCAATGCATCTGCGATTCCCTGAAATTCTTCTGTAGTCATGCAGAAAATATCATGGTCATCTGCGTCAGAAACCCCGTTCCGTTCATAATTTCTTACAAAGGAAAGGAATCTTTCATATACATTCTTATATGTCTGTTCCTGTTCCTGGATTACATTACCGTCATCATCTACGATCCAGGCATAGAATACATGCTGATCATAACCGTCACATTCCGTAATGGCACTGTAAAGGGATCCGCATGATACGCTGTCTCTCATTAGTTTTCCAAATGTATAATCGGTCATCATCTGAATTTTGTAATGTTCGGCATCTTCCATCCAGCCCAGAAAATAGAATTCTCCATTTTCAATACGGATGGCAACAATGTCGTCATAATCAAATCCACTGTTAATAAAAGTTTCGTCACAGATTCTGTTCATGGTCATCCTCCTATCCTATGATTTCTTTGGCTATTTTGTTGGTCATCTGTTCTCCGTATTTCTGTGAAAGAAAAGCTTTGACCAGCTCATTTTCTTTTGCATTCTGTGCTTTTATGAATAAGTCCTTAGCATCTTTCCGGCACCTCTCCTCAGCAAGATTCCCCTTTTCAACAGAATCGATTCGCTGATTGATCGCATCCAAACACAAAAGAAGACGATCTCTTTCTTTACTGAGATTCTTCATATACACAGCTGTTTCTGCCATGTCACGGATGAGCGGCATGCCACAGGTCTTAAAAAGAGTCAGGATCTGTGCCTTTCCATCTGTTTCAGAGATGGACGGATGCCAGGTGTAGACTAATTCAATAAGTTTATAGTCGTCTTCTGAAATATTGTTCCCTAATTTTGTTTCAAATTCCTGTTTCTGCATAATTGTTTTCCTCCTTATTTGCAAAACCCATCAACAAGATAGGCATGTACGTCAATGTTGTCTTTCAAATCGTCCGGGCGGACATAAAAAGCATCTGCTATTTCCTCCCATGCTGTAGAAGTCATATCTCCACGGTAAAGATTCAGCTTTGCCGGTTGTGGACGACTTACAATGTCTTCCAATACCGTTCGAAGCATAAATGCATTTTCGCCACAATCTTCTAATTCCAGATACAACTCGCTGGTGATCCGGTCATGATCTTCCGCTGTATATTTTTCATATGGGGCATAGAACTGTTCCCATATTTTTTCAGCAAGAGATTTGGACTCTTCCAGCGGAATCGGGATCAACTGATTCAGATTAAAATCAGGTTCGAACCGGCAATGGTCAGAAATATCCGGAACGTCAACGATCATGTGGTCATCATAAATAGCTTTTACTGTTCCCATATGTTCTTTCACCGGATCTACCGGACTGTCATTGGTCACATATTTTACATTTTGGCCTACTTGAAAGTCACAAAGACGCAACTCTTTAGAAATTGTATTGGATCCATTATCTATATCCTTTGTTTCAGTTGCATCTGTTCCATATGCAGCGTCATTAAAATCCGTACTAAGAGAAAGAAGCGCATCTTTTTTCCATTCCGCATCTGTAATCAGGTCACTGATGCTGGACGGGCAGCCATATTTCCCCCTGCAGGAGATATAAACTTCTGCCTCATCATCTACATTAAAATTCAATGCACGCTGTTCTAACGAATCAGCAAAACTCTCAAGTGTCCCATTGAACCAGATCGTTTCATTCCAATCTTCACCTTCCGGAGTTGCCTGGCCAAATTCCAGGCAAAATCCCCTATTCTGTTCCTCTATGTCACCGTATAGATTGAAATTGTTCTTTTCAAGGATATCCCGGATAAGATCTGCAAGTTCATCAAGCTCTCTATATCCATTCGCTTTCATTTCACTTGGGATGATCTCTTCCGGATAAGCCCCGAACACAGTGCCATCTTCAAATTTTATATTCCACATTGGCAGTGAAGAAAGGGCAGAATCCTTTGTTGAACATCTTCCAATCACTTTAAAACTTTCACCGAACCGTTCCTTGTGGTCTCCAAATGGACTCCAGAATTTTTTTGCAAATCCCTCTTGTTCGTAGCATTCAAAACAATCCTTGACAAATTCCAATTCTCTTTTTTCATCCATTTCGGATCTGTCCTCTGGATATTTTTGATTTATTTGATTCCATGTCATTTTGCAATCTTGCTTTAAATCATTTTTTCTCATTTTGTTATCCTCCAAAATTCTTATTGAACATTACAGTATAAAATTTATCCTCCGTTTCTTCTGTAGATTATGTTCTATAGATAGAATGCTTTTTGAAATGAAAAACAAAAAAAGAAAGCCTCAATTCAGAGACTTTCTAAATACTGCAATGTTGTAAGGCTGTATCATTCGATCACTGCCCGCTTCTCTTCAATTACATAAATACTGTTCGTAGTAACAAATGTAACAGAATTTCCTCTTTTAATGATCTTTTTTGGGTGGATGGTAAAGCCTTTTTCCGCTTCATCACAAAGGGTGATAGATTTTGGTATTGGATCCGGCAGCCGGTCAAGGTCTGCATCGGGATGGAGAGGTCTTTCAATGCTGACCGTCTCATTATGGAATAAAGAATACCCATATCTTTTTCCAAAACCTTCCATGATTGCTCTGTTGTTTGTGTAAATCAAATTATATGTTCCCATATATGTTATCCTCCTAAAATCAATAAGTTAGTATCCTAGATCGATCAATTCAACTTCCGTTTCTGCGGATGCTGCGATATGAATATAAGTAACGTCTTCTGGGAATGTATCAAGTTCTTTGCTGAGGGAAGCAAAGAGTTCTGATAGTTCCCGGATTCCATCGTCAGTCAGAAGTGAATGAGTCACATTCAGCTGGGTTTCATCTTCTTCATGCTTCCGGTTCAAAAATCCGATATTCACACAGGAACATCTTTTGATCTCAGATACAGAACTGGTGTACATCTTGTTTTTCATCATTTCAGTAATTGTCATCTGTTTTCCTCCTCGTCTGGGTCATCCCAAAGATATTCATTTCTAACTCGCTCCTCAATATCTGACACACTAAGCCATCCAAAACAACAATCACAGACACGGATCGTCTTCTGGCGTCTTTTACCATAATATTTTCCTGTAAATTTGATCTTAGTGTTTGGGACCTGTAAATCACTTGCCCCGCAAATCCAGCAGTGCGTCATCCTGCCACCTCCTAATATTCAGATGGGAACAGGATAGTCGTGACAGAGCGGTCCCATTCCGTAATGATCCAGATTTTTCCGTGACTGGTCTCATAAGCCGAAAGGATTCTGTCCCCAGATTCTAATGCGCGGTCATTTTCTGCCTTGTCTTCTTCACAGACGCTTCCCCAGTCCCCAGATATATGGCGATTCAGGGACTCCATGACTTTCATGTAAAATTCCTTTTCATCCATAAACATCGCAATATCTTGTGTCATGACAACTTTTCCAAGGTTTAATTTGTTTTTACTCATTTTATTATCCTCCAAATGATTATTTGAACATTCCAGTATAAAATTTAACCTCCATTTCTTCTGTAAATTATGTTCTATAGATAGAATGCATTTTCATTTGAAAAATAAAAAAGAAAGCCCCATAAAAGAGACTTTCTTAAATACTGTAATACTAAAAATCTTAGAAATCAAATTCCCAGTCTTTATTCGGATTATCCCTGCAGTCCATTGGGAAATAGGAATCCCCATCCAGTCCACATTCTGCCTGATCTAAAAGTTCGCGTACCAGTTCCGGATCATCCGCATCCATAGCTTCTTTCTAAACATTGTTATCTACGCTCCTTTTACCGCCTTTTAATTTTCTGATACTTCATTAATTATTTTTAATATATTTTGTGCGTCATGTATTTTTTGTTCTGCAATACTCTTTTCCTTCTCAATCCACTCTGTAACATATTTATATATCACATTTGTATCGTTTAAATCTGTTTGAACATCAATATTTCCATTAATTATCTCAATTGAAATATGCCTAATCTGACTCCATTCACCACTAAAATTCTGATAATATAATCTTGGAAACATTTCTCTATGCATTTTATATTCTTTATTTGCTTTTAATTGCTTATTAACTAATATCATAAGATCTCCTTTCTTGAAATCTACGTTTCATAGGTTTATTTTATCTCATAATAGTCTTGCCTTTTTAGATGGATCTTAAGGCTTTCAAATGAATTGATCGGTTCAACTGTATAATTCTTTTTGTCTGTGATATCAATATCTTCCATTTCTCCAACAAGCTTGTTCGCTTCAATAGCCGATTCCAAGGCTTTTTCCTCGTTATCCTGTTCGACAACAAACTGGGTATTTGTTGGATGAAAGGTTACAAAATACAGGTTTTTCATAGTGTTATCCTCCTAATTTTCAATGTAATGTTGCAGCCATTTCCGGACTGTCCCTGAATTGACTGTCTCATACCAGTCTTCTTCCTCGAAATCTGCGAGCATGTTCCAGATAGCTTTCCCGGCATTTCTGGCTTCCGGCGTAGGAAATAATTCAATCATCCCCTGAACAGCACATAAAATTTCGTCTGTTACCATTATGCATTCCCCTTTCAGCTCAATAGCTTTCTGATCGCTCTCATATAAGCAGGGGTGGATTTGACAGCGACACGGGGTCTGCTGCCATCAGCACATATTTTTGTAACAGACATTACGGTATAACCTTTCCATTCTGTTTCCGCAACATAACTAATTAATTCTTCTTCGTTATCACATTCGACAAAACGACTGTTTCCAGTGTATGAAGTAATACAATACAGGTTATTCTTGATTTCTTTCAGCATAATTGTTCCTCCTAACGAAATCTTGGTGAAAATACTGGGGTTTCGCGTTCCATATCGAAAGCGCCATATGCCTCTTCTTCTGGAATTTCAATCACCCTTGTCACTTGCTTGGTTTCAAAATCCAATCTTATTGCATCATTGATCGTATAGTATTGTGCATCTGCTTTTGAAAGCTTTTTAGTTGCACGGATACAGATAGAATCTCTCTTTCCATAGCATACTTCTAAATATACCATTATGTTATCCTCCTTATTTCTCCTTTGTAATCTCTGCCAAATTCTTACTGTCTTTCTTTAATGTTTCCTTCATCATCAACATAAAGGATATCTTCCAGATCAAATTCACTTAGCAGCACAACTTTGTGCTCCGTACTTAAAATGTTTGCGGCTTCTGATTTAACAGCGTCAATCATTTTCATTTTTTCTGCTGTTTCCAAAAACTTTTTGACATCTTCCGGAACTTCACCGCCTTTAATATCATCAACTATGATAAAATCAGAACGGTCATATTCTGTACTGAATAATGCTTTCTGACAGTCAGGACAATATCCAGATTTTATAAATTCCCTTTTCTGTGCATCCATATTGGGAAATCTATCCTGGATATATCCGCCGTAGCATATATATTCATGCCATTGAGCCTTTTCTTCTTCTGTCATTCGCAAATATGTTCTACGACCACACATAGGGCAAATTTTACTAAGTGAAAATACTTTCGGGATTTTTACGTTTTCCATAATTTATTCTCCTTTTTCTATCGAAATGTAGTATCTGCAGAATGAGCTTTCCTCTGATATTTCTGTGTTTCTTGGATAAACAAGAGTTATTTCTGCGTTTGTCTTATTCATGATGATTTCTGCTGTCCCATCTTCTTTTTCATCAGAAGCGGTGTCTGCTTCTGTCATTGCCATGGACATTGCTTTATCCCATGCATCTTTCTTTGTTGAGAACTTCTGAGCCGGTTCCTGATCGCCCCATGAATATTCGATATGCAGAATATAAGGATATTCCGGAATGTGATGCACCGGAACTCCGGGATGTTTGTCATCTTCATTTGCAAGACGGATAGAAATGAAATCGTTTTCTTTCACATTAAGAATATTCGCAAAATATTCTTTTACCTTTTCTTTTGTCTTTGCAATTGCAAGATTAATGCAAGGTGTATTGCCGGACAAGAATGCGACCACATAAGTATTTGTTTCTTCTCCTGTTTCCGGAGAAAGCTCCTTTAAGTTCTCCGGCAATCGGATGCTCTTCTCCATACATATTCTAACTTCCCAATCATTGGAGCGATACTGGTAGTCACCCGAATCTGTTTCAAATTTTAGAAATTCAAATTCATAACCAGGCAGGAGATCTCCATTCTGATCAAACGGACGCTCTTCCAGATAATCAAATGCTTGTTCGAATGCTTTTACAATTTCTGCTTCGTTCGAATTATAAGTTTCGTACCAGTAGATATTGTCCCAGTAAATAATATACTGGTCATCTGTTGTCTGATAGATCTTCGGCAGCAGTCTGTCCTGCTGTGGTAATAATTTTTGAAATCTTGTGAATGCATGCTCTCCGCATCTGATTGCGACTTTGCTTTCGTTCATATTGTTATCCTCCATCTTCTTCGTAGTATTTGAATTTCATGGTTATCCTCCTAAAAATTATTTGAACATTACAGTATTTTATTTACCCTCCATTTCTTCTGTAAAATTATGTTCTATAGATAGAATGATTTATAAACTGAAAAATAAAAAAGAAAGCCCCATAAAGAGACTTTCTTAAAAACTGCAATGATTTTTTTGTTAACATGTATGAAAATCTTTGTATTTAGAGATTCTGACAAGCTCTCGGTACAATTCCCCGTCTGTAACAAAGACATCCCCGGTATCATCGACCCATTCGCCGTTTCTGGCAGTGCTGATGGTAACAAGGTTGTAAAGATTCCCGTCTTTTTCCCGGTCAAATCCCTCATCTTTGTAAATGTGCAAGACTAGATCACAATCTTTTCCGAATTCAAAAACTTCCAATTTTTCGCTTGCATCAAGATCATTACAATAGTCGATGATCGTCTCAATGTCCGGTCTGTTGAGCTGATATACAGCCATGAAACACTCCTCCCTCTTATTTGTTGTCCTGTACATGGATTACGTCCACGTCATCATCCCCGGTTCCTACCCAGGTAGCACTTACCCAAAGCACCTTCCGCAGCTTTTTTCCTGGACCATAAAGATATGTATGCCAGTGAGCAGCGCGCAGATGCCTTCTTGGTGATCGGTGAGAGCTTTTGGATTCTTGTACATGACATTTCGAAGGATCCGGAACAAATCCAAGTTCCTTTTTGTATGCCTTTACATACCGGTATCCCACATCCCAGTGTCTGGTAGCAGACGGAACAGATTTACCATTCCTGAGCCTTATCAATACAGTTTCCCTGCCCTTGTCGCTGATATCAGGCTCGGAGCTGGATAAGTATGCAATCAGGGAAAAGATCAGATGATTATAGGACCGCTCCCCGGTATATCCTCCTTCGAAATCTATCAGGGAATCTTCCAGGGTCTTTCCTTCGGAATAATCCATGCTTGCCTTCATAAATACGATCTGTACTGGATTCACACGTACCAGTGCGATCATTGCAAGCACCTGGTCTTTTGGATTATTATGGATGTATACCCCGACAATTTCCTTGTCATCTACCGTCATATGACTTTCCTCAATATCCATGTAGAATGTATCGTAAGGCAAATGCAGGTCCTGCATCCGAAAATCTAATTCTGTAGCAGCATTGAGTTCGGAAGCAAGCAGGGGATGGAAACGGTATGCCTGTCTGGTCTTTAAGTATTCTGTAAAAACAGCAACACCCAGGACCACCTCGTTAAGGTCTTCTTCGGTACGGTATGTATCACGCTTTGTAAAATAAGGACGGATTTCTTCATAGCGGATCTGTTTCGGGCATTTTACATCTTCCAGCGCTTCTCTGGCCAGTCTGGATGCCATGTATTCTTCTTTGTGTTTTTTCATCAGGTTATCCTCCAAAAATAGATTGAACATTGCAGTATTTTCTTTTTCCTCCGTTTCTTCTGCATATTATGTTCTAACTATAGTGTGATTTTTGGAATAAAAAACAAAAAAGAAAGCCTCAATTAAGAGACTTTCTAAAAACTGTAATGTGCAGTATTTGTTTTTTGATCATACCCCGCAGCCAATTACTGTTTTACACCCTGAAGAAATGATTCAATCTCAGTAAACACGATATTCGAATATGGCTGGTCATGAAGTACATCGTGAGCTGCGTCTTTTATACAGCAGATCTTTGTATCTTTATTGTTTTTATGATAAGCTTTATAGACCTTAGCGATTCCTTTACCGAATCCAGCAACCGGATCATTTTCTCCATACAAGAAGAGCGTAGGTATTATGCTGTTATTTGGTTTTTTCATTTTTTTGTTGGAATAAGACATTCCCCTTAAGAATTCGCAGAAGAATCCCGGAGTAAAATCAGTTTTTACAAGCCAGTCCTCTTCATATTCTTTACGCGATTTTTCGTCCGTAAACAGCCAGTAATTGTCAGGCATCCCTTTGATATTGTAATTATCAAAAGCTAATTTCCTGATCTTATCATTGGAGCGCTCCATTGTATTGCGATATTTGCCCCTCAAATATTTTTCCAAAAGCTTCAGAACGGGCGTTGGCTGATGACCTGTCCCTATTAGGATTTCTGCCGTATATCCATTCAGATTTTCTAACGAGCGCACGACAAATGAGCCAAGTGAAAATCCCAAAAGATAAACTGGTTTTCCCGGATATAACTCTTCGGATTTCTGTCGGATTAATTTTACATCAGACACAGCATCAAACCAGTTTTTCAGATAAATGTCTGGTTCTATCTTTTTTGTATTGCTGGAAAGACCATGTCCGATCATATCATTCCCTATGACAGCATATCCCTTCCTCGTAAAATATTCTCCAAATTCTTCATATCGGTCCATATGTTCTGTCATGCCATGTGCAATCTGAATGACCCCTGTTACTTCCACATCAGATGGTGTGAAATTTACCACATGGAGGATTGTATTGGAGTCTGTAGATTCACATGAAAAACATTTTTTAATCATTCGTAAATGTCCTATCCTTTCTTTGTAATTATCTTTAGTCTAATTTAGCCCCATTCAACTAACACTTTTCCAGTGTCCTCATCTGTTGCAGCAAAGTCATATTCTACTTCGCCGCATTCTTCATTGCAGAAATCCGACATTTCCGTGAAAAATGGATTCTCCCCATTTTCTAACATGTGGATTTCCTCTTGAGTTGCCTCAAATTCCTGAGTGACACTGATGGATTTCTCCAAAGTCACACTAACTGATGTTGTAAATTCGACTTGTTCTTTTTGGAATTCCACGTAAAAGTCAACTTCATTATTACAGCCTTCCACGCCACAGATTTCACTGCAAGCAGGACATCTACTAACACTGGCTTCTTCCAATTCCTTTACATATTTTGCACGGCATCCCGAACAGATTGCAGCCCATGGTTTTTCAGAGTTATCTGTCGATTTGTGGAAATCATCGAATCTAATTTCTTCTCCGGATGTTGTTTTGTAAATCATTTTCATATTGTTATCCTCCTAATTTTGAAATCTACGTTTCATTATATTTTGAAACTTTCTCTCGTGTTCTCCAAATATAAGTCACTATTTGTATTCCAACCACCAGTTGAACTCAAAATCCCATTTCTTATTTCCAAGAATTCAACCAAATGAGTTTTGAAATAACTTATTGCATCGTTCTCACATAAAAACTCTTTATAATGTTCCCAAAAGAAATTTCTCTTATTTGTTGCAAAAAAAGAATTTGTATCGAGACAATATGCAATTATCCATGTAGAGTAAGTCTTTGAAAAATTTTCATCTTTGTTTAATTTTTTATACATCTTTTCTTCTCCTTCCATTCTGCATCGTCCAGTTTGTTTCCAATTTTTTTGACTAACCATAAATCCTTTGTAAGTCTGCGAATAGGCTGATACCCGTTGTATTCAAGATAATCTTTTCCCTCTTCTGTATTCTCACACTATGTTTTTACGATCTTCATAATTTTATTCTCCTAATATAAGTTGGTAATAATATAATTCATCTTCATCAATTCCATTTGATTCTGTTCCTCTTTCGATTTCTCTTCTTCACCCTCTTTTCTTTCTTAAATGAAAATTATCTTTTCCGGTATTACGGCAGAAACTTGATATCCTTCATTTTTCAATTGTTCCATGACTACTTCTGCAAGAGTATCTGCATTCCATTCAATGGCTCTGAACTGATAGTCACAGATAGCAATTTCTATTTCATCAATTTTCGTATCTGGCAGCTCAGGACCTGTAAGCTTCAAAATCTGGCAGCCTTCGTTCTTGTCACACCTGTCACGAAAAGAAATATAGAATTCCCTTACATCTGAATGCTCCGTTTTTGCGGATTCCGTCGCATACCATTTCTTTTCAAATTCCTGTATTTTATCCAGAAATTCCGGATCTACATCATAGGCCGATTTTGCATTTTCAATGCAGTCCTGCAAGACTTTTGCTTCCTGCAGCACTTTTAATCTGCCATCAATAACTTCAAGCTTGTAAGAAGTAAAGGTGCGGTAGTTGGCGATCAGGAAATTGTTTCCATCACGATTTACGATATGATCATCATTATCGAAAAGTTCCAGGTAATCTAACACCATACCTTCATAAGTATCTGTTTTAGGAATTGTCCGTTTTGATTGAAAGTGGGAACACATATTCGGTTCATCATAACTGAGATGATGATTTACTACATAATCATTTAAAGCAAAAAACATATCTCGTTCCAGATTTTTCTGCCAATTGCTGTCATGCCAATTGATCTGAATCTCATAATCTATATAATCATCAGATACCCAGTCGTCTTCCTGTTCGCCCTGCTTGATGCAGACAAAATATCCAAGAATCGGACGTTTGTCATTTTCTGTAACAGAACGGCCGCATTGCTCATATGTGGTAATATTAAGTTCTACATCCACATATCCGACCTCCAGCACTGCTACACCGCGGTATGGATCCCCGTTTTCACAAGTTGCAGACATATAATCTTTCTGCAGATCATCGATCAGGGACGGTAGTTCATTGAGCGTAAATGAATAATCTTTCCGTTTTCTTGCCTGATCAAAAGTAAGCCCGTAAAGTCTGTGTTCCTCTTTCCAACTTTCAAACCTGTCCATAAGTCCAATCCTGCGGATTGTTGACAAGTCCGCGGCTGACATCATGAAGCTCTTCTGCTCGCAGTAATTGCGGACCATTTCAAATTCTTCTTGACAGAATAATTCATCATCTTCGATCCCTGCTGAAAGTCTGTTGATCATTTCCATTAAAGACATTTGTTTTGTTGTACTCATATTGTTATCCTCCAGATTATTATTTGAACATTACAGTATTTTGTTTCTCCTCCATTTCTTCTGTAAATTATGTTCTATTGATAGAGTGCTTTTTCAGGTGGAAAATAAAAAAAGGTATTTATTAAGAGCAAACATTGAATGCAGTAAGAAATACAATAAAAAGAAGAGGACGATTAATCCCTCTTCCCTTTTTAACATATAAATATTATCTGTTATGTGTATTTTCTGCCGATGTTGTGATTTCTTTTGATGATTAGCTAAAAACGTTCCTGCACAGCCTCCGCATTTTTTCCTTCCTGAAGTTCCATTCGAATCACTGATGAAACGTGCAGTTTTGCATGGTCCGCTTTTGGAATAAATGGAAATGTGACTCAATTTTAGCTTCTATCTGAAATTTTCTTGTGTCTTGTCCATCCATGGTTATTCTCCTTTTTTTTGACTAAATTTTTCTTTGCATCAGATCTATCCCCAATGCAACACTTGCGACTACTCTTTTATCCCATTCCGCAAAATCGAGAAAAGATTCTGGATCGCTGCCATCTTCTTTATAATACAGAGTCGCTTCAACGGACACTGGGCGTCCTTCCTTATACATGATAACGGCGTATTCATTATTTGAATCATAGACTGGCAGGTTTTCACGTTTACAGATTTCCACCAATTTTGCTGTGTCGTAGTAACAGTTAAATGACGGAAGTTCACAGATCAGTTGCGCTTTTACATCTGTTACTCTGCGTCCATCAATCTTAATGTCATAAAAATGATAAAACTTAAATACTACATTTATTCTATCTGGTCTTTTATGTCTCATAGGTATCCTCCTTCTTCTTTAACAATTATCGTCCTAAGCAAATATTCAATTTGCCGAACTGATAGATGTGATCAGGATTTTCTCGATCCACATCATCCAAAATTTCGGCTATGAACTTATTTAATCCGGATGTTTCATAATCATAATCAATCTGATCTGCTGCATCGACTGTAATGAAGCCCATTGCAGAGCATTCGTGGTATTGAGCTGGGATTTCAATCGGGTATACTTCGATACTTGAATCGCCCAGTTTATCATACAGTTCTACGATTGATTCCCTGTCAAGGCCATATTCTATCGGGGTGTCTTTTAATACGATATCCAATTTCAAATTTTCCATTTAGTTATCCTCCTAATTGTATTGACATAACAGATATTTAATTGATTCCTCCTTTCTTCTGTAAATCTTTATGCCTATTAATAGAATGAAATTTCAACTGAAAAATAAAAAAGCCCCGGTATTTACACCAAGGCTCTTCCCGCAGTTGCGTTACATTTCTTCTTCCGTTTAGAAAGATCAGAAGACACAACTGCGGAAACTGCAAGGAAGATTCCGCCTGCAATAATAAATATAAGTCCATAATAATTACTCATAATATACCCCTTAATATTCAATTGCTTTCAAAAATTCCTGTGCATCTTCCATGTTAACTTCCGGAATATCTACATAAATCAGTGTGTTATCGATTTGGCAGAGATGCATATATTGTCCGTTTGTTGATAAAGAATACGTCTAGTAATTTTTACTAGATCTTTCTCCTTCCTTTGCAGAACTTCCCTTTGTAGATTCGAAAGACTCCTTATCCTCCTTGTTATATTTAGAACATACAGTATTTTGTTATCCTCCATTCTTCTGTGTAAATTGTTCTATTATTAGAATGGAGAATTTTTCATGTCATAAAAAAAGAAGCCTCTGTAGAGACCTCTTTTGTTTACTGTAATGTTAGAAATATTCGCTCAACTCTTCTCGAATCACAATAGCTTTGATTTCTTTGATTTCTTCCTGCGTGATATATTCATCCGCATTTTCGAGTTCTTCTATATAAGCATATTCAAGATCCCAGTAAATTGCCACGATCCATTTCTTTTCATTAATATGATATTCGAATTGGATAAAATAGTGTTCTCCAGCCGAGTCTTCAAACTCTCCCTCTCCAATCTGCATTGTAAATGTAACAGAATCAACCCAGGTGATATAAAAGGGTATATACCTGCCTCGAAATATCAGTTGTGCAAAATCAGTTAAAGTTACCATAGTGTTATCCTCCATTATTCATAACCTTCACATTAATTTTCTGATAAAATACTTTGCATATGTTCAATACCGTCTTCCATATAATTCCTTAAAATTTCATTATCAGGAATCACATCTTTCAAAGCGATATATGATTCAACAGATAAAGCATTTTCCAACCGGGTCATAAATTTTTCATCTGTTTCCGCAATCTCTGCCAATGCCGAAGTGAGAAGATCATAATGGACATCATCAGTATAATCAAAAAGAATGCTCATTTCACAATAGTCGTGAATTTTTATTGCCTGCCCCAGATATTTCTTCTGAGCATCAGTCGCTTGGTATTTAATAAATTTTCTTGTATATGAATCCTGGAAAAAATCATCTGTCCGCATCCAGCCGACCTTATTGTAATTCTCTTTGCAAAATTCATAGGAAACTGCCAAATACTGCTCATCATTGCGATCAAGGGAATCATTATCCAGGATCTGCCCCCCAGTGCCAAGGGAAGCGCTCCATAATTCGTGATTTTCGACAGATTGTTCTACTAATTCTACTGCTTCAGCAGGCGTAACATCGTATACGCATATTGCTCCATCATTGTTATATGTAAAAGCATATTTGTTCAAAAATGGATTGTATAAATCTCCTTCAGACGTAATAAAATGATACATTGCATTCCAGTCTGAAAAAGTTAAATAATTGAATCGATCTTTTGTTGTCATTTGTTATCCTCCAGATTATTATTTGAACATTACAGTATTTTGTTTCTCCTCCATT
>ENA-ORUQ01001715-ORUQ01001715.1-human-gut-metagenome-genome-assembly--contig:-NODE-1715-length-19783-cov-6.465937_pt1 | contig 19783 bp, 24 predicted proteins | sample MGYA00242081_ERZ509211 | MGnify/ENA primary metagenome ERZ509211 (study PRJEB26280, sample SAMEA2338785) | human gut metagenome | biome: human gut; feature: human-associated habitat; material: faeces...
CGGACTTTAAAATGTTCTAATAAGTGCCAATGTTATTAATGTCCGCTTTTGTTCTGTCTACTTTTATTTTTTTATTGACAGAAAAAAATAATATGTATATAATGACTAAAAAAGAAGGGGATAGTAAATTTGGAAAATTAATTCTTTTCCAAATTAATATATTTTTTGAGAAAAGGAGAAAATAAAAAATGGAAGAAACAATAAAAGATTTTTTGAAATTTATAAAAGAAAAATATGAAAAAACAAATGAATTTGAAAATAAGTGTAATGAAAAAATAAATGAAATAAACAAAAAATATAATTTATTAATTGATTTAAATTTGATTTCAGCGAGAAATCAATTGAATTGGACATCAAAACAAAATCTTAATATGTTGTTTAAAAATAATATATATGAATTGCATTATAGTAAAAAGGCAAGAACTGCAGGGTATTATTTAATGATTAGTGATTTATTCAATAAAAAGGCAAAAATGTATATATCACAAGGATTAAACTTTTTTGATGGGGCGCCTACCAGAAATGGAATAAAATATGATAAAAATAATTTTGAACTAAAGAGAATGTTGGATAGTTTTTTATATACTCAACTGAATATAGGAGAAAAACAATATAAAACAATAGACTTTGTTCAAGGAAAAGAACAATACGAATTTGAAATAGAAAATGTTGATGAAAAAGAATTAGAAGATGTGATACAATATCTAAATGAAAAAGTAAAAGATTATCCAGTAATAATGAAAGAATTTTTAAGTGAACACAAAGAAGAAGCGGATCAAATGATAGGGTTTGAAAAAAAGCAAAAAACACAACAACGATTATTTTCAACATTTAATAGAACATATTTATTAACTCAAAATATTAAACCAATTGGATTTGAAAGTAGTTATATAACAAATGAAAATACAAGAGTAGAATTAAATAAACCACTTGCAGAAAATGCAAAAGCACATAAGGGAGAGTCAGTAATATATTATGGTATACCTGGTTCAGGAAAGAGCTATTATATAAAAAATAAAATATTAAATGGAGTACCAGAAGAGAATTTTGAAAGAGTAACATTTTATCCAGAATACACATATTACGATTTTGTAGGACAAAAATTGCCAAAAGATGATGGGACAGGCTTACAATTTGAGCCAGGACCATTTACAAGAATATTAGAGAAAGCTTTGAAAAATAGACAAAAACATTATTATTTAATAATAGAAGAAATGAATAGAGGTAATGCGCAAGCAATTTTTGGAGATATATTCCAATTATTAGACAGAGATACTGATGGAAATAGTGTATATGCAACAACCAATTATTCTGTATCACAATATTTAAAAAGTAAAGGGATAAATTTAAAAGAAAGCAAAATAATAATACCGAGTAATGTAACAATTATATCAACTATAAATACATCAGACCAAAATGTTTTTAATTTAGACACGGCTTTTGGAAGAAGATGGCAATATGAAGTATTTGGTGAAGAACAGACAAAAGGAACTAATAACATATATTCTAAAGGCAATATTATAGGAATAGAAGGATTTACTTGGAATGAAATCAGAGAAAAAATAAATGAGAAAATACTAAAATCTGAAGAAATATTTAATGCAGAAGATAAAAGAATGGGACTATATTATATTGACAAAGAATGCTTAAGTAAAGGTGAAGAAACAGAAGAGTTAAAAGTAATGAGCAGAAAAAAGTTTGCAAATAAAATTTTTAGATATTTATGGACAGATGTTTTTAAAAATGACAGAGAGGCAATATTTTATACAGAAAAATATAATACTTTAGAGAAAATTATCATTGATTTTACAAATGGGAAAGCAATAGAGCAAATTATAAAAATAAGGATGGAAAATATAGATGAATGAAATAGAAGTTAGATATTTTGTAAATGAAAGTGCTGAATATAATGTTGGACTTGAAGTGAAAATTGGAGAAAATAAAAATGTATTAGAAGTACATTTACCAATAGGATATTCAAAAGAAGAAATATCTAATCAGGACATAAAAAGGATACTAAAATTAATAGCAAAACAAGAAAACAGAGATATAGAAAAGCAAAAAAAGCAAAATATGTTTCCAATATTAATAGCAGAAAAAATTATTCAAAATTTTCTACAATATGGATTATATAAAGAAAAAGAAGAAGTAGTGGATTTACATAGCAAAGGAAAAATAAATTGGAAAAAAACAATAAATTATAAACAACCATTCTTAAATAACAAAATAATATATGCAAATATATTTAGAAAACATACAAACTATTTTATAGAAGGACAAGTTCAAGAAATACAAAAATGGTGTTTAAGTTATATATCAAAAGTTGTAGGTATATTTTTCTCGTTTAGATATCCAAATGTTAATTTGAACTATGGTAAAAAACAAATGATATCAATATTAGAAAATGCTTTATCACAGACTAATCAGGATGAGCAATTGGAAACATTAAAACTATTAAAAGATTTTATAAAACAAGTAAATTTCTTAGAAGTAGAAGAAAATCACACAGGGATTAAAAGTCATAGGTTTGAGTATGTGTGGCAAGATTTAATAGATACAATTGGGATTGAAGATAAATATAAATATTTGCCACAGGCTCAATACTATAATTTAGAGGATAAGCCATTTAATTATAGTGTAAAACCACTTTTACCTGATACAATAGTTGAGGGGCAAAATGGAAAAATATATGTATTAGATGCTAAATATTATAGAATAGGTCATTTGCCAGATCAATACAATATATTCAAACAAGTTAGATATGGGGAATATGTAAATATTGTTTCTGGAAGAAAAGATATAATAAATGCTTTTGTTTTACCAGCAAATTTAGGACCTAATAATATAGCTGTAAAAGGTTATGCAAAACTTGAGAAAAGTAATTCTAATAATGATTATGAAAAAATATTGGTTTGCTATGTTGATACAAAGTCTTTAATTGCTGAGCCAGAAGCGGTTATGCAAAAAGTTCTAGATACTATTTAATGTATTCTATGGAAGGGGAGGAATATATGGAAAAAGGTAAAAAAGTTATTATATTAGATTTAGATGAAACTCTAGAACATGGAATATATCAAAGTAGATATGATGTAGGTAATCAAATGACAATGATATTAAGACCTAATTTAGATATGTTACTTAATAAGTTATATGAAGTTAAAAAACAAGATATTGATATTATATTATGTACAACAGCAAGAAATATTTGGATAGATAGGTTTTTTAAATTAATACCAGAATGTAAAAATGTGTTTGATAAAATATATTCTCGTGATAATGAAAATGAATGGAAATATTACAATACTGATATATATCTACTTGAAAATATGGCACAAAGTGAAAATCTTAAATTAGAAAATATGAAACCTGTAACTACTTTTGGATATGATTCGATATTATTTGTAGATGATAATAAAATAGAAGAATTAAGATTGAAAATGCTATTTGAAATGTCAAAAGGAAATTTGCAAAAAGATGTAACTTTTTTTACGGGATTTGGCTTTTATGGTGGTAGTATTCAGTGGAATAAGATGTTAAAATATAAGAAGATATCAAATCAAGATTTAGAATTTTCTAAAGTGTTAAATGAATATATAAAAGTTGAAAAAAGTAATCCAGGCTGTAATATGATTTGTTCAGTAATAGATAATTTTATCAAAAAAGATTTAGTATATGGTTTGAATATTGTAGATGATGAGTATTTAGAAGAGTATGATGTTTTTAATAATAAATTAAATTTATTAAAGTCAAAATTAGAAAAATTAAGTAATAAATTTGAAAGAAAAGATTTTGAATATACTACTGATGAATTGAAAAAATATATATGTAAGGATAGAAAGTATATTTATGAAGATATATAAATATAAAAATTAAGCTAATTAAATTGAAAATAAAAACCTCAGAATTGAATGTTCTGAGGTTGATTGCTTTTGAATGAAAAGCATATTATTATCTTTTACTAAATTGTGGTGCTTTACGAGCTTTTTTAAGACCGTATTTTTTTCTTTCTTTCATACGAGAATCTCTTGTTAAGAATCCGTTTGATTTTAAAGCAGGTCTGTATTCAATATTAGCTTCATTTAAAGCTCTTGCGATACCATGACGGATAGCTCCAGCTTGACCTGTAAATCCACCACCTTTTACAGTACAAATTACATCATATTTAGCTGCTGTATTTGTAACAGTTAAAGGTTGTCTAACTATAACTTTTAAAGTTTCTAATCCGAAAAATTCATCAATGTCTTTTCCGTTTATTGTGATTTTTCCAGAACCTTCTACTAATCTAACTCTTGCTACAGAAGATTTTCTTCTACCTGTACCATAATAAACAATATTTTCTGTTTTAGCCATTTTTATTTAACCTCCCATATTTCTGGTTTTTGTGCTTGGTTTTCATGTTCACTACCAGCATAAACTCTTAATTTTTTTAGTTGAGTTCTACCTAAAGAGTTGTGTGGTAACATACCTTTAACAGCTAACATCATAGCTTTTTCAGGAGTTTTTTCTAACATAACTCTAGCTGGAACTTCTTTCATTCCACCAATGTATCCTGAATGATGTCTGTAAATTTTTTGGTCCATTTTATTTCCTGTTAATTTTACATCTTTGCAATTGATTATGATAACATGATCACCTGTATCAATGTTTGGTGTAAATGTTGGTTTGTGTTTTCCTCTTAATAATTTAGCAGCTTCTGTAGCAACTCTACCTAATGGTTTTTCAGCTGCATCAATAATATACCATTTGCTTTCTACTTCGCCTTTTTTAGCACTATATGTTGTATTATTCATGATTGATAATACCCTCCTATTTATTTTAAATTTTATATGAACTTATTGCCAAAGTTACCGGGGAGAAACTTATGGTTTTAAGTTTCAAACTATTTTATGCTTATCTATTTTATTACAAAAAGAGCTATTTGTCAATATTTTTTTGAAAAATTGATAAAAACTATTGATAAAAAAATTTTTTGAATTTATAATATAAAAAATACTATTAAAAGAAAAAATATGCATAAAATGAATAGTAGTAAAAGTAAATCACATAAAAAGGAGGGAGTAAATGACTAAAGCAAAACATAAAGAAACAGAAAAAACAAATAAACAGGGATTTTTACAAGGGGTAATAACTCTAATGTTTTCGCAAGTACTAATAAAATTATTAGGGATGGTATATACACTTTATTTAACAAACAGAGAAGGCTTTGGGGACAAAGGGAATGGGATAGTATCAAGTAGTTATCAAATATATGCAATGTTATTAACAATATCATCAATAGGTGTGCCAAATGCAATATCAAAACTTGTATCAGAAAAAGTAGCAATAGGTGACCACAGAGGAGCATATAGAATATTTAAAGTAGCATTTGCAACATTTGCAGTAATAGGATTAGTAGGTAGTTTATTATTATTTTTAGGAGCACATGTAATTGCATATAGTTGGCTACAAATACCAGAAGCGGAAATGACATTAGTAGCGTTATCACCAGCAATATTTTTTGTAGCAATAGCCTCTGTTATGAGGGGATATTTTAATGGTAGACAAGAACTTAAAGCTACAGCGAGGTCACAAACATTAGAACAAGTATTTAAAACAGTTTTAACAATAATTATAGTTGAGATAGTTGCAATAATATCACATGTTTCAACAGAATGGATGGCCGCAGGAGCAACACTTGCAACAACACTTGCAACATTTGCAGGATTTGGATATTTATATATGTATTATCAAACAGAAAAAAAAGAACGAGCAAGAGAAATAAGATTAACAGTAAATTATAAATATGAAAGAGTAAAAAGCATAATAAAAAAGGTGTTATTAGTATCAATACCGATAGCTTTAACAGCAATAATGTCATCATTGAATAAAAATATAGATTCATTTACAGTAGTAAGAAGCCTAAAACAATTTATGACAGAAGATGAGGCTTTAGCACAATATGGAATTTTAGGTGGTAAAGTTGATATGCTTACAAGTTTGCCACTTTCAATAAATGTAGCATTTTCTACTGCATTAGTACCAGCAATATCTGCTGCAAAAGCAAGAAAAGATAAAAAAACAATAACAGAAAAGACGTCATTTTCATTGTTAATATCAATGTTAATTGGATTACCATGTACTGTTGGAATGTTTATATTTGCAGGACCAATTCTAAATTTATTATTTCCAAATGCAAGTGCAGGTGAAGCAATATTACAAATAAGTTCATTGACAATAATATTTACAATATTAGATCAAACAATAAATGGGGCATTACAAGGATATGGAAAATTAATGGTACCAACAGTAGCTTTTGGGTGCCGGAGTACTTGCAAAGCTGGTTCTAAACTTGATTTTAGTGCCTAATCCAGCATTTGGAGCATGTGGAGCAGCATGGGCATCAGTTGTTTGCCATATTATTGCTTTTACAATAGCAAGTACGGCATTGAGAAAAAATATAAAACTTAATTTACCAATTTCAAAGATTTTAATAAAACCATTAATTGCTGTAACAATAATGGGAATATGTTCATATTTTACATATTCTGTATTAATTGGTATAATTGCCAAAAAATTGGCTACAATAATAGCAATGGTATTTGCAGTAATAATTTATGGTTTAGCAATAGTAACTTTAAAAGTATTTTCTAAAGAAGAAATTTTACAATTGCCTAGTGGTAACAGAATCTATGGATTATTAAGAAAATTGAAAATTTACTAAAAGTATATGGATTGCTAAAGTTGTATTGTTGAATAAAAAATGTTAAATGTAGTTAAAATGCCTAAATATTAAAGCTTTTTTAAATTTTTTCAAAAAAAAGAAGGATTTAATCGAAATATGGCGAATAATTCTAAGTAGTACAGTTATTGCTAAGTTCAGGCGATAAAAGTACATAACATTTAATCTTATAGGAGGTAATTTAAATGAACAAAGCTGATTTAATCGCAGCAATAGCTGCAAAAACAGGAGACACAAAAAAAGTAGCTGAAGCATCAGTTAATGCTTTTGTTGATGTTGTAACAGAAACACTAAAAAAAGGAGACAAAGTTCAATTAGTTGGTTTTGGATCTTTTGAAGTTAGAAAAAGAGCTGCTAGAAAAGGTAGAAATCCTCAAACTAAAGAAGAAATCAAAATACCTGCATCAAAAGCTCCAGTATTCAAAGCTGGTAAAGCATTAAAAGATTTAGTAAACAAAAAATAATAAAAAAATAAATAACGTATAAATATATGAGGAGGGCTTTCTGTTGAGGGAACCCTCTTTTTTGGAGTACTGATTTTGGGTGTTTTTTGGGACGGACTCAAAAAACATCACTTTTACGTGCTATTTAAAAATAATAAATGTTATATGGGTTAATAATTTTTTCGGTTCAATACACAAACTAAAAATTTCTAAAATAAAATAATGGAATCCTTCAGCTTAGTCCTCACTTCGTTCGACGTGAAGCTCTTCCATCATTTTATTTAAGAAATTCTAAGATTGTTCCAATCACATTCAAAAATTATTTTACCACATAACATTTATTATTTTTTATTTATTTATGATAGTGGTGTTTTTTGAGTCCGTCCCCAAAAACACCTTATTTAGTAATAGCAATGTGAACATCATGCAATTGATCACGTCTAACAATTCCAGGAGCGCCCATCATTAAATCTTCGGCCTTACTATTAAGAGGAAAAGCAATAACTTCTCTAATAGTATCAGAATCAGATAAAAGCATAAGCATTCTATCAATACCAGGAGCTATTCCAGCGTGAGGAGGGGCACCAAATTGAAAAGCTGTATATAAAGCTCCAAATTTTGTTTTAACCTCTTCTTCAGTATAACCAGCCATTGTAAAAGCTTTAACCATAATGTCAATATCGTGATTGCGAACAGCACCAGAAGATAATTCAATACCATTGCAAACAATATCATATTGATAAGCTAAAATATCCAAAGGATTTTGATGCTCTAAAGCGTCTAAACCACCTTGTGGCATAGAGAAAGGGTTATGGCTAAAAGCAAGTTTATCATGTTCATCTAATTCGAACATAGGAAAATCAATTATCCAACAAAATTGGAAAACGTCATTATCAATTAAATTTAATCTTTTACCTAATTCCATTCTTATTTGACCAGCAAGTTCTGTGGCTCTTTTTTCATTATCAGCTATAAAGAAAATAGTATCATTTTTTTGTAAGTCAGCTAAATCAATTAAAGTATTTTTTAAGTCATCAGGTATAAATTTATCGATAGGACCTTTAAAACTCATATCATCTTGAATTTCTAAATATCCTAAACCAGCCATGCCAATAGACATTGCATAATCTAACATTTTTTCATGGAATCCTTTAGACATATGACCTTCAACTTTTATAGCTCTAACTGTTCTGTTAATAAAAGGTTTAAATGTGCATTTTTTAAAGAAATCAGATAAATCTATAATATATAAAGGATTTCTTAAATCTGGTTTATCAGAACCATATTTTAACATTGCATCTTTATATGTGATTCGTGGAAATGGATAATTGGCAATTTTTTTGTCAGCAAATTTTTTGAAAGTGTTGTACATAACAGGTTCCATTACATTAAATACGTCTTCTTGAGTAGCAAAACTCATTTCCATGTCTAATTGATAAAATTCACCAGGAGCTCTATCTGCACGGGCATCTTCATCTCTAAAACATGGAGCAACTTGGAAATATTTATCTATACCAGAAACCATTAATAATTGTTTGAATTGTTGAGGGGCTTGTGGTAAAGCATAAAATTTACCGGGATGTAATCTACTAGGTACAAGGTAATCTCTAGCTCCTTCTGGTGAAGAACTTGTTAATATTGGAGTTTGGACTTCTAAAAATCCTTGTTCAATCATTTGATTTCTTAAATATTGAATAACTTTACTACGTAAAATAAGATTATTTTTTAATCTATCATTTCTCAAATCTAAGTAACGATATTGCAAACGCAAATCTTCTCTAATTTCTTGTTTTGTATTAATTTCAAAAGGTAGATTTTTTGTCCTTTTTCCTAAAACAGTAATTTCTTCAATTCTAATTTCAACTAGACCTGTTTTTAATTTTGGATTTATAGTTTCTTCATCACGTTTTTTTACTTCACCATAAACTGTAACAGTAGATTCTAATGGAATATGTGAAGCAAAATCAACATCTTCAGCTTTTCCTGAAGTTACAACTTGTGTAATTCCATACATATCTCTAATGTCTAAAAAAACTAAACCTCCTAAATCACGAATAGTTTGAACCCAACCTGATATTTTAACTTTTTTACCTATATCAGAAAGGCTAATTTCATCACATTTGTGTGTTCTGTAATCATTCATTATTACACCATTCCTTTCCCGAGGTATAATCTAATAGAAAAAATAATATTTTCAAAGATGACCTCATTATTGAACGTCAAAAAAACGCCCAATGCATACATATGCAGGGACGAAATAATTCCGCGGTACCACCCAGCTTGAAAATATAAAAAATATATTTTCCACTTTATTAAATATGCTCCAATATGTTTCACAAATTAGGTTGACCTTAAAGGGTTTACAGCCAGTGACCCTTATTCTCTAAAAGTAATTTCTAATTGCTTTGTATTGTACTAACGCATTTTTATTTTTATTTTTTACCATTTTACATACTTTATTCGTATTTGTCAAGAAAAAAATCATAAAATTACTAATTAAAACATAAAATTTACAATAGAAAAGGAGTGTTGATATTGAAAAATAATGAAAAATTATTATTGACATTGATGATATTAACAATACTCTCTGTGGGGTATATTGCAGAAAATATAGATAAAAATAATGAAAATATAACAACTAAAGTAACAAATACACAAGAGGTGAGCAATAAGAAAATTGGTTGGGGAATAAAAAGAGAGAATAACCATGAACAACCAGATTTAGGAGCTAAAAACATAAAGTTATTAAATGAAAATAATGGAATTGCATTGGGCAATAAAGAAAGTAAAAAAATATATTTAACATTTGATGAAGGGTATGAGGCTGGTTATACTAAACAAATTTTAGAGGTTCTAAAAAATGAGAATGTTAAGGCAACTTTTTTTATTACAGCCCATTATGTTAATACTCAACCAGAGTTAGTAGAACAAATGATAAAAGAAAATCATATTGTACGGAAATCATACTGTAAGACATAAAAGTTTGCCAGATTTATCTGATGATGAAATTAAAAGTGAATTGTTAACATTGCATCAAACAATTAAAGAAAAATTTAATTATGAGATGAAATATATGAGGCCACCAATGGGAGAGTTTAGTCAAAGAACTTTGATAGATACTGCAAATTTGGGATATAAAACTGTAATGTGGTCTTTTGCTTATAAAGATTGGGAAGAGAAAAATCAACCTGCTGAAAAAGATGCAATAAAGATAATTACAGAAAATTTCCATTCTGGAGAAATTATGCTTTTACATGGAAATTCAAAAACAAATACAAATTTGTTGCCAGAGATTATAAAACAAGCAAGAGAACAGGGATATACTTTTTCTAGTTTAGATGAATATGAGGAATAGGAGATGAAATTTTGAAAAATAGGCATTTTAGAAAAATAGATAAGTTCTTAGAACTTCCAAAAGAGGTATGCTCAAATGAAGCTAAACTTACTGTAATTGGTTTTGATGAAATTATAATAGAAAATTTTCAAGGCATTTTGGATTATGAAGAATTTTTTATAAGAATTAAGACTCAAAATGGTATAGTAATATTAAATGGATATGGCTTTAATTTGGTTAATTTATCTAATGTTGATGTTAAAGTTACTGGAAAAATAGAAAGTATTGAACTTGAAAGAATTGTGGAGGAAAATGAATGTTAGTAAAAGTTTTGTTTTGCTATATTTATGGATTTGTTCGTGTTTCAATTGAAGGATATTATATTGAAAGATTCATTAATATATGTACAAATAAAAAAATTATTATTTGGAATTTAAAAAGGGATAAAAATGTTAAATTATATTTTAATGTGTCAATAAATGATTTTAAAAAAGTTGTTAAGATTGCAAAAAAGATTAAATGCCATGTAAAAATAGAGAAAAAGTGTGGATTGCCTTTTTTGATGAGCAAGTATAAAAAAAGAAAAATTTTTGCAATTCTTGTAATGTTTTTTGTAATTTCTATTATTATAGTTTCTAATTTTGTATGGAATATTCAAATTGAAGTGGAAGATGGAAAAGAAATAGATGGAATTTATCAAGATATTATTGAATCAGGTGTAAATGTAGGAATGTGGAAATCTAAAATTAATACAAAAGAAGTTATTAATAAAATAAGAATGAAAAGAAAAGATATTGCATGGATGGGGATTGAATTAAAAGGAACAAATGCAATTGTAAAAATTGTAAAGGCAGATATGAAACCTGAGATTATTGATGAAACTGATTATTGTAGTATTGTTTCTGATAAGGCTGGTGTTATAACTAAAATAAGTGCACAAAATGGTACTGCAAATGTAAAAGTTGGTGATACAGTGAATGTTGGAACTGTATTAATTAGTGGGTGGTTAGAAGGTAAATATACAGGCATAAGATATGTGCATGCTAAAGGTGATGTGCAAGCCAAAATTTGGCATACAAAATATAAGTTTGTTCCATATACTACTACGGAAAAAAGGGATACAGGTAATATTCAAAAAAATTATTCTTTAAAATTAAATAATTTTGAAATAAATTTGCAAAAAAGGGTTTCAAAATTTAAAATTTATGATACAATAGAGACGGAAGAAAAATTCAGACTATTTTCAGATTTTTATTTACCAATATCTGTAAAGAAAATAGTATATAAAGAACAAATTGAAGATGTAAAAAAATACAGTTCGGAACAGGCTAAAGACTTAGGGATAAAAGAATTAAAAGAACAATTAGATTTAGAAATAGAAGATAAAAACAGTATTGTAAATAAAAATGTTAATATATATGAAAAAGAAAATGGAATTGAAGTTTATGTGACATATGAAGTTTTAGAGAACATAGGGACTAACGAAAAAATAGTTTTTTGAAGGGATGAGGTACATGGAAGAAAGAAGTTTAAGAATTACAGGGGCAGATACAGGATTTTTTAATAAGTTAACAAAAACGTTAACAAGGATGTTGATTCCAACAAAAATAGGAATAAATGGCATGGTAATAACAATGAAAAGAAATGCTATGTTAAAAACTTATGAAGCATTTTCTAAAGAAAATGAAGATTATAATAATGATGAATTAGAAAAAAAGTTTGATACAGCATATACTGTTTATTTAGAAGCACTTGATAAACATATAATGGACTCAATTTATAAAAAAGTAAAAAATGGTACAGCTTCAGATTTTGAAAAAGAAGCTTTATCAAAATATTATGAAGTAACTAGTTTAAAAGAAAAAGATTTTATAGATTATAAATATCGTAAACAAAAATATTTGATTGACCTTGATTGGCAAGGAATAAATGCAAATAGTAAAGAGAAAGTAAAGCAAAAATATATTTCATTTTATATATATAAAATGGATAGTTTGTATAAATCAATATTAAAAAATTATTCTATAAAGCTAGCAGATACAACTAATGCATATGATTCTACAAAAGAGTGGATTTATACTAAGATTTTTTATACTTTAGAAGAATATATTCAAAATATATTATCTCTTAAAGTTGAAAATTTTGAAGATGAATTTGAAGGAATAAAAGAAGAATATGAACGCTTCCAAGGATTTACAGTAGGAAAATTAGATACAAGAGATAACATAGAAAAAAATATGATTTTGTTAGGAATTAGTAGAAAATTATTTACACATAGCATTCCATTAATTGTAGCAGAACAATGTTATGAAAAATTGTTGAAAGATGCACGTATTTTAGTTCAAGATACTAAAATTGCTAATAAAAGAGAAAAAGCATATAATATGTTAATTAATTTGATAGAAGATTATAATGTAAGATTATTGTCTACAAAAGTATTTTGGGACGATTTATCAAAAAGAGATGAGTATAAGAAGTTTTGGGACAAGTATCAAAAGATATCAAAATTGAAAGAAACTGATTTTATAGAGTATGTAAAACAAAAAGAAATTTTATTTATAAAAGATGATTTAAAGAAAATCAATAATACAGATAGCAAGGTTGATTATTCTAAATTAGAGATTTATTATAAGAGAAAATTATTAGATTATGGTCAAATAAGAGAATTGCATAATGATTATAAATCAGAAGGAAAATATTTTGGAAATATTCGCAATATTGTAAATAAAATGAGTGCATAATTAGAAAGAAGGATGTAATAAAAATGTGCGAAATTATATATGAAGATGTGAAACCTAATGAACAATATGAAAGTACAATAAAGAAAGTTTTAAAAGAGTGTTATGAGGTGGAAAATTTAGTTAATTCTAAATTGATAATTACAGTAACATTCACAACTCCAGAAAATATAAGAAAGATTAATAATAAATATAGAAATATTGATAGAGCAACAGATGTACTTTCTTTTCCAATGTTTGAAAAAGATGAATTAGATAAAAAAATAAAAGAGCAAGATTTTATTTGTGAAGATGTTTTGGGTGATATTATTATTTCTGTTGAAAAAGTAGAAGAACAGGCAAAAGAATATGGTCATAGTTTTGAAAGGGAATTGAGCTATATGGTTGTTCATGGTTTTTATCATTTAATGGGATATGACCATATAGAAGAAAAGGACAAAGTAATAATGAGACCAAAAGAAGAAAAAGTTCTTAATAGATTAGGTATTACTAGATAAGACCTATGTGTTAAAGGAGAGGGTAAATAGATGGATAAAGGTAGTGTAAAGCCAGCGATAATAGTTTTAGTGATTTTAATTATATTAGCTGGTGGCTTTTTAGGATACAAAATTGTTGAAAATAAAAATAAAAATTTGGAAACTGCTAATGAACAAAATTCTGAAGATGATGTATTAGTTACAGGAATTAGTAAAAAAGAGGAAAAACAAGTTCAGATATATAATGGAAAAGATAGACCTATTGCTGTTATGATTGATAATCATAATCAAGCATGGCCACAAGTGGGACTTCAAAAAGCATATATGGTTTATGAAGCTATTGCAGAAGGTGGAGAAACACGTTTGATGGCTTTATTCAAAGGTGTTGATGTAGAACAAATTGGACCAGTACGTAGTGCTAGACATTATTTTTTAGATTATGCAATGGAAAATGATGCTATTTATGTTCATTTTGGATGGAGTCCACAGGCTAAAAGTGATATAAAGAAATATTCAATAAATAATATAAATGGTATAGAAGAAGATGGTGTGACTTTTTGGAGGACTAAACAAAAGTCAGCTCCACATAATGCTTTAACAAGTACAGAGAAAATATTGAAGTCTGCTCAAAATAAAAAATATAGAACTACTTCAACAGAAAAAAGTGTGCTTAATTATGTGACAGATGAAGTAAATTTAGAAGATGGTCAAAGTGCAGTTTCTATAACAATTCCACATTCTAATTTACAAACTGTAAAATATGAATATGATGAAACTAATAAAGTATATAAACGTTTTGCTAGAAATAAAGCACAAACAGATTGGACTTCAGGTGAAAGTTTAACAACTAAGAATATTATAGTTACTATGTGTGATAATTTTGATTTAAATGATGGAGAAAACAAAGGTAGACAGACTTTAAAAAATATTGGTACATTTGATGGATATTATTTAACTAATGGTAAAGCAATAAAAATTAAATGTATAAAAAATGCTAGAGATGAAAAAACAGTTTATAAAGATTTACAAGGTAATGAGATTAAGGTTAATGATGGTAATACATGGGTAAATATTTGTCCAACAGATGCTAAAATTGTTATACAAGGTGCATCAGAAAATGAAAATGCTGCAAATACTGTAAAAAATAATGTATAGTTGAGAGATATATGTATTGGTTAGAAAGGATTTGGGAAAATGAATGTTTATGATATTGCTAATGATTTAGCTCAACAAATAAAAAAATCAGAAGAATATGTTAATTATAAAATGGCTAGAGAGGCTATTAAATTAAATAGTAATTTGTCAAAGAAAATTGAGGAATTTGATAAATTAAGATATGAAACACAACTTGAAGTTATGCAAACAGGAAAAAACAATCCTGAAAAATTACAAAAAGTTCAAGAAAAATATGCTGAATTAATTGAACAAATTGATGCTAAAAATTATTTTGAAGCAGAAACAAGATTTAATGTTTTGGTTGCAGATATTAATAAAATTATTGGTGAAGCAATAAAAGATGTTATGAATTAATAAGTTTTGGAGGATTATATATGGAATTTTTGGTAGTTTCTTTTATGAGTATAATACTAATATTTATTTTGTTTTTTATATTTGGTGTTAATATGAAGAAGCTAAAAAATATGACTAATATAGAGGAATTGGATAATATTAGTAATAAATATCCAAGTAATATAAATATTTGTAAAGAATATCTAAAAAAATTGAATAATGAAAATGTTCAGATTGAGGAAAATGTAGGTTCTGATGCTACTGTATATATAGCAGTTACAAACAAAATATCAATAGGAAATTTAAAAAATAGTTATACACGTATTCAAACTATTGCACATGAATGTTTACATTCAATTCAAGATAAAAAGATATTATTATTTAATTTTATATTTTCTAATATTTATTTATTGTATTTTTTTATTACTTTAGTTTTAGCTATATTGGGAAAATTACATAATCAAATGGCTTGTGTTGCTGTTTTAGCAATATTGGGTTTAGTTTATTTAATTGTTAGGATGTATTTGGAAAATGATGCTATGATTAAAGCTCGTTTTTTGGCAAAAGAATATATGGAAGAAAAGGGAATATCTTCTAAAGAGGATATTGATAAAATGATAAAACAATATGATATTGTTAATGATTTAGGTATTAAATGTGTTCATTATCAATTGTTTTTGACTGTTATGTATAAAATTGCTTTATTAAGTTTAATTTGCTTTTGGAGATAAAAATATTGAAAAATATGTAACATAATGTTATAATATAAAAGGATAAAACATTTGGAAAGGAATGATAGTAATATGAAAAAAGATAAAAAACAAAAAGATATAGTATCAAAAAAGAAAAGAGAATATAATGCAGGTAAAATATTTGGCAGAATAATGGCTTTAATGTTAATAGTATTTATGCTTGCAGGTACATTTGCAACACTTATTTTTGCATTACAATAGAAAAAAATAAAATTTAATCATAAATAAAGAAGGAGGATATGCTAGTTATTAAGACTAGCATAACTATTATATATGGGAAATGTAGGAACAGTTGGAACAATAACCCCTGTAAAAGCAACAAATTGGGAAACATTTTATAATGAAAATATATTAGGATATTTTCAAAATTTAAAGGGGAATCCATTTGAATTAATAACTTTAGTAATAGATATAGCAATAGTAATATTTTTATTTTATTGGTTTTTTAAAGCGGTAAAAGGTTCAAGAGCATGGCAATTGATAAAAGGAATTGCCTTATTGCTTGTTGCAACATGGGTAAGTGGATTTTTGAATCTAAGGATATTAAATGCAATTTTAACTGCAATAATGAATATTGGATTAATTGCAGTTATAATAATATTCCAGCCAGAATTAAGAAGAGGTTTGGAGCAATTGGGAACCAATAAATTTGCTAAATTTTTTGGTATAAATTCTGATTTGGCAGCAAAAACAAAAGAAGATATTTATAAAGTTGTAATAGCAACAGAAGAGTTAGCAAAATCAAAAATAGGTGCTTTAATAGTATTAGAAAGAGATATTAATATTCAAGATATTGTAAATACAGGTGTGCCAATGAATGCAGAGGTTTCACCACAATTACTTGTGAATATATTTGTACCTAAAACACCTTTACATGATGGTGCTGTAGTTATAAGTAATAATAAAATAGAGGCTGCTGCATGTGTATTACCATTAGCAGATAATGTTGATGTCGGAAAAGGTTTGGGTACAAGACATAGAGCAGCTATAGGAATTTCAAAAGAATCAGATGCAATAGCTGTTGTGGTTTCAGAAGAAACTGGAAAAGTTTCTGTTGCAAAAGATGGAACTTTAATAGCAGATGTAAGAGAAGATGTTTTGAAAAAAATATTGATTAGTAATATTGTTACAAAAAGATTTGCAAATCCTGATATGCAAAAAAATAATAGATTTACAAAATTAAGAGAAAAAATTTCTAAAAATAAGAAAAAAGTGGAAGAACAAAAGAAATAAAAAATGTAGATAATTAGTAGTAAGGTTTATAGATTAATCCTGAAAATCTAAATATTTTTTGTAAGGATGAGAAAAAATAAGAAATATAAAATTAACAATAGAGTATGATGGTAAAGATTTTAATGGATGGCAAAAACAGCCAAATAAATTAAATATACAGGGAAGTATTGAACAAGCGATATATCAAATAACAGGCGAAGAAGTTGATTTACAGGCTTCTGGTAGAACTGATGCTGGGGTACATGCTTTAGGACAAGTGGCTAATTTTAAAACAAATTGTAGTATTCCAATAGAAAAGTTTGCAATAGCAATAAATACAAAATTAAAAAGAAGTATACGAATATTAAAAGCAGAAGAAGTTGATGAAAGATTTCATAGTCGTTTATCATGTAAAAGAAAAACTTACAGGTATATAATCAATAATTCTGAACAAGGGACTGCAATTTATCGTAATTTGGAGACTAATATACCTTTTTATTTGGATGAAAGCAAAATGGATGAGGCTGCTCAATATTTTGTAGGAGAACATGATTTTAAAGCTTTTAAAGCTAGTGGAACTAGTAGTAAAAGTAGTGTTAGGACTATATATGAGGCAAAGGTTTATAGAAATTTAGATCGAGTATGTATAGAATTAACAGGTAATGGATTTTTATATAATATGGTTCGTATTATTGCTGGAACTTTAGTTGAAGTTGGAATGGGAAAGCTAGAACCTACTGATATTCCTAAGATAATTGAATCTAAGAACAGAGAAAATGCAGGTAAAACTTTACAACCTCAAGGTTTGTATTTAGTTAAAGTTGAATATGATAAGTGTTAATGTTATTATGCTCACTTTTTGTATTATATTGTATTGCCTGTAGAATTTATATTTAAGAAATTGTAATTATTTTCACAAATTTTTTATATGTTACATAATATATAAAAAAGAAAGGAGAGAGGTTGAAAATAATTTCAATTTTTTTTGACCTAAGCTATGCCTTTGCAATGAAAGGAAAGTGATTAATTTGAATACATTACTTATTTATTTTGCTCTTCCTATAGCCGTTATTATATTTTCAATTGTTTTGCAAAAAATATTTAGATGTCCAATAATTGTGGCAAGTATTATATTTGCGATATTCTTAGTTGTAGCTTTTCTTGTTGATGTAAATAATTTTCTTGTTGCAACAATTGCGTATACAATTTTATCATTTGTTACTGCATATATTGTAATGTTAATTTGTAGAATTTCTAGAGCTTTGGAAAATGGTAATAATAATTATAATTGTTGTAATAATTCAAATACAATTATGAATAATAATACACAATTAACAAATGGAACTTTGCAAATAGGTACAAATGGAACATCTTGTTCATGTTCTCAAAATGATAATAATACCATTTCTGTTATGGCTAATGTTACACCAAATTCAAATAATAACGGAAGAACTGGTAGATTTTCTGGTTGTTATAGAAGGTAAATCTTGAAAAAAAGTCTCTTTTATGTTATATTCTAATGTAATAGGGACTTTTAATATAGATAGAGACTTTTAATTTATTTAAGAAAGGAATTATAAAAATGTTAGATATAATAAAAGATACAGTTTTAGATAGTGTAAAATTATTACCGTTTTTGTTTATTACATATTTATTGATGGAATATATAGAACATAAAATGGGAAATAAATCAAAAAAAATTATAAAAAAATCGGACAAGTTTGGTCCTTTTTTTGGAAGTGTTTTGGGAATTTTTCCACAATGTGGTTTTTCTGTGTCTGCAACTAATTTGTATGCAGCAAGAGTGATAACATTAGGAACATTGATAGCAGTATATTTGTCAACTTCAGATGAGATGCTACCAATCTTTATTTCAGAGTCAGTTTCTCCAATTATTATTTTAAAGATTTTAGGTGTGAAATTGTTAATTGGTATTATAGCTGGTTTTCTTGTTGATTTTGTTATTAGATTTACTAGAAAAAAGAAAGTTGATAATAAAAACATTGATAATGAAATTTATGAAGAAGATGAAATAAAAGATATTTGTGAGGAAGAACATTGTCATTGTAATGAATTTGGTATTTTTAAATCAGCTTTGAAACATACACTTAATATTTTTCTATTTATTTTATTAGTAACTTTTATAATAAATATTATTGTTTATTTTGTTGGTGAGGATAATATTTCTAAATTGTTGCTAAATAAACCTATTTTAAGTCCAGTAATTTCAGCTTTGATTGGCTTGATTCCTAATTGTGCAGCTTCTGTTATTCTTACAAATATGTATTTGCAAAATGTGATTTCTGCTTCTAGTTTGATTGCTGGTTTATTGACAGGTGCTGGTGTTGGACTTGCAGTTTTATTTAAGACTAACAAAGGTTTGAAAAATAATGTGAAGATTGTGTTTTTACTATATATGATTGGCGTTGTTTCTGGAGTAATACTAGAGTTGATCGGATTTAAAATTGGGTAGTGTTTTTGGGGACGGACTCAAAAAACATCACCTACTTTCCAAATTATATAAAAAAATAATAAGTGTTATATGTTTTAATAATTTTTTCGGTTCAATACACAAACTAAAAATTTCTAAAATAAAATAAT